>OIYF01000468.1_pt1 | contig 16072 bp, 16 predicted proteins | sample 1587971 | NCBI WGS metagenome assembly OIYF01 (sample SAMN03283248) | human gut metagenome | biome: human-associated habitat; material: feces | host: Homo sapiens | place: Peru | collected 2012 | reverse complement strand
CTCTCAGGACCATTCGGCTGAGACTTTATATTTCACATTTGATCGATATTTTGATGGCATGGATTTAACTAATACCTGTTGTATTATTCAATTCCAAAACGCAAAAGGTGAAGCATATTATTATGTAGTGCCTTATATGGATGCGACTACTGATAATATTAATTAGAAAATTATTATGCCATGGGTAATTCAAAATGCCGTTACTAAATACGCTGGCACTGTGAAATTTGCTATTAAGTTTTTTAAATTAGATGGTGCTGGACATTTAATATATGAATTAAATACATTAGTTGCCGAAGCTATCGTTGAACAAGGCTAGAGTTGGGATTTAGATACTATTTCTCAAGAATAGTTTGTTTTTGATAAAGCATTTATTCAAGCGATTCATGATTTAGAACAAGCTCATTAGAATGGTACATTTACCTTAGAGTGGATTGATAATTTTTAATAAAATAAAAATAAGGGAAGATATTGAATCTTCCCTTATTTTTTTTGGGTAAATATAAATAATAATTTAATATAAAATTCTATAATAAATAGATATAAATGTGAGAGAAAGGAGTTATAAAAATGAATAATAATTCCCCTTATAAAGATACGGTTATTTTACAAAAAGAAGCATTGGTTTCGATGCTAGCTGCTATAAAAGCTTACCCAGTAGCTGGAGCGAATACGGGAATTAAATTATATTCGAATAAAGATGGTACGAAATTATAGATTCAAAATGCAAGAAAAGTCCGTATCAAAAAAGAAAATAACATAAAATATTTAATTATAGAAGATTTAACAGATGATAAAAATCCATCACAATCTTATACTATTACCGGAAAATTAAATCTTGCCCCAGAAACAACAACGAAAAAAGATACCGAATTAACTCCTGGTATGTTTAATGTTTATGAAGATGATATTTTAAAACAAACTGTCTTAGTAACAGGATTTGATATTAAGTAGAATCTAGTATTAGGCAATGGTAGTAAAACAAAAAATGACGATAATGGAGTTTTAGTGGCTAAAAAAGTCCGTGGTGCTGTTTGGAATGACTATGCAGAATATCGTAAGGTAAAAGGTGAGCCTCCAAAGCCAGGAACTGTTGTTTGTGAAACTGGACATGATAGTGTAGTAAAATGCTATCGTCATATTGTCGTACACCACCTTGCCGTCGGGTCTTATCAGGGTAACACGCAGATCCTTGCTTTCATGTTCACGAATGAAAGCATTCAGTTTGGTTTCCGCCACGACGAGTTTCGAGCGACTCACGCTGGGCAGAGTCTCCAGACTATCGCCGTTGCTCAAGATGATTCCTCTATCATGAGCCAGCGAGAGATCCTCCTCCAAGAGAGCGTTGTAGTTTTCCAGTTTCATCGTGAGCGTACTGATCTTATACTGTTTCTCACGAGTCTGCTGGAACATGATAAAACTGACAGCGAACACAAGGAACACCGTCAGCACCATGAGATACAGTTTTCGCCCAACCTTAGATTTCGTTTTTTGTATTTTCAGCATAAATAAAATCCTTTCTTATCACGCATCAAAATAATATCCGAAGCCAAGTCGGGTGACGATGCACTTTGCGAACTTACCGATTTTCTTTCTCATACGGGTGATGTTGACATCCACCGTGCGGTCGAGCACGAGCACATCCTTAGGCCATACCCTGTCGATGAGTTCCTGGCGGGAGAACACTCTTCCCTTCTCTTCCAGGAGAAGTCGGAGCAATTCAAATTCAGTCTTGGTGAAAGGCACATCCTCTCCATCGATGCTCACCGTCTTCTTGTCGATATTGAGCACCAATCCCTGATAGCTGATGACGGTAGGTTCAGCATCCTTGCCCAACTTATCAGCAGTACGGCGGATGACAGCCCTCACACGCACCATCACCTCACGGATAGAGAATGGTTTGGAGATATAGTCGTCAGCACCGAGATTGAAACCGGTAACGGTATCGTTCTCTGTATCGCGAGCCGTCAGGAATATAATAGGAATCTGAGCCGTAGCCACATTCTCCTTAAGTTTCTTCGCCAGCTGGAATCCGCTCATACCTCCCATCATCACATCGAGCAGCAAGAGGTCGTAGGAAGCAATGTCTTTCTCCAAAGCTTCCTCAGCCGAGTTGGCAGTTTCTACCAGATACCCCTCGGTTTCCAAGTTAAATTTCAGAATCTCACAGAGGTCCTGTTCATCATCCACCACAAGGATTTTATAGTTCTTTTCGTCCATCTTTATAATATATAATAATGTATATATAGCGTGAGGTCTTTCCTCGGGTGCAAAGATACGACAAAAAATCTGTAACACGCATTACATTCTATTACAATTTCATTTCAAAAGCAAGTAAAAGATGTGACGGGGAATCATTCTTAGAGATCTTGTTTGCTTACGCGTTTTTAGAAAAGCCTTATATCTTATATATAATAATGTGTAGTTTTATATGTATGATATCGAAGCAGATACAAAGATACAAAAATGTATCGAACAGGGCGAATATTCTGAAGAAAAAATTTCGTAGCTTTGCAACTTATCGCTTTCATTATCAGTCAAACATACAGAAACAACTAAAAAATACGAACAGATATGAAAAAGACAATCTTTTTAATGGCAATGCTGCTGGCGCTCAGCGCAGCGGCTCCTATGGCTTCCGCCGCACCGCAGTCTCACCGCAATCGTCCGCACACACAGATGGTGGACAAGAAGGATAAGGACGCTGCCGACGAGGAGAAGGGCATCGTGGCTTACTCGGATACTGTTACTGCAGACACGGCGTCTGCCGCTAACGGCGGAGCCACGTTCGACAACGATGCCCCTGTCAGTCGCGACGAACTGCTCTCGTCCTACAACAGTTTGCCAGGATGGATCGTAAAGCTCTTCCTTATAGTGTGCGTTTTCGTGCCGATGCTGCTGTGCTTCCTTGCGCCTATCATTGTCGTTCTGCTCGTCATACGCTACTTCATGCGCCGCCACAACGACCGCGTGCGACTGACTGAGATGGCTATGGAGAAGGGCGAACCATTCTCCGACGAACTGAAACCGCTCAGCAAGAAGTCGCCCGAGTATATGTGGCGCCGCGGCGTGCGCAACACGTCGATTGGTGCCGGACTCATGATTCTCTTCTGGTTCTTCGGTATGCAGTCGCTCATGTTCACCATCTTCAGGGCACGTTTCACCTTCGGCAAAATCTCTTCCTTCGGTGTATTCTTGAGTTTCAGACCGAAGGCGATATTGTCGTAAACGTTGAGATGAGGGAACAGGGCGTATTTCTGGAATACCGTGTTCACATTTCGCTTGTAAGGAGGAAGGTTAGTAATATCGTTGCCGGCGATGGTGATGATGCCTTCGCTGGCGGTTTCAAACCCTGCCAAAAGTCTCAATAATGTCGTTTTTCCGCATCCCGAAGGACCCAGAATGGTCATAAATTCGCCCTTTCTCACATAGAGATTGATGTTGTTGAGGGCTGTTTTCTCGCCAAATCTTTTCGACACATTCTTAATATCTATGATATGCTGTGCTGTCTTGTTCATTTTTGTTGTAAATTTGCGTGCAAAGTTACGCATTTTTCGATAAATATTGAAAGAAACAAAGAAAAAGTTGTATCTTTGCAAACGTTTTGTAGTATCTGATATACAGAACTGAATAATTGTTGAATAAATATACATACATGATTGTTACAATAGAATGGATGGAGGAGTGGTTCAGGCGTTTCGACCACGAATATTTCGGGGGAAAGCTGCCTGTTCCTGAACTCGGACTTACTCATGCCAAGACTCGCTTGGGGCAACTTGCCTATAAGCGGGCCTCCAGATGGGGACGCACCAAACTCTACGATTTCAAACTCTCCATGTCTACTTATTATGATATGACCGACAAGCAGGCAAAGAGTGTCTTGCTCCACGAGATGATACATTACATCATCGGTTATACGGGACTGAAAGATACCTCGGCACATGGTGTCGTGTTCAAGGGACTGATGGATAAACTCAACAGCCAGTATGGCTGGGATATCAGAGTATCGACATCCACCAAGGGTTGGAAGGTAAGTGAAACCGTAAGAAGCAGGAAAGAGAAGAAGGGACCGCAAATTTATCTGATGCTTGCCATCGAAATGAATGATGGAAGACATTATCTCTCGAGAGTGAATCCGAGTTTTGCCCGTCGCATCGAAAATCAGCTGAAGACGGTCAGGGAAGTGGTTTCTCATCAGTGGTATACTACGATGGAGAACTATTTCGAAGACTATCCGCAGGTGCGCAGTTTGAGAGGAAGGCGCATCTCGAAGGCCGATTTCGGAAAGTTGCTCAATGTGCTCACTCCCTTTCAGCTGTAATGTCGGGCGAATGTATAAGAAAAAGAATAACCAAAACTCATTAAAGATATAAAATGAAAGAAACCTGGAAAATGATAGCCCTGCTGGCAATAGCCATTGGAGGACTGCTGGCTTATGCCTTCATTCCAGAGCAAGTGGCTGAAAACATTCCGCTGAAACAGATTGGAATGGATGCGCTCACCGGTAAAAGCGAGGCAGAGCTTGCTGAAGAGGAAAAGGCTGACAGCATGATAAAAGAACCCGTGGATACGGCGGCGCAGCGAGTACTGATCTTCGGCGACTCGATGTCGGAATATCTAGGTCTGCGACTGGCTGATTATGCCAACAAGAACGGTCATAAACTCACCTGTATTACCTGGGTGAGTTCGGGCACCAGAAACTGGGCTACTACCGATACCCTGCAGCATTATATCCAACGTATCAAACCTACCCATGTCTTTGTATGTCTGGGCAGCAACGAACTGTATACGTCTGATATGAAGGGATGTGAAAAACGCATCCGTGCCATCCTGAGCAAGATTGGTAATATTCCGACGATATGGATCGGTCCGCCAAACTGGTGTGAGGATAATGGATATAACAAACTCCTCCGTGAGGTGATGGGCCCACGAGGCTATTATCCTAGCTACAAACTTACCTTCGAACGCCAGAAAGACGGCCGGCATCCGACTATGACTTCATCTGCCATGTGGATGGATAAGATTGTAGAGTGGATGAAAAGCGGTCATTGTGTGCATCCGTTCCGATTGGAAATGCCGGATAAGCGTGACCGCAGATACAGACAGATTACCATCTTGCCTCCTGGAACCAAACATAGGGCAGACAACACGGCTATGAAGAAGGATTCTCTTTCTATGCCTGTTGAGGGAACTGTGCCTGAAACCACAGAAAGTCCTGCTGCAACCAAGGAACCTGCAACTGCAGGAAAAACGTCTCCGGCTGCTGACAAGACGGTTCCAGCGGTAAAGCATGTAAACCATAAAGACTCCGTATAAGAAAGAGTTCAATAAATAATATCTTCAGAAAAGACAAATGAATTATTCAACATTCGAAATAAGTGCCTTGTGGCATTGGATAGAGCGGCTGTTTGTTTATCAGGCAGATTCTCCGCTGATGATGGGCAGCATTCCGTTTGCGCTGCTCTTCATCTTCTTCCTTGCCATTTATACCCTGCTCAAGAGCTATTCGCGCACAGCCATGATGATGTATGTCATCTGCTTCAGCCTTTTCTTTGCCTATAAGGTGAACGGAATGGTGATGTGGATGCTGCCGCTTACGGCTTGCATCAATTATGCCGTAACCCAGGAAATGAGACTGCATGAGGGGAAGGCGCGCAAGGCGCTGCTCACCTTCGTGGTGCTTGTAGACCTGGCTCTGCTGTGCTATTTCAAATATACCAATTTCATCATTGGCGATGTAGTCAACGAGATGTTCAGTACCAACTTCTCGCTGCAGTCTATCGCTCTGCCTGTAGGTATCTCGTTCTATACCTTCCAGGCTATCAGCTATGCGGTAGATACCTATAAGCGCAAGTTCGACATGGAGGTAACGCTCCTGGAGTATTGCTTCTATCTCACCTTCTTTCCGCTGCTGATGGCGGGTCCTATCACCCGTGCCGCCAATCTGATACCCAGACTGAAACGAAACGAACAGGTTTCCAGCAGAATGCTTTGGACAGGACTCTTCCTCATCATGCTGGGACTGGTCAAGAAGAATATGCTGAGCGATTATATAGCACAGTTCAATAACTGGGTGTTTGATGCGCCGCAAACCTTCTCGGGTTTCGAGAATCTGGCAGCGCTCTTCGGCTACCCTGTCCAGATCTTCCTCGATTTCTCTGGATACAGCGATATGAGTATCGGTGTGGCAGCCATCCTGGGTTTCTATCTGCCCGACAACTTCTATTTCCCTTACCGTTCACTCTCGGTTACCGAGTTCTGGCGTCGCTGGCACATCTCGCTTTCCTTCTGGTTCCGCGATTATGTGTATATTCCGCTGGGTGGAAACCGGAAGGGAAAGGTGCGCATGTATTTCAACAACTTCCTCACCATGCTGGTGGCAGGCTTATGGCATGGCTCTTCCTGGATGTTCGTCATCTGGGGTGCTCTTCATGGTTTCGGACTTGTGGTGCATAAGTTCTTCAGCCGTCAGTTGGGCATAAGCTTTCCCCGTACGCTGGCTGGCAATTCCCTCAGCTGGCTCATCACCTATTTATATATATGCTTTGCTTGGTCGTTCTTCCGTGCTAAGGATTTGGGTGTGTTGGGGAAAATGTATGATAAGGTGGCAAATGATTTCAGTATCGATTATCTGGTGCCTTTCTTTCATGCCCGTCCTGCCTGGACGCTTTGTATCATCGGTGTCATGCTGAGCTATCTCTTTACAGAGCGCCAGTATCACCGTCTTCAGGCGCGGTTCATCCTTCTGCCTTGGGTGGCTAAATTGCTGCTCTTCATCATCTGTCTGCAGATGGTGGTGGAGGTTTCCCAGGAGAGTGTGCAACCGTTCATCTATTATCAGTTCTAGTTTCGAGGGTTCATTTAAATCCCGAAAAGAACCGATGATAAGGTTTCTCAATACATTTGCCGTCATCGTTTCGAAAGGGAAGGCGATGACGGCTGTTCTTTTTAAAAACAACGTGTATAATTACGATGCTTTTCGGAAAATCTGTCCTGCTCATCTGATAAATACGCTAAAAGTTTGAGTTTCCGTTTGTTTTCTTTCTTTTTCTTTGGCGTTTTCTGAAAATATCCTTATATTTGCAGTGATTATCGCAAGATGTCAAGAGTAAGGACAATTAAAAGGTAAGATTGATGGCAACAAAAAGATACCCACTTGGAATACAGACTTTTTCTGAAATTGTGAAGGGAAACTATTTCTATGCTGATAAGACAGACATCGTTTATCGGTTGGCTCACTATGCCAAGTTCCATTTTCTGAGTCGTCCACGACGATTCGGAAAGTCTTTATTTGTATCTACCCTCCAGGCTTACTTTGAGGGTAAAAAAGACTTATTCACAGGACTCTCTATCGAAAACTTGGAAAAGGAATGGATAGAATATCCTGTGATTCATTTTGATATGAGCCAAAGCAAATACTTTGATGTCGGTATGCTCAAAAGAGCATTGAATACTTTGCTGGCTCCTTATGAGGAATTGTATGGTTTGAAAACGAATATGGAAGAATCGAATAGTAACAGGTTGACTCATATCATTGAACAAGCAGTTCGTCAGACAGGTAAACAAGTAGTTGTTCTTATTGATGAATATGATGCCCCTATGCATGATTCTATGGGAAACGATGAATTGCAAAAAAATATTCGCAATATTATGCGCGATTTCTTTAGTCCGCTCAAAAAACTGGAGAGCAACTTGCGTTTCGTCCTTATTACGGGTGTTTCTAAGTTCAGTCAACTGAGTATTTTTAGCGAGTTGAACAACTTGAAAATTATTAGCATGAAGGATGAATTTAGCGACATCTGTGGAATCACCAAAGAGCAGTTGCTTACTGATTTTAAGGAGGGTATCGAGGAGATGGCTGAGCATAATGGCTTGAATTTCGAAGAAACCATGGAACAGCTCAAGGAACATTACGATGGTTATCATTTCAGCCCTAACAGCCCCGATATCTTCAATCCTTATAGCATAATCAATGCATTGGACGACAAGGACTTTAATAGTTATTGGTTCTCTTCGGGTACACCTACATTCTTGATAGAGTTGTTGCAGAATAATGGTGTGGACATGTTGCACCTCAACAAACTTTGGGTGAAGGACAGTCGGTTCGATGCGCCTACAGATAAAATAACAGATCCGATACCTGTGCTCTATCAGAGCGGTTATCTCACCATCAAGGAGTATGACAAGCACCGTCGTCTTTATCGGCTCAGTTTCCCAAACGAGGAGGTAAGACAGGGCTTCTCTGAAAGTTTGGTGAAGTATTACGAGGGTAACAACCTTTGCGATTTTGACAATATCGTGCTTGCCTATGCCGACCATATGTTGGTGGAGGAAAACATTGAAGCCTTCTTGCCTCACTTGAAGATTTTCTATGATAAGTTCCCTTATACCATCATTAATAACAATGAGCGTCATTACCAAGCCGTTATGTTCACCATCCTCACGATGTTGGGAGCTGATGTGCAGGTGGAGTATGCCACGACGGATGGAAGAATCGACCTGGTGCTCAAGACCGAGCAGCATATATACATCTTCGAGTTGAAATATAAGAAAGATGTCAATACGGCGATGAAGCAGATGGAGCAAAAGGATTATGCCAAGGTCTTTGCTGATGATGGGCGAAAAGTAGTTAAGGTCGCTCTCAATTTCTCGGAAGACCAGAGGAGTATTGAGGATTGGGAAGTTAAACAATAAAAATGTAATTTTGTAGATTAATATATATATTTGAAGTAACAGACAATACAGAAAAATTGTATGAAGAAAGTATTATTCTTTTTGCTCCTGATGACGGCTGTCATCGGTAGAGCACAGACATCGCTTGACTTGCTGCCAACAGGCACCGAGGCTCCCGACTTCACGATTACTGACAGTAAGACGGGTAAGAAAATCTTCCAGCTTTCAGATAAGAAGACTCAGATGGATAAAGACGGAAAGACGGTTCCGGGTGTCTGGACCGTGCTCGATTTCTGGGCTTCCTGGTGTCCAGACTGCAGAAGAGACATGCCGATGGTGAAGGCTATCTATGACAAATACAATACCAAGATCCAGGTAGTGGGTGTTTCTTTTGATACCGATGAGGCGAAGATGAAGAAATATCTGGGCGATAATCAGTATAGCTGGTTGCAATACTGTGAGTTTAAGAAATGGAAGGAAACTAAGATTTCCAAGGATTATCACATTTCGTGGATTCCTACCTCTTATCTGATTAATCCGGAAGGTAAGGTTGCATTCTCTACCGTGAAGGCGGAGGAGATGATGAAGAAACTGGATTCGCTCGACCAGGCAGGAGCATTGAAACCTGCTCAGATGCAGACTGCTCTCAAGAAGGTGTATAATGAAAGCATTGATCCGATGGCTCAGATTGATGAGGCTTTGGCTAAAGCCAAGAAGAATGGCAAGTTTGTTATCTGTCAGGTAGGCGGCAACTGGTGCCCATGGTGCTTGAAGTTTGCCGATTTTGTGGAGAAGAATGCTGCGGTCAACAAGATGGTGAATGATCATTTCGAATATATTCATGTGAACTACAATCGCAGAAAAACTGCCGGTGATGCGGCGGTGAAGAAGGCTGAGCAGCTGATGAAACGACTGAACAATCCTCAGCGTTTCGGATTCCCGGTCTTTGTGGTGCTCGATGAAACCGGAAAGGTTCTCCATATCCAGGATTCCAGTTTCCTGGAAGAAGGTAAGGGATATAACGAAGAAAAGGTGCTCAGATTCCTGAAGAGCTGGACACCTCAGGCAGTAAAAGGATAAAGAAAGAGGGTGTGTCATTAATTTATGACACACCCTCTACCTGTTTCATATCGTAATTTTATGCGTTACAAACCTCTTGCTTTCAGAAATCCGGAAGCATCTGGCTTCTCCATACCTGTAAAGTCGGTAAACATTTCCATCTGGTCCTTGGTGTTGCCACGGCTCAGAATCTTATCGCGGAATGCCTGACCAACGGCTGGATCTAAGGCACCATGCTTTGCAAAGTAGTCGGCGATGTTCACAGCCAACACCTCTGTCCAGAGATAGCTGTAATAGCCTGCTGCATAACCGCCGCCCCATACATGGTTGAAGTATGATGTGCTGTAACGAGGAGGAATCTGGGTGTTGAGCAAACCGATGTTGTGGAGCTCTTCCTTCTCGAAGGCGCCTGCCATATAAGGTGAAGGCACCTCTTCTTCGCTAATCTTGTGCCAGGCAAGGTCAAGACAGGTTGCAGCCAGATTCTCGCCCAGTGAATAAGCGGTCTGGAAGCTGATGCTTTTCAGCATGCGTTCTTTCAGATCGGCTGGCATCGCAGCACCGGTCTCGGTATGACGGGCGTAATGGTCGAATATCTCAGGAATAGATGCAAACGATTCGTTAAACTGGGATGGCATCTCTACGAAATCGCGAGCCACGGCTGTTCCTGAAAGGGTATTGTACTTGCAGTCGGAAAGGATTCCGTGAAGCGCATGACCGAACTCATGGAACAGGGTAGTAACCTCATCCCATGTGATGAGAGATGGCTGACCCTCCGGTGCCTTGGCATTGTTGCATACATTATATATGATAGGCAACTGGCCGCGCTGCTTGCTCTGCTTGGCAAAGGCGCTCATCCATGCACCGCCACGCTTGGTAGGACGGCGGAAGTAATCGCTGTAGAAGAGGGCGATTGGCTTGCCGTTCTTGTCGCTTACCTCGAATACCTTCATGTCTGGGTGATAGGTTGGGATATCCTTGCGCTGCTTGAAGTTCAGTCCGTAAACACGATGGGCGGCATAGAACACACCGTTCACCTGTACGCTGTCGATGTTGAAGTATGGCTTAATCTCATCATCGGTAATGTTGAGCATCTCCTTCTTCATCTTCGCAGAATAATAGAATCGGTCGTATGGCTGCAGCTTGAAGTCCTTGCCCTCCGTCTTCTGGGCATACGCTTCTATCGCCTTGGTTTCAGCATCAGCCTTAGGAGCATATTCCTTGATGAGCTGCTTCAGGAAATCATCCACATTCTTGCTGTTCTTAGCCATCGTCTTTTCGAGCGAATAGTCGGCATAGTTGTCATATCCCATCAGCTTGCCCTTCTCGGCACGCAACTTGGCAATCTCGGTTACGATAGGGAAGGTGTTGAAATCAGGATTGGTTCCGTCGGCACGGTGGATGCTTGCCATATATACCTTCTTGCGCAGTTCGCGGTTCTGGAGATTGGTGAGGATAGGCTGCTGGGTGGTGTTGATGATGACGATGCAGTAAGGCGCCTTGCCTCCGCGGCTCTCAGCATCTTTCTTGCATTGTGCAATGTCAGCATCGCTCAATCCGGCGAGCTCTTCCTTGCTGTTTACCCAAACCACGGCGTTGTTGGTAGCGGCAGGAAGAAGGTTGCCCCATTCCTGCTGTAACTCAGAGATGCGGGAGTTGATCTGCTTCATGCGCTCCATCTTCTCGGCAGAAAGGAGGGCACCTGAACGTACAAAACTCTTATAGATAACCTCAGTAAGGCGCTTGTCTTCGCCCTTGAGTTTCTTATATTCATTATCGTAAACATACTTGATGCGCTCGAAGAGTTTCTTGTTGAACGAAATCTCATTGTCGAGTTCGGTCAGCAATGGGGTAGCCTTCTTTTCGGTTTCGGCGATGCCCGGAGTCTTGTGGGCACTGGTGAGACCGAAGAAGATGTTAGTCACCTTTTCGAGCAGCGCACCGCTCTCCTCATAGGCGAGGATGGTGTTCTGGAAGTTAGGCTTCTTCTTGTTGTTTACAATCTTCTGGATGTTGGCACGCTGTTCCCTGATAGCCGCTTCGATGGCTGGCAGGTAGTCGCTTTCCTGAATCTTGCTGAAGTCAGGAGCACCGAATGGAAGACTGCTCTTTGTTAAAAGAGGATTCTGACGGTTACCGCCCGCAGTCTGTGCGAACGATGAGGCTGGCATCTGCAAGAGTGTTGCGGCCAAGCCCAGGGTAAGGAAAGTCTTGTTAAGTTTCATCATGTTTCTTTGTTTATTTGAAATTCGTTTGCAAAGATAATGATTTATTTCGGATTATCGCATTTTTATTCATATTTCTTATGGAAAACCAGCAGACAGATGGCTCCTGCCAATGCCATCGGCACACCGATAAGGGCAGGGAAGTTGTATCCTAATCCCATCGCAACAGGAATACCACCGAGGAAAGCTCCCATGGCGTTACCCAGATTGAAGGCGCCCTGAATGCAGCATCCGCCCAGCATTTCGCCACCCTTGGCATGCTTCACGATGAGGAACTGCTCTGGCGAACCGATGCCGAAAAGACAGACGCAGCAGATGAACATCAGCACCACTGATACCCAGCTGAAAGGGGCGAGGAAGAAGGTGAGCAGAAGTGCCACTGCCGCCAGAAACTGGAGATAACAGGTAAAGCGGCCCGGCTTGAAGCGGTCGGCAAGCAAGGCACTCACCTGATTGCCTACTACCATTCCGCCGCCTGCAAGAATCATCAGCAGAGAGATGCTGGCTGCGCTGAATCCGCCCTCCATCTGAAGCAGCGGCGAGATATAACTGAACCAGCAGAGAATGCCGCCATTGCCCAGGAAGGTGGCGGCGATGATGAGCCAAGGAGCCTTGTTGCGGAGGAAACGGAACTGTGCCTTCATACCCTTATTCGGCAACGCAGCCACGTCTGGAACCCATCTGTGAATCATATACATCGTCATGATACCGAGCAATATGCAACTGACAAAGGGTACTCGCCAGCTGAACGCATGACTCAGGAAGGTGCCGATAGGTACGCCCACCAGATTGGCTACCGGCATACCTGCGCACATCATTGCCACGGCATTGGTTCCCTTACCCTCTTTGGCAATCTTTACCGCCACGATGGTACCCGTTCCGAAGTAGGCGCCATGAGGCAGACCTTCTATAAAGCGGGCGCAGAGCAAGAGCCAGTAGTTAGGTGCTACTGAGGCGATGACTGCTCCGAAGGTGATGAGCGAAGCCAGGAACATCAGAATATTCTTGGGTCTGTATTTATGCATGAGAATCAGCGAGAAAGCTCCAGCGCAGACGCCGAGTGCATAGATGGAGATGAGATGTCCTGCTTCCGGGATGGAAACGTTCATGTTGTGGGCGATGTCTGTGATGATGCCCTCGATGATGAATTCAGCGATGCCCAAGGTAAAGGTACCCAGCGCGAGTGCAAATAGTCCTTTTTTCATTTGTTCTTATGAGTCAATATTATCCTTAAAAAATAGTTTCTCTCTTATTTTATGTCTTTGTAAGACAATAGTTTCAGCCTTTTTTACATATCCTCCATCGACAATCCTTGGTATCCGATATCGAATTTCTTGAATTTTCCTGTAGCCTGGAAGAAATGCTCGGCTTTATCTTTTAAAATGCCGAGATTTATATCCTTAGCTTGGCGTTTTACTTCATAAAAAATAACCTTCTGCTCCAGTTCATCGGCAGCGATAATATCGATTTCATTCTCTCCCTTTCTGTCCCACCAGGAGGCTATCTGGGTATATTCTTCGCTCTCTATCATCTTGGCAATAAAATATCTTTCCAGAACCTTGCCGGTGTATGTGGTGTAGCTCTTATCCATGACCATTTTTAGTTTTTTATTGGCGCCAACCTCTATCATGTATCCATATTTGTAGATGTAGCGAAACCAGACGCGAAGGAAGTTGTCTTCTATCTGATAGCGAATGTTGCGATTGGTCTTTTGGAACATCGGTATATAACGGGAGATCAGGCTATAGTCGTTCTCCAGTTTGGTGAGATAGCCCGAAAGTTCTATTTTCATGATGCTTTCTATTTCACCTCGAGTTGTGTAGCCTGAAGCGATAAGTTGCAGTATCTCGAAATAGCGGGCATAGTCTTTGCCAAATTCTTCTATCAGCATATTTTTTCCTTCGTAGATGAAATAAGAGTTTTTTGCAATAAACCGCTCTGTCATCTGTTCCTTGGTCGTGGCTCCTGCATCCATCATCATTTCTACATATTCTGCTACTCCGCCTGTATAACTGTAGAGAGCCAGTAGGTCATCATTGGTATAGGCAGAATTATATGTAGAGAGAATTTCCTTAATGACAGAAGGGGGAAATGGAGTGACTTTTATTTCTCCAGTCTGCCTACCATAAAGAGGTTGCTTGTTATTTTTAAAGATGATGTTCATAAGTGAATAAACAGAACCGCAGACCACAAGATTAATATGAGCTTCCTGTTTGTTAAGGTCCCATATCTTTTGCATATCTGAAAAGATTGATGGATTAACCCGCTTGAAATCCTGAAACTCATCAATGATGAGAGTGATAGGGCGAATCTTGGATAGTTGAAGCAGATATTTAAAGATGTCAGCAAAGCGTGTTACTTCACCGAGAATAGGAAGCTGAAGTTTGCTCGTCATCTCTTCGATAAAATCTCTGCAGAGTTCTGCTTCTGATTTTCTTGCAACAAAGAAATACAGCATATCCTGAACATCCTCGTATGCTTTTATCAATAAGGATGTCTTACCGCTACGTCGGCGTCCGGTTACGATTGTAAAACGGGCCGTTTGCAAAGATAGATTTCTTATCTCTTGCAATTCTTTTATTTCGTTTTGTCTTCCAAAGAACTTCATATTTCTATAATTTTACAGTTTCTTTTTGATGTTATTTTTCGAAACCGCTGTTTCGGAAATAGCGGTTTCGAATGCAAAGGTAATAAAAGTACCTGAATATCAGTTTGTTTGTTTGTTAATTTAAGTTTTTTTATTTGTTTGTGTACTTCTTGTTTTTCCGAAATGGCGGTTTCGAAAGTAAAAATGATGGAGTTGTCAGAATTGACAATAACTCTATATAATAAGGTATGAATGCAGAAAGAAGAGGGGTTAGGAGTCCCTGAAAATAAAATATAAGAGACTTGCAAAAAAGAAAAGCCATTGACCAGCAAGTATAAGGCGCTCTTCACGGCTTCTTATAAGACTCCACTTGGTCTTTGGCAATTTGATGCCACCGTGCAGTTGAATGGTGGAGGCAGAAATCCTGAGCCTTACCAGTTGGCAGATGGAAGCCAGTCATGGTCTCCTCGTTTCCATAGCTTCGGGCAAGTGAGTGCGCAGGTTACGAGATGGTTCCGCCATTGGAGTATCTATGTGGGAGGCGAGAACCTGACTGGTTTCAAGCAGAAAACTCCTATCTATGGTGCCAGCAACCCATGGGGAAGCGATTTCGAGCCAACCTTGGTTTGGGGACCTGTAGAGGGCAGGATGTTCTACGCAGGAGTGAGAGTACACTTTTAATTGAAAATGTTTAAAATTGAATGATTAAAGCAAATAGAAAAGTTATGAAGAAGATTTTAGTAATGTTCACAATGATGATGGTGGCAATGGTAACCTTTGCCAAGGACATCAAGACCGTAGTGTTCACCACAACCCCACAGATGCACTGTGCGGCTTGTGAGAATAAAATCAAGAGCAACCTTCGCTTTGAGAAGGGTATCAAGAGCATTGAGACTTCTGTGCTAGACCAGACAGTCACAGTACAGTATAATGCCGACAAGACAACCCCAGAGAAACTCCAGAAAGGTTTTGAGAAGTTTGGCTATAAGGCTCGCATCCTGAAAGATGGCGAGAAGGTTGAGAAGAACACTGGGGAGAAGTGTGACTTGATGTAATGTTCCTGCTTCTAATTTGATAGAAGCTTAACCATTGGCACGCAGGAATCCCTGCGTGCTATATGGTGCTTATCATAAAACACATTCGTTCATTTCATGAGTCCGCCAATGAAATGCTTAGAATCTGCAAAACTTCATATGTCGAGCGTTTCAATTGCATATCATGATGAACAATAGCCACGAGACAATAAGTGATAATATCGTGAGGGATAACCCCAAATCGTGATGGATAGCGTGATGGATATTTCCGTTTTTGAAGTATCTATCACGCTATTCAAGTATCTGAATATTAGCATATTAAGATATAAATGGATACAAAACGTGATGGATGATAGATGATTACATAAAACTTATTCACGAATACGGCTGCATCGGGTTACAAATATGGCTGCGTCGGGTTACGAATATGGCTGCGTCGGGTTACGAATATGGCTGCGTAGGGTTACGAATATGGCTGCGTAGGCTAACGGAGA
>OIYF01000462.1_pt1 | contig 16165 bp, 14 predicted proteins | sample 1587971 | NCBI WGS metagenome assembly OIYF01 (sample SAMN03283248) | human gut metagenome | biome: human-associated habitat; material: feces | host: Homo sapiens | place: Peru | collected 2012 | reverse complement strand
GAGCAGCAAGGGGAGCACCACGAAAATTGCCGCGAAGATGGCGTATGGAATCGACCAACTCTGTCGCGAAGAGATAAACTTAATGAGTTTCAATTTCTGATCTACAATTTTATAATTTAATAGGTAATACTTTCTCGAGGAATGGTGATTGCTACGTGATCGCCCAGATCCCATACATCCTGTGTATCCACATAGAGCTTCTCGCCCCAGTCGGTGTTGATGGTCAGGTGATAGTGGTCGCCCTTGTAGAGGATGAAGCTGATGTCGCCGGTAAAGGTTCCTTCGCTCTCGTTGTCGAAGAGTTCGATCTTTCCGAAATCCACGTTGACATTGATCACTTCCTTGCCGTCTTCATCGGTATGAATCAGATTCTTCTTATCCTCCGGAATTTCTATCTGGTATTCGCAGCCCAGGAACTCGATGGTGCCGTCGCCATTCACCTTTGCTTCGAAGGTGTTGGTGGTGCGCTCCTTCTTCATGATGTGGATATTGTCTGGAATCACGCTCATGCCGATGGTCTGTCCCACCTCGAAATGCTTGTAGTTCTGAATCAGGAATTCGCAACCCTTGTCGCTCTCGGCAAGCATCTCGTAGTGTACGCCCTTGAAGATGGATGAGGTAATCTTGCCGACAAACTGGGCGTGCTCTGTGTCGGTAGAAACTTCAATGTCTTCCGGTCTGATCACTACATCCACTTCCTGGTTGCAGCCGAATCCCTTGTCCACACAAGGAATCTCTGCTCCTGCCACCTTGACCAGACAGTCGTGGACCATCGTTCCGCAGAAGATGTTGCTCTCGCCGATGAAGTCTGCCACAAAAGAGTTGGCTGGCTCGTTGTAGATGTCGGCCTTTTTCGCTTCTTGAAGGCGCCGGGATGCGTTCGGGAGGATCCGTTCCCGGTAGTCGGGGACCAGGGCTGCCACCTGGTCTGCGAGCTTTAGCAGGGCCTTCTTTTCGTCCCAGGCTTTTCCCGCTCTTTCGAGGGCCTCTTCCAGGGTGTCCCCTGTGCCGTCGCAATCCTTGCAGGCCAGCTCCCCTTCCCTTTGGGTGACGCGCCGTACGGCGTCGTCCCAGGCGGCTTTGTCGCCTTTGGGAAGGTCCGTCGTCCATCCCTGGATGAGATTCGGTACGTCTGGGCTTGGATCGCCGTAGATGAGGGTGACGGGGACGAAGGCCCGGTACCGGTCTTCCGGATCCGGGGTGGGCTGGTAGTCCCAAAGGACTCCGAACTGCTGACACGGTTTAGGTACTTCAAGGATTTTGCCGGCTGTCGTTTTTACGGATGCCGTGGCTTCCTTTTTTTGGATATGCCGGAATTTTCGGTAGAACCGCTGGATGGTCTCCGGCATCTCTTCGACCCGTTCCGGCCGGGACCCTTCCCGGTTGTTCCAGCCGTAGCCGGCAAAGAGGAGCGGCATGCCTTTCTGATAGAGGTACACGGCGCCGGGCTTACCGTCGGTGATGGTATACACAGCTGCCTCGATCCCTACCGCCGATCCTTTTGCCAGGAAGAGGACGAACTGGTCGAAGAGGCTATTTGTGATGTCCATCCCTTCGATGGACGGCTCGTCTTCCCGGCCGCCGATCCGCGTAGCGCTTCGAAAGGCAGCGTAGCGGTAATCGTTCTTTATCCCGATACACTCGGTGAAGGTACTGCGGCTCAGAGTCGCCGACAGGAAGCTGCTATGGCGGATCTTGCAGTAGCTGAACTCCGTGTCCGCCCACTGGCCCCGGTCGGCCGCTACGCCTTCGAAGAGGCAGTCCGTGAAGGCACTGCCTGAAAAGTCGCGCTCCGTTAGGTCCAGGGCGTGGAACTCGCAATCCAGGAAGTGCTGGCCCTTCGTCTTTTCAGGGCAGGTCGTATAACATTTCCCGACGTGGATGGGGCGCTCTTTCGTATCTTTCATGAAACCCCTCCTTATAATTCATGAATTACCAAAAAGATAAGCAAATAATTACTGTTTAGATACAGAAAACACCACTCATGCCTTCTGCGTTTTTTGCGTTTCCTGGGCGTGTGTGGTGCTGTGATGGATATAGATTTCGATGTTCGGCGTATCCAGCTGTATCCGGACCCGCAGGGGACCCTGCTGTGCGAGGATCCCGCTGGCGTCGATGGAACGGATGGGAAGGCGCCGGACCGTGTGATTGGGTAAGTGTAAGTTGATGTACTGTTCCATAGGGCTTTCGCCGCGTAGGCGGCGCTCCTTTCATAGTTTGAACATGTTCTCTACGTTATCAGGATAACAGCGGTTCAGCTGCTTCTGGTGGGCCGCCTGGACGAGGGCCGTCCGTTCGACGTCCTTCACGAGCTTTTTCCCGTAATGGGCGATGGTGCGGTTCTCGCTGTATTTCTGGAGGACCCGGGCGGCTTTGTCCGGGTTCCCATAGCCTTTCGTAAGGACCTCGACGAGGAAGGCCTTATCGAGTTCCTTACCGGATGAGTAGTCGGCTTCATGCTGGCGGCGAAACGACTGGTACCGCTCGGCTAAGGTTATCTTCATTCTCCCAGCCCCTTTTCTAAATCACTTTCGAGATATAAGTGGCGGGCTTTTTGGTGCGAGGGATAGATCTTCCGATTGCGCTGGGCTTTTTCCCAGGCCTTGAAATCTTTCTGGATTTCCGGATCCTGGGCCGCTTGGATGATGGCGTCTAACAGCGGATTCCAGTCAATTTCTACGGGGCCCGTTTCCCGGTATTCGGCTTCTTTCATAGAGCTTACCTCTTTTACCTATTAGGCAACATCGTCGGCAAAAAAAATACGCATAGGATCCTTTATATCCAATACTTTGATTAATTTCTGGATTTCTGTGTTGTTAAAAACGCCTTTTTTTAACTTGTAACGAAATGTTCTGGCCGACATGCCAATCATCTTAGCTACTTGAATCTGGGTCATTCCGCGAGCTACAATGAGTCCTTTTAATTCGTTTACCCTAATCATAGTTGCCCCTCCTTTAGTTACCTATTGGGTAACTAAATCATATCATATTTCATAGCATGTTTCAATGCCTATTAGGTAACATTTTGCTTTTTTAGAAGACAAAATATTGCACATTAGGCAAAAAGATAGTACAATAGGAACAACTAATAATATATGTATAATATGTAATAAAAAAGAAGGATTTGTGATAATGAAAACGAAAAAAAGTAGATTGAAGAAAGAAATTACGCAACAACAAATAGATTTCGCGAACCGATTACGCAACTTGCGATTGACACAAAAATTATCATTACAAGAGGTTTCTGAACGGATTGGTATATCTAAAGTTACATTATCCAGGTATGAAACGCTGGATATCGTAAATATTCCTTCTGATAAAATAGAATTGTTAGCCAAGGTATATCATGTTTCCCCTGCCTATCTTATGGGATGGGAATCTAATTCGATTCCTTTGACTACGTCCACTGAAATCTGTACTCTAAAATGTTCTCCTGATGAAAAAATATTGATTCAAAAATATCGTAAATTAACTCCAGAAGGCAAGGAAACGGTAGATACTATTTTAAATTTACAGTATAAAGCTGCTTGCCCGAAATCCCAACTGGACCCGCCTACCGACGAGGTCGGCTGATTTCGGTTGACTTCCAGAAAAGGAAATGATTTTTATCGAGGTGATGAATGATGTCAATTTCCTTTGGCATGAAGCTAAGAAAAATCCGTACAGAAAGGGACGGAACACATTGTAAAGGACCCGAATACCGAATTGGGGACGCAGGACCCGGAATCCGGATAAAAGGAGGGGTGCTACTATGGGAATTGGCAAACGGCTGAAACAACGGCGTAAAGAGCTGGCCGTATCCGGCGACGAAATGGCCCGGTATCTGGGCGTCGATCGGACGACGTATTATCGTTACGAGCGGGGCGCTATCGTAAAAATCCCCGGTGAGGTCCTCCAACGGGCCGCTATCCGGTTAGGCGTGACGATAGCCTGGCTTTTGGGACTGGAAGAAGCGCCTGCCCTTCCGGATGGTTTCCCTTGCCCGGAAGACCAGGAGCTCTTTTCCCTGTACCATCAGCTCACGGAAAAGGACCGCGCCCTTATCCTGGGTGAAATCCGGGGAATGCTCCTCACCTATACAAAAAAATGCCAGCCGGAGTCATCCGGCTGGCGAGGAAAGGAAGGATTACCATGAAAGAAGCTGTCATTTATGCCCGGTTTTCGAGCAATAAACAACGTGAAGAAAGCATTTCAGCACAGCTTCGGGAATGCCATGCATTCGCCGAGCATGAAGGGCTGACGGTCATCCATGAATATATCGACCGGGCCATGTCGGCCCGTACGGATCAGCGGCCTTCTTTTTTGCAAATGATCCAGGATAGTGACAAAAAGCTATTTAGCTACGTCATCGTCTATCAGCTGGACCGCTTTTCGCGCAGCCGGTATGACAGCGCAGTATATAAACACCGGCTCAAGCGGAACGGCGTCCGGGTCCTGTCGGCGAAGGAACACATTACGACGGATCCGACGGGGATCCTCCTGGAAGCCCTGATTGAGGCCAATGCCGAGCTGTATTCGGCTGAACTATCCCAGAAAGTGACCCGGGGCATGTTACAGAATGTCCTCGAAGGGAAATGGCCCGGCGGGAACCTGCCCCTGGGGTATCGGCTGGACGACGGGCACCGGCCGGTGCTGGCACCGGAGGATGCCCCGACGGTACAGAAGATCTATGACTGGTATCTCCAGGGGATGAACGAAGCCCGGATCATCCGCAGGCTCAATGAGGAAGGCTTCCGGACATCGGTGGGCCGGCCGTTCACCGGGAACAGCGTCCATCATATCCTGCGGAATCCGATTTACATCGGGACTTTCCGCTATAAAGGGGAGCTGTACCCTCATTTTGCGCCTCCTCTGCTGACGGAAACACTTTTCTATCAGGTTCAGGCTTTGCTGGAGCGTCATGAGCATAAACGCATCGTCCCCCGCAACGAGGATTTCGCCCTTGTCGGAAAAGCCTTTTGCGGGCTCTGCGGGCAGCACCTGGTCGGGACCAGCGGAACGTCCCGTGCCGGGGTCCGGTATCTGTACTATATGTGTGCCAGCCGGACCCATATCCTGGACCGTAAGACGTATACGCCCTGCAAGTTCCGGAATATCCGGGCGGACTGGCTCGAATCCCGGGTCCTCCAGGTCACGCTCCAGATTCTCTATGATCCGGATACCCGGGCGGAAATCGCTAAGGAATGTGCGCTCCGGCGAAAAACGTCCCAAACTGAGTCACCGCAACTGAAACAGATGAAAGCCGTCCGGAAAGACTTGCAACGTAAACTGGAAAATTCGATTCAGGCTGTCGAATCAGGAATCTTTTCGGAGACAATTTCTGAGAATATTTCTAAATATGAAAAGAATATCAAGAAACTGGATGCCCAGATCAAAGCCGAAAAATTACTGTCTACGCCAGTTGTCGTTTCGGAAAATTTTATCCAATATTTTTTAGAAAAAGTTTATAAAAAAGACAAATACGATGGGCAAATGTCCTATATTTTCGAGACATTCATCCATCGTATCACGGTTTTTGCGGATTATATCGCTATCCAATATAATGTTTCTACGAACCCTCATGTATCTGAAACTCCAGTCATCATGCATGGTTCTGACAAATCAAATGTGGTGGGCCCACTTGGGTTCGAACCAAGGACCAACCGGTTATGAGCCGGTGGCTCTACCACTGAGCTATAGGCCCAAAGGATAAGGCACAAGGCCTTACCAAATCATTATACGCTAATTGACATATGACGTCAAGGATGGATTTCGGCTTAAAGGAAATCTTTGATTTTTTCCCGTTTGCCCCAGTTGCGGAGTTTGCTCAGGGCTTTGCCTTCGATCTGGCGGATACGTTCACGGGTGACGTTGAAGTGCTGGCCGACTTCTTCCAGGGTACGGGGACGGCCGTCTTTGAGGCCGAAGCGCAGGTAGAGGACTTTGCGTTCCCGGTCGGTCAGACAGGAAAAGACGTCTTCGATCTGTTCTTTCAGCAAGATGAAGGAAGCAGCGTCGTCAGGGGCGACGGCTTCCGAGTCTTCGATGAAGTCGCCGAGGTGGGAATCTTCTTCTTCGCCGATCGGCGTTTCCAGGGATACCGGTTCCTGGGCAATCTTCATGATTTCCCGGACACGTTCTACGGGGATGTCCATCTTTTCGGCGATTTCTTCCGGCAACGGTTCGCGGCCTTTATCCTGCAGGAGCTGACGGGAAATGCGGATCAGCTTGTTGATGGTTTCGACCATATGGACCGGGATGCGGATGGTCCGGGCCTGGTCGGCAATGGCGCGGGTGATGGCCTGACGGATCCACCATGTAGCATAGGTACTGAATTTATAGCCTTTGCTGTAGTCGAATTTATCGACGGCTTTCAACAGGCCCAGGTTCCCTTCCTGGATGAGGTCCAGGAACAACATGCCCCGGCCGACATAGCGTTTGGCGATACTGACGACGAGGCGCAGGTTGGCATCGGTCAGTTTCTTCTTGGCAATCGTGCCGGCTTTGATGTCTTCTTCTGTCGCATCGGGAGCATTGCCCTTTTCAATGGCCTTGGCCAGGGTAATTTCTTCTGTCGCCGACAGCAGGGGGACGCGGCCGATTTCTTTCAGGTACATGCGGACCGGGTCATCGATATTGATGCCTTCCGGTACGCTGAGGTCGACATTGTGCAGATCCGGCACTTTTTCTGCATCTTCATCATCTATATCATCGTGTTCATTCATGGAATCATCTTCGCCGATGATGTCGATGCCCTTGTCGGCAAAGACTTCGTACATCTTATCGATCTGGTCCGGCGTCAGTTCGTCTTCTTCCATGAGGTTCATGATTTCTGTATAGGTCAGGCTGCCTTTCTTCTGCCCCATTTGCAAGAGCTGCTTGATGTGCTGCAGGGCCAGGGCCTGGCGTTCTTTTTCACTCAACGGTTTCTTTACGGCTGCATCCTTTTTCTTGGACGTCTTACGGCGCGTCGTTTTCTTCGTCGTTTTTTTCGTTACTTTCGTATCATCTGTCGTTTTATTCACCATGGTGTACAGGCTCCTTTCTGCTCCTCAAGACCATTGTTTCATTTCATCGTTAATTTTTTTACAGGCTGCAAGCTCTTCAGCCAACCTTGCATCGCCATTCCGGCTATAAGTAGCAGCCAGGCGGCTGTGCGCCAGGTACTGCTTTTGTAAATCGGCCAGGCGAAAGCGCTTGACATAATCCATCAGTACATTTTCGTCCATTGGGACATCTTGTAGAACCATAATTCGTGCTACTTCTTCGGCCTCCTCAGGAGTTAATTTTTGCTGGATGTCATGTGGTGTGTACATCCCTTGGTGTGCATACGTATCCAAAATGAGCTGGTAAATATGGCGCCGCCGCTCATCGGCAAAGAGGTCCGGCGAGACTTTGGCCTGGACCCGCCCGCAGGCAGCCGGTTTTTCCAGGAGGAAACGCAGGATATTCTCTTCAGCCACGGCCATGGAGCCGTTCCCGCGGGCTGCGGCATTTTCCTGGGATACGGACTGGGAGATGACGACCTGCTGCTGGCCCGCTTCCGGGTGGGCAGCGACGTATTTATTGAACTCGCTGCGCACGGCGTTTTCCCCGATTTGGAGCTGGCCTGCCAGTTTCTTCAGGAAGGCTTCCAGGAGGACCCGGTTATCGACGGCGGCGACGACGGGAAGGACCATGGCCGTAATGGCCGATTTCCCTTCGAGGGTCGTCACATCGAACTGCTGCAGCGCCCGCATGAGCATGTAATCGAGCACATTCGGCGCTTCATCGACAGCCTGGCGGAATTTTTCCGGTCCGGCGGCGTTGATGTATTCATCAGGATCCTTCCCCTGCGGCAGGGACAAGACGCGGATGCGCATGCCCAGGCCGCGGACGATTTCCATGGCCCGCCGTGTCGCCTGCCGGCCGGCGCCGTCCATATCGTACCCCAGGACGAGTTCTTTGGCCTGGCGCTGCAAGAGCCGCGCCTGTTCCGGCGTAAAAGACGTCCCCAGGGACGCGACGACATTACGGATGCCCCGGTTATGAGCGGATACGACATCCATATAGCCTTCGACCAGGATAGCCTTGCCCTGCTCATAAATCGCTTTGTGGGCCAGGTCCATGGCGAAGAGAAGGCGTCGCTTATTGAAAATCGGCGTTTCCGGCGAATTGAGGTACTTTGGCTTGCTGTCGTCGAGGACGCGGCCGCCGAAACCGACGATGCGACTGCGGCCATCGCGGATGGGAAACATGACCCGTCCGCGGAAGGCATCGTAAAAGTGGCCGTTCTTTTCCTTGGCCAGCCCCAGGAGGACTAATTCCCTGCCGGTGACACCTTTTTTCATAAAGGCTGTCGTCAGCTTATCCCAGCTTTCCGGGGCAAAGCCCAGTTTGAAAGCTTCGATGGTATCGTCCGATACGTGGCGTTTGTGAAAATAAGCCAGCCCGGGCTGGCCGTAATGGGTCCGGGTCAGGCAGTTATGGAAAAAGTTACCTGCCATTTCGTTGATCTGATACAAGCGGTCCCGCTGTTTATCGCGGGCGATTTCTTCGGCCGACCGTTCGACGACAGGCAGGGCGAGGTGTGCCCGTTCGGCCAGTCGTTCGACGGCATCGGAAAAGGAAAGGTTTTCTTTTTTCATAATGAACTGGAAGACATCGCCATGAGCATGGCAGCCGAAACAATAGAAAAAGCCTTTGTCGGCAGCGACGCTGAAGGAGGCGGTCTTTTCATTATGGAAAGGGCAGCAGGCCCAAAAGTTCCGGCCCTGCCGTTTCAGCGACACGTAATCGGAGATGACGCTGACAATGTCATTGGCCTGTCGGACCTGTTCGATAAATTCGCTGGAAAACCGTTTCACTCATATCACCTGTTTCATTTCAATAACGCTGACGTATATATTATTCTCTATCCACCTGTGAAATTCCTTCTTTAGGGAACACTCTTTTCTCGCAAATCATAAAAAATGGATACATAACATTCCTATGATATACTATTTCGACGCGGAGCGTCAAGTTTCCTTTTCCAGAAGATGATTTTTTCTGAAAAACCGCACGCTCAGGCCCTTGCGGGCTAAAATATAGCCCACATGATTTCACGAAATGTATGGATTTATTTATTTTCATTTTGTATAATAGATGTAGACAAAGCCAATATAGGGGAAATGCATATGATTCATTTTACCGTCGGGACGATTACCCGGCCCACATCCTTAGGCGGCGCCTTGAAACACTTCGGCGTCTCATCGACGCTGCGGCGCCGGATCAAACACAACGGCATCTGCACCATCAATGGACAGGCGGCGTCGACGCGCGACTTCGTCCAGGAAGGGGATGAAATCTGTGTCACCCTTCCGGAAAAGAATCCCTTTCCGCCAGAGGATATACCCATTGGCATCGTCTACGAAGACGACTACCTCATGGTCATCGACAAGCCGGCAGGTATCCTGATGCACCCGACATCCGCCGTCCGGGACGGGACCCTGGCCAATGCCGTCGCCTATCACTATGAAAAGACGGGCCAGCACTGTTCGTACCACCCAATGCACCGCCTGGACAAGAATACGTCCGGCCTCTGTATGGTCGCCAAGGAGCCGCAGATCCAATATGCTTTCGATAAGCAGGACCTGGGGTATAAGCGTTTGTACTTAGCCATCTGTGAGGGACGATACCCATCGCGGGTCACAACTGTACACGCCCCCATCGGAAGACGTCCCGATAGCATCATCACCCGCTGTGTCCGCCTCGACGGAAAGCCGGCCTGGTCCGATTTCACCTGCCTCGCAGCTGGTAGGGACTACAGCCTGCTCCAGGTCGTCCTGCACACGGGACGGACCCATCAGATCCGGGTCCACAGCAGTTACCTGGGCTATCCCCTGGCCGGCGACGACCTCTACGGCGGTTCGCGCCGCTTCATCGGCCGCCAGGCCCTGCACGCCTACTGCCTCCAGTTCACCCACCCCATGAGCCATCGCTTCATCACCGTTAATTCCCGGCTGCCTGAAGATATGGACGCCCTCGTCCAACGGGCCGGCTGGAATTATATATACTAAAACATCTTTACGTATTATGTAGGAGGAATGTAAACATGCCATTAATTGGAACTACAGAAATGTTTAAAAAAGCCTATGAAGGCCACTATGCTATCGGCGCATTCAACATCAACAACATGGAAATCGTCCAGGGCGTCACCCAGGCCGCTGCTGAATTGAACTCGCCGATCATCCTTCAGGCTTCGGCCGGTGCCCGCAAATACGCTAAACCGCCGTATTTGAAACATCTCGTAGAAGCAGCTTTGGAAGATCATGATCTCCCCATCGCCCTTCACCTCGACCACGGCGCTGACTTTGAAACCTGCAAAGACTGCATCGACGGCGGTTTCACTTCCGTCATGATCGACGGCTCGAAACATTCTTTCGAAGACAATATCGCCCTCACGAAAAAAGTCGTTGAATATGCACACGCTCACGGCGTCGTCGTCGAAGGCGAACTGGGCCAGCTGGCCGGCATCGAAGATGATGTCAAAGTTGCTGCTCATGAAGCTCACTATACCCGTCCGGAAGAAGTCGAAGAATTTGTATCCCGCACGGGCGTCGATTCCCTGGCCATCGCTATCGGCACCAGCCACGGCGCATTCAAATTCACACCGGAACAGTGCACGCGCAACGCAGACGGCGTCCTCGTACCGCCGACACTTCGCTTCGACATCCTCGAAGAAGTCTCCAAACGCCTGCCGGGCTTCCCGATCGTCCTCCACGGCGCATCTTCGGTCGTACCGGAATATGTCAAGATCATCAATGAAAACGGCGGCAACCTGGCCGACGCTATCGGCATCCCGGAAGACCAGCTCCGCAAAGCGGCTTCCATGGCTGTCTGCAAGATCAATATCGACTCCGACCTCCGTCTCGGCCTGACTGCCGGCATCCGTCAGCACATGGCACAGCACCCGGAACATTTCGACCCGCGCCAGTACCTCGCCGACGGCCGTCAGTTCGTCCATGACATCGTCGCTCACAAGATTAAATGCGTCCTCGGCTCGGAAGGCAAAGCTTAATCGTATGTCTTGTAAAAAAGGTATTGATTTTTTCTGCGCCATATGGTAAAATTTCTTCTAGTGTTCTTGTAAATTAGGGAGGTGAATCCATTGCCGCAGATTAAATCCAATATCAAAACGATGGAAAAAGACGCAGCTCGCCACGCAGCTAACTCTCAGGTTAAATCTTCTGTTCATACTGCTATCCGCCGTACGACCGAAGCTATCGCCGCTGGTGACGCCGAAGCTGTTAAAAAAGCATTCGATAAAGCTAGCAGCGTAATCGACAGCGCCGCACAGAAAGGCGTTCTCCATAAAAACACTGCAGCTCGTAAAAAATCCCGTTTGGCTTCCAAAGTCAATGCTATGGGTAAATAAGCTTGACTGAAAAGGGGGACTGGCGCATGAAGGTTTCGACCATCATGCACGGTCCCTTTTTCGTTTATATTTGAGGTTTGAAGCTTGAAGAAGGCCTTTAAATTTAAAGCCATCCGCTAACAACTAACTGCTAGCCACTAACAACTTTAAAGGGCTTGTCGTTGTGCGACAAGCCCTTTTTCATACAAGGAGGATGCTATGTTCCCCCATTTATTTCAATTGCGCCATTTCTTGGTCCTGTTCTTCCCCCTGCTCCTGACGCAGATGGCCCAGGTCGGGACGGCCGTTTTCAGTTCGATTTTCAGCGGCCGCGCCGGGACGATCGACCTGGCCGGCGTCGCCGTGGCCGTCAATATCTGGTATCCCGTCTTTGCCGGCCTGTGCGGTATTTTCTTCGGCATCTCGCCGATCATCGCCCAGCTCCGGGGTGCGAAAAGGACCGAAGAAATCCCGCCGTACATCATGCAGAGCCTGTACCTGAGCCTGGGCTTTACAGTCGTCATTTTCCTGGCCGGTGCCGTTCTCATGCCGCCCTTCCTCGACTTCATGGGCCTCGACGCGCCGGTCCGCTACATCGCCTGGGAATACCTCAAGGCCCTGGCCCTGGGGCTGGTCCCCATCTGCCTGCAGGCGACGATGCGCTATATCGTCGACGCCCACGGCAAGACCCACGTTTCCATGACGATCTTAGTCATCAACCTGGTCCTGACGATTCTCCTCTTCCGCCTGCTCATCTTCGGCGCTGGTCCCATTCCGGCCATGGGCGGCATCGGCACGGGCTATGCCATCACCATCGCGTCGTGGCTGTCTTTCCTGCTCTTTGCAGCTGTCCTGCAGTGGATGGAACCGTTCCGGTCCTATCACCTGTGGAGCCGCCTGCGTCCCGTCAGCTGGCATCACATCCATCACCAGCTGGAATTGGGCATTCCCATCTTTATCGCCGTCTTCTGCGAAACGAGCCTGTTCTCCATCGTCGGCCTGTTCATGGCCGAGTTCGGCACGCTGTACCTGGCCGCCAACCAGGCCGCCATCAGTTATTCGACCCTGACGTACACCCTGCCCTGGAGCATCAGCCTGACGGCGACCATCGTCATCGGCTATGAAGTCGGCGCCCGCAATTACGCCGCAGCCCGGCAATACGCCGTGCTCAGCCAGATGACGGCTTTTGTCATCGCCCTCGGGCTCATCGCCATGACCTATCATTTCATCGACCCCATCGCCAGGGTCTTTACCAGCGATGCCGAGACGTTCTGGGCCATCCGCATGTTCATCTTCTATGCCGTCGCCTTTTCCTTCTTCGATGCCGCCGGTACGCCGGTCCAGGGCATCCTGCGCGGCTATAAGGACGTCAAGATCATCACTTATGTCGCCTTCGTGACGTACTGGCTCATCAGCATCCCCATGGGCTATGCCATGGCCCACGCCACGTCTTACGGCCCCTATGGCTACTGGATCAGCCTCATCATCGGCCTGGCCATCAATGCCAGCGCCCTGAACTGGCGCCTGTGGAAACATACGGCCTGGAAAGTTCCCATCTCATACCCATCTACTAAGGAGTGATTTTATGCCAACTACTCAGCAATTAACGGCTTATGCCCGCGTCCTCTTACAGAAGGGCCTGAACCTGCAGCAAGGCCAGACCCTGGTCATCAACGCCCCTGTCGAATCGCACGACTTCGTCGCCCTCTTGACAAAAGAGGCCTATACGGCCGGCGCCGCCCAGGTCGTCTGCAACTGGCGATCTGACGCCATGGCCCGCCGCTACGAACACGAAGACCAGCAGTACTTCGAGTCCCTGCCGGACTGGCGCCGCGATTTCAGTCTCTATTACTACCATAAGAAAGCGGCCTTCCTCAGCCTCATCTCGGCCAACCCGTATCTCATGGACGGCATCGACACTAAGAAGATCTTCGCCCAGCAGAAGGCCCAGAACGAAGCCCTCAAGGAATACATCGACGGCATGATGGCCTCGAAGACGACGTGGCTCGTCGCCGCTGTCCCCAGTGCCATCTGGGCCAAGCTCCTCTATCCGGACCTCGACGCCGACGCCGCTTATGAAGCCTTGTGGAAGCAAATCCTCCAGTCATCCCGCGCCGACGGTGCCGATGCCCTGGCCGACTGGGACTCCCATCTGGCAGAGCTGAAGAAACGCCGGACCTGGATGACGGATCATCACTTCACCAGCCTCCATTATACCAACAGCCTGGGGACGGACCTGACCATCGGCCTGCCGGACGGCCATATCTGGCAGGGCGGCATGGAAGAGACGGCAGACCACCTGCTGTTCAACGCCAACATCCCGACGGAAGAAATCTATTCCGCGCCTAAGGCCGACGCCGTCAACGGCACGGTCTACAGCACCAAGCCCCTGGTCTATAACGGCAACCTCATCGACAAGTTCCACCTGACCTTCAAAGACGGCAAAGTCGTCGCCGCAGCCGCCGAAACGGGTGAAGACGTCCTGAAGAAACTCATCGCCATCGACGAAGGCGCCTGCCGCCTCGGCGAAGTGGCCCTCATCCCTTACCATTCCCCCATTTCCCTGTCGGGCATCCTCTTCTATGAAACGCTCTTCGACGAAAACGCCTCGTGCCACCTGGCCCTGGGCGCATCGTATCCGACCTGCCTGACTGGCGGCGCCGATATGGACAAAGACGCCATCGCCGCAGCCGGTCTCAACGATTCCATGATCCACGTCGATTTCATGGTCGGTTCGCCGGACCTGACCATCACCGGGACCAAGGCAGACGGCACGACGGTGCCGGTCTTTACCCATGGCAACTGGGCACAATAACGATTTTTCATTGACAAGCCCGGCCATCCGTGCTATTATAAGACGCAACAACCATATACCCTTCATCCAGAGCAGCTGAGGGACTGGCCCGATGACGCTGCGGCAACCCCCTATCGGGAAGGTGCCAATTCCAACGGAATATTCCGACAGATGAAATGAAACCGTATATACGGCCGTCATCTGCATGACGGCCTTTTTTGTTGTTGTTTTTCCCTAGTTACGCCTATTTTAAGGAGTTGATATTGTGATTACACTGAAAAATATTACCAAGACCTACGGCGGCTCGGCTCAGGTCCAGGCCCTGAAAGGCATCAACCTGACCATCGAAGACGGCGAAATCTTCGGTATCATCGGCAAGAGCGGCGCCGGCAAATCGACGCTGGTCCGCTGCATCAATATGTTAGAGAAGCCGACGAGCGGCCAGGTCATCATCGACGACAAGGACCTGACCAAGATGAGTGAATCCCAGTTGCGGGCAGAACGCAAGAACATCGGCATGATTTTCCAGCATTTCAATCTGTTATCATCCCGTACGGTTGCCGAAAACATTGCCTTCCCGCTGGAACTGATTGGGGCCTCGAAAGACGTCATCGAAAAGAAAGTCGCATCTCTTCTGGACCTGGTCGGCCTCAGCGACCGGGCCGGCAATTACCCGTCCCAGCTCTCGGGCGGCCAGAAACAGCGTGTCGGCATTGCCCGCGCCCTGGCCAGCGACCCGAAGATCCTGCTCTGCGACGAAGCGACGTCCGCCCTGGACCCGCAGACGACGAAATCCATCCTGGAACTGCTCCAGGACATCAACAAGCGCCTGGGCATCACCATCGTCGTCATCACCCATGAAATGGCCGTCGTCAAGGAAATCTGCCATCGCGTCGCCGTCATCGAAAGCGGCGTCATCAAGGAAATGGGCCGCGTCGTCGACATCTTCACCAATCCTCAGTCCCAGACGATGAAAGACTTCGTCACGTCCATCATCAACATGGAACTGCCGGCAGGCATCAAGAACCTGGGCGTCACCAATCAGCCTGCACCGGACCGCAACATGCTCGTCCGCCTGCGCTTCAAAGGCGCTGCCACCAACGATCCTGTCGTCGCCGACGTCGTCCGCAAGTTCAACGTCGAAGTCAGTGTCCTCTATGGCAACATCGACTATATCCAGGATGAACCCTTCGGCTACCTCATCGTCGTCATCATGGGCGATATGGAAACACAGGCCAAGGCATTCTCGTATATCAAAACATTACCGATTGGAAGTGAGGTTTTAGGTTATGTCCCAAGAAATAATTAAGTTAATGCTCCAAGGCATTCAAGAAACATTCTATATGGTCGCTGTCGCCACGATCATCGGCGGCATCATCGGTATTCCCCTGGGTATCACCCTGGTCACGACCAGCAAAGGCCATATCCTGGAAAACCGCTTCATCAATCAGATTCTTGGAACCATCGTCAACATCATCCGTTCCATTCCGTTCATCATCCTCATGGTCGCCATCATCCCGCTGACGCGCCTCATTGCCGGCACGTCCATCGGTACGACGGCAGCCTGCGTCCCCTTGACCATCGTCGCCATCCCCTTCCTGAGCCGTCTCGTCGAAACGTCCATCCGCGACGTCGATTTCGGCCTCGTCGAAGCGGCCGAATCCATGGGGGCTACGCCCTTCCAGATCATCCGCAAGGTCCTTATCCCGGAAGCCCTGCCGACGATCATCAATAACATCACCGTCCTCATCGTCAACCTCATCGGGGCATCGGCCATGGCCGGCGCCATCGTCGGTGGCGGCCTCGGGGATATCGCCATCCGCTACGGTTACCAGCGATTCCGTCCCGACGTCATGCTGGCGACGATCATCATCCTCATCGTCGTCGTCAGAATCATCGTCCCAATAGTTGCCAGCTCTGCTTGCAGATTTTTTCAGACTATAGTAATAGTCATCATCCTCATCGTTATCCTCATCGTCAGACACGCTCTTGAAATTGAAAGTAAAGCGTGCGCCAACT
>OIYF01000460.1_pt1 | contig 16202 bp, 6 predicted proteins | sample 1587971 | NCBI WGS metagenome assembly OIYF01 (sample SAMN03283248) | human gut metagenome | biome: human-associated habitat; material: feces | host: Homo sapiens | place: Peru | collected 2012 | reverse complement strand
ATTGTCCTTTGTGTCTTCTTTGACTGTGATGACATCCGCATCATCCGGTGTCGGAGCCGGGGCTGCGCCACCGCCGCCACCAGATGCTCCTCCGCCACCAGATGCTCCTCCACCACCGGATGCTCCGCCGCCGCTGGATGCTCCGCCGCCGCTGGAGGCGGACACCACATAAGGCGTGATGCTGCCGGTCAGCTTGTCGTAGTTGACATCTGCCAGAGTATAGGTCCAGCCGTAAGCGGTGTTGGCGGTAACTTCCATGGCATCGCCCAAATCCCACTTGATCGTGCCGCCCACGGGAGTAATTGAGCCGATAGCCAACGCAGCATCGCTCAGTTTCTTGCCGCTGGTGGTGATGGCGGTGTATGTCGGGGTGCCGGTGGGAGTTGCCTTGTTGATGGTTACCTTGATGTTCGTTTCAACGGCTGCATAGGTGGTTGCATCGTTCGGTGTAAAGACAACGGCCACACTGTCATTGCTGTCTGCAACAAACTTGGGAGCAGTGGTCTTAAAGCCCCATGTACCCTCAACGGTGTTGCCGTTAAAGGTAGCCTTACCGGTGATCTTGCTGTCGGGAATGGCGTTGCCGTCATAGGTGACGGTGATGTCCTTCACAGTGACAGTGGGAGTATCCTTGTTGGTCAGGGTGATGACCACATTGACGATGGAATCCGCATAGTTGTCAGAGCCGATGGTCACGGGCAGGGTGATAACATCGCCATTAGCACCGCCGGTGATAGTAAACTTCACCGTGCTGCCAGTCATACTGGCAGTGACAGATGCAGAGCCGGTCGTGCTTTCAGAACCCACAGCGTAGGTCAGATTGCCTGCATCCGCAGGCATACCGGCACGGCCAATGTCCTTGCTCTGCTTGGTGGTCACGGATTGTTTCTGGCTGACGGTGATATCCAGAAGTTTGCGAGCGTCAGCCTTGCCGATGGAGTAGGTCTGCTCCTTGTCAGCAGGCAACCTGTAGTTGCCTGCCTGTGCGCCAGTCAAGCCGACGGCGGTGGCGGTATGGGGGCTGCCCACAGCGGTCTGATCGCCGCCGGTGACGGTAACATCGACCTCATCGTTGCCGACCTTGTTGCTTACCGTGGCAGTTACAGTCTTGCCGTCTTTCCATTTGCGGTCTGTAATATTTCCCCAATTGAGGATCACTTCCTTGGCATTCAGCGACCAGGTTTCGCTGGCGGTCGCACCGCCCACGGTGATGCTGGCGGTGTACTCGCCCGCGTTGGTGGGGAGCGCGCCGTTTTCCAACATCGCTGGACCATACTTGCCCGTCTTTATGTAGCTGATGGTGATCCCACTCGCCGCCGGACCCTGCCAATCGCTGCTTGCAGTCACCGTGGCGGGTTTGCCTTCCCCGCTGTATGTCAGCTCGGCGGGGGCCTTGATGGTCACGCTGCCGCCGCTTGCGCCGCACTGGCTGCACTTGGCAGTGATGGTCGCGCCGTTTGGCGTATACTTCCACTGATGCGAATGCACCTGCAGCTGTACGGTCTTGCCGTCATTCACCAAGCCAACATCATACGCGGAGTTATCGCTGGTGAAATTCTTTGCAACAACCCAGCCCGCATCCGTCGCCGTAGCGATATTCACATTCCCCTGCGAAAGATCAGCTCGCGTAGTCACGCCGATTTTCGCGTTCGTGACCAACTTCCCGCTGATCGTGATTTGTTTGCCGCTGGGCAGGCTGACATTGTTTGTGACACCGCCAGCCTTGTTGTTGCCCTGAATAACAGCATCGCCACAAATCGTCATCGTTCCGGCTGAATAAGCATTATAAGCAGACGCAACATACACGCCGCCGCCATCTACTGCGCTGTTGTTCTGAATCGTTCCGCCATACATATTAAATTGATTGCCCGAACCAACGAACACACCGCCGCCCTGGTTCTCACTAATATTGTTGCCGCTGATTTCGCCGCCGTACATGTTGATTGTAATTGTACTCTTGTTGCTGGTTTTACTCTGTCCGACAACAGTTCCCTGTGTATTCCCTGTGATCTTTCCGCCATACATGTTGAACGTACCGCCACCGGTCTGGCCGATCTCTACTTTGACGCCATTCAGCGTACCACCATAGAGACAGAACGTGTTGCCATTCGATATTGTTACACCGCCATTGGCTTTACCGGAATAAGATTCCAGCTTCCCACCCACACTACAGTCCGTCAATTGCGTGGTGCCAGATGGGTTAATGCGTCCAACATCGGAAAGCGTCACGGTATAGCCGTTCAGACAGACGTTGGCGTTTTGCAGAGTGGCATTTTTTGTCAAGGTCACATTTCTGGTCAGGTAGTAATTGCCAGAAGTAGGCAGTTTATCCGTCGCTCTCCAAGGCTGGAATGTCACGTCCGAATGCGATGTATGCCCCAGGTTGGTATTTCTCCCGCCGCAGATGCAATGCGTATGGGCGCTCTGCTTACCCAGCATAACCGTCTTGCCATCGTCACTCAGATAAAGTTCAAAGCCCACGCCATTATCCTTGAAGCCATCCGCTACAAGCTGCCCGAAATACTGCCCGCCTGTCGCATCCGTCACGGCAACAGGGTCGCTCAAGTCCTTCTGATTTTCCACAGAAATGCCGAATTTCGCGGACGGGTCAAGCGAATCAAAGCTGATTTTCGAGCCCTGCGCCAGTAGGATGTTCTTGTCATTGCCGGTAATCTGCGCCTTGCCGCCGAGCGTAAGGCTGCCGCCATCGACCAGAATGCTCGTTCCTCCGCTGCCCGTGATTTTCCCTTCCTTGCAATCCAGCAGCTTCAGTCTGTTATTGCCGCTCACCTTGATCGCAGGAGCTTTTTCATTCTTAGCCGTAACAGTCTGCCCGTTCAAGCAAAGTACAACATCCCCATTGACCTCCCATGTGCTGCTAACATCAACCGCAGCATCGATATAGTAGTTGCCGGTCGCTCTGATATCCGACAGCGCCGCCACCTTCGTAAACTCCACATCGCCGTGCATATGCGGCTTGTCTCCTATGTTATAACTGCCATCTTGATTTTTGTTTACCCGGCCATCGGTCTTTTTCAAGCTGGGATACTTATTGCTGCCCATGCGCCAAGTATCCCTGCTACCACTGTTGTTCAGCAGCCAAGCCACCTCGCCACTGTTGCATTCACTCGTGCTCTTCCATACCACAGTATCGCCAGTGCCCTTGTTCCCATCAATGTAAACTTCTCCCTTAAGACCGTTGTTCGCATCCCTATAATAGCAATTTGTAATATTTCCACCACTATTTTCCGCAATCGCGTAATCAGTTTTCCCTGTTCGGAAACTTCCCCTGAAAAAGCAGTTGCTGATCGTACCGGTATTCGTGCGGGCAATGCCTGCCGCCTTACCGGAAATAGAAAGTTTATTACCGGTGGCGCTCACATAGCTCAAGCAGTCCGTAATTTGACCGCGATTCTCATATGCGATCATACCAAAGCTGTCTGTATACAATGCGTTGCTAATGGTGGCACTGCAACGCTCGATCGTACCCGCATTATTCACTGAAAGCAGCCCGCTATCTGAAACAGAAAGACTGCTATTCCCGACATACTTAACACTCACAGCCAGATCCTGTACCTTGCCACCCGTGCCGATCCAGCCAAACAAGCCCCTATTTGTTAGGGACTGAGCCTGAACATCAACCAAACGAATCTCTTTGATCTCATAGCCATTACCATCGAACATGCCGACGTACGCATTGACTTCACTGTTACCGATCGGCGTCCATGTCCAAAGGCTATCATTCTGTTTATTGTCAAAATTGAGATCATTCATCAGCTTCGCGCATATCTTAGCATTCCCCGCATTCACCGTATCGCGGAACCATTCCATTTCATCGGTTGACGTGATTTGGTAAGGATCCTCCGTTGTACCCTTACCATTGTGGGGCTTATTGGTATCATCCGCATACAGCGCGATCTCCCCCTGCGCCGCAGCGAGTGCCGCCAATGCTGCAATCGCTGCCTGATACTGCGTCAGATCCAGCGCGGCTCGTTCCTCGTCCCCGAGCGCAGCCATCGCCTCATCGATCTCGCCCAGCTTTGCGGAAACGTCCTCTGCGTTTTCCTCCGTTGGCTCATCGGGCAGGGCATTGATCATCGCCTGTACGGACAAAACCGCCGCCTCTTTTCCAAGACAGGCAGAGAGATCCGCATCTTCCGCAGCGCAGATCGGACAGTCGGGATTGACCGCCCCCTGCTCACAGTGGGTCTCGCAGATGCACTCCGCCGAAGCATTCCCGGACGCGGCGGACACATCAGCTTCCACCGCAGATGCCGGAACGCCCGGCATCGTAAAAATCATTGCCGCCGCCAGTAAAAATGCGGCCGGCCGTTTCCATTTCCATTTCCATATCATTTTATTCATCCTCCTCACGTTGTTCGTTCCTTCTCGTTGTTCTTGCGCCATAGCTGCACTGCTTGAGTGCACTCCTAGCCACAAGTTTGCTTCCGTCATAGACCAACACGCGGGCTTTGTAGTAATATTTTCTGCCCTTCGTGCCCTTGGTGCTGATAAAGCTGTTCTTGCTGCTTGTCTTGAGCAGCTTGTAGCCTGCGTCCTTCTTCGTCGAGCGATAGAACTGGTACTTGACCGTGTAGCCCAGCGACTTGATGTCGGAGATCAGGCTCTTGCTGCTCTTGGCTGCGACCTGTACCTTGACGGATTTCTTGCTCGTCTTAGTGGTGGTCACTTTGAACTTCGCGCTCTGCATCAGTTCTTTGACGTGGGCGGCGTTCTGTTCTTTAATTAACCGCTCTGCTTCGTCTTTGTCGACGACTGCGAAGGTCGAGAAGCGGGTCGTCGTGAAACGAATGTAATCTTCTGCGCCGATCTTCTCTACGCTGTGGTTCAGGATCTCGCAGAGACCGTTGTCGTCGATGTAGATCACGAGGATGTCTTTGCCTTTGAGCTTATCCGGCATCGGCAGAGTCACATAAGCCTTGCCGCCTTCAAATTGATGCAGGTGTTTTTCGCCAATCTTCGCGACAAGGTCGAAGAGCGTGCCGTTCTTGCCGACGATCTTCTCCGCCGGTTTCTGCGTTTCCTTGAGCTGGGTGTTTTCGCCCACCACGATGGTTACGGTGTCACCCTTGGCTGCACCTGCAATCGTTTCTAAGGTCTTGTTGTCGAGGACGACTTCACCGTTGTCGGTCTTGATGACAAGGTCGGCGTTCGTGTCCTTGGCGATCGCGTTGACGGTCGCCTTTGGCAACTCGACTTCGGTTGCTTTCACGCTGTCTGCCGCGCTCGCGCCTGCGCCGCTGCCGTTGTTGTTTGTCTCGTTAGACTTCACAGTGATCTCGATCGTATCGGACTTATTGGAAACCGCCTGATCGAGCAGTTTGTCACCGAGGTCTTTGGAAACGCTGGCTGTGGTCTTGGAAACATCCTGACCCTGCTCGTTCTTGGTCATTTCGGTCGTCGTATTCTTGACGGTCGTCTTGGTTGTTGTAGTTGTGTCGGTTTCCGCACCCGGCTTGGAGGTCGTATTGTCCTTCGTGTCTTCTTTGACTGTGATGACATCCGCATCATCCGGTGTCGGAGCCGGGGCTGCGCCACCGCCGCCACCACCGGATGCTCCGCCACCGCCACCACCGGATGCTCCGCCGCCGGAAGGCTGGTTGGAAACGGTCACAGTCAAACTTTGTTCTGCCACATCTGCGTACTCTGCGTTTCCCTGAACCTTATACCAAACGGTGTATTCCCCAGCATTTTTCGCTGTGGGGATCTGCTCGCTCCATTTGGAATCGTCAAGCCGGTAGAGCATCGTGCCGCCAGTGGTCTTGCCTGCTGTAACCAGTGCCTGTTCTGTACCATTGTAGGTCAGGGCGTTTGCCGTAGGTGCCGTAACAGTAGGGAGAAGCTTGTTGGTCGCATTGACATTGACGGTCAGAGTGATGTCCTCATAGTTTGTACTCTTGATTACTACGGTCACTGTGCCCACAGAGCCGGTGGTTTTCACGTCATTTTTCTGAATCGGCAGGGTCAGCTTGCCGTTTTCCACCTTCGCGCCGCTGGTGTAGTAGCTGCCATCCAGTTTGATTTCGCGGATCTCATAGGTGAGTGCACCATACTTTTTGGGCGTTTCCAGCTTGGGCAGGGCGGGGAGGGCCACTGTGTAGGTGTTCGCGTGGCCGTTTACAATGGTCAGCGCGGTTTCCTTAGTAAAGCCAGGGACAGCGGCCCTGGTGATGCTGCCAGTCGTGGGGAAGCTGCTCTGCTCCAGGGCGTAATTCTTCGCGGTCTGCCCCATCAGGGTCACTCTGGCAGTGATGTTCTTGCCGTTGCCCACACTGGCATCGTCAAAGCTGGCGGTCACGGTGTAGTCTGTGCCTCGGTTCAAGGTCACGTTGTCGAAGATCACGCTGGTGGGTTCCACGGTTGTCGTGCCGTCGTAGATCTTGGCCGCACACGCTACCTTGGTGATCGTCAGCGGTTTCTTTCCAATACTGACCGCCACGCTGGTGGGTGCGGTATCGTTGTGATTTTCATCGCCAATCACCCGATACCACACGGTATATGCTCCGGCATCGGTGCCGGTAGGGATGTCCGGGCTGTATGTACCGTTCTCGGTCAGGCTGTACTGCATAGTGCCATAGTTCGCCACGCTGCCTGCGGTAATGAGCGCCTGCTCCTGGCCGGTATAGGTCAGGTTTTCCTGCGCTGTGGGAGGCGTGATTGACCTGATGTCGGCCTTTTGTACCGTCACAGCAATATCCTCGCTCATCTTCTCGTAGCCGTCGCAAGTGGCGGAAAAGCGGAAGGTATGATTGCCTGCGGGCAGCTTTTGTGCAGAAAGATCAAATTGATTCTTTGTTGTCGCACCGCCAACTGCTGTCTCTTTGCCGTCCTCCACCTTGTACCACTGGAAGCTTACAGCGCCAGTGCCGGTTTCCTTCTTTACATTGACAAGAAGCGTCCCCGTACCGCCATAAGTCATGCTCATCTTGGTCGGATAGTCCATGCTCTTGATGGTGATCTTGGCCATAGAAACATTGGTCAGCTCCGTACCGCTAAGGTCGCTGATCCAGGTACTGCCGCTCTTAAACGTGTAACCCTCCGGCAGCAGGGATGCCAGCGTGACATCTCCGGTGACGGTCAGCTTTGCCGCCGTCTTACCGTTCAGATCCAGCTTGAGCGGGCTGCCAATGGTGATCTCGCCTGCATTTGCCAGCAGCTTCACCGTACCGCCGCCGGCTGCGGCGATGGCGTCATCTGCCGTCCGATGGTAGGAAATGCTGCCGTCCTTCTTTGTCACCTCAGCGGCATAGCCGCAGTAGGGGCAAACCTTCCCGCCGGAAGGGTCATCCGGGTGGCTGCACTTCACAACGGTTACGGCAGTATACTCCTTCATTTCCGACAGCTTGAGCAATGCGCCGCCTTGCTTCTGATAGGCATAGCCCGCTGCCAGCAGGGACTGATAACTTGCGCCATTCCCGATTTCGATGCTGCCAAAGGAGCCGCCGGACAGGGTCACTTGAATATTGTCAAGAAGTCCCAATTTCAGCTGATCCGCGTTGCCGCCGGACATGCTCAGCGTTCCCTCCGTGTAGATGCCGCCGGTGAACGTGCCGCTCGTTACCACGGCTTCGTTCCCGGTAAGGAAGAAAAGCCCAAATCCACGGACGCCAGTTCCGCCGCCTACGCTTCCCTCCAGGGTGACATTGTCCAGCGTCAGCTTTGCGCCTGTGTGGTCAAATTTTCCAACTTCCACCGCATTAGCGGACTTGGAGACACAGGTGCTTTGCACCTTGCCGTTTGTTATGGCTACATCGGAGCCGAGGATACAAAGAAGCGCCTCCTCACGGGATTTGCTCAGGGTGTGTCCATTCAAGTTCAGTATAATATTTTTGCTGATTTCGATAGGCTCTGCGTTCTCGATGTCCAAAGGCCCCCGCAGCGTGATCGTGTCACCGTCCTGCGCGGCAGCCAGCGCTGTTTCCAGACTGGTGTATCGCTTGCCGCCGGTTTCAAATGCCTCCACCAGCGCATGGCAGAATTTGCAGTAACCGGCGCTGTCCACCTTGCCCGCATGGTCGCAGATTCTGCCGCAGGCGCATTTGCCGTTCTGATATTGGTCGGTATGCGCGACCACCTTGACCGCTCTATTCGCAATATCTACATTGGAAACGTTCAAAATTTCGTTGCTATTAGCGTCTGCAAAGGCATATCCGTCTGCCAGCAGAGCCAGGGCCTCCTCACCAAGTGCTGCATTGATTCCACCTTGGAACGTGCCGCCCTGGAGCTGGGTTTTCCCGAGGAAATTCACCTGATGCTGAAACACGCAGTTGCCCTTTACCGTCAGGGTAAACAGTTTATCAAGGGTGCCCGCGCTTGTTGTAACGCTGTCTAATATCAACACCGCGGGGGCGCTGGTGGCAATGTCATTTATCGTGCCGTTTTTGATGGTAACGCTCTTGTACGGGAAATTTTGCAGATCCAGCGTCTTGACCTTGTGGCCCTGCAGATCCAGCGTAATGTCCATTTTGTTCGCCGGCTCGCCGTTCCCCGCTTTCAAGGTTGCGTTAGTATCCCGCACAAAATAAGCGGTTCCGCCGGAGAACAGAATGAACCCAACATCAGGGTTATCGCCTTCAAACGTATAGGGGATACCGTTGCGAATAAAGAGCACATCCTTGCTGCACGGTTCGCCGCACTGTTGGCATTTGCCATCGTGGGTGTATTTTGCATGGGGGCAGGTGTTAACGGTAACGGCGACCGTGTCTGTATTTACGGTATAGTTATTATAGGACAGCTTGCAGTAGACCTGGCCGCTGTACTCCCAGTTCCTGCCCTCCACTTGGGTCAGGTCGGATTGGGTCAGGATGATTTTATAACTGCCGCTGCCTGTGCCCTGAAATTCTTTTCCGTTCACATACCACTGATAGGTGATTTTACCGGACTGACCGCTTTCCAGAGAGGCGCTGACATCGACAACCGCTACACTTTCCCCATCTAATTTCTCATATACGACCTCCGCCTGCTTTTTTATGGTAATGGGGTTTCTGGGCGCGGCGGCGACGGTGACCGTTGCGGTGGCGGTCGCCTTAGCGGGAGAGAAACCATTTTCGCTGTCTGCGGTCAGCTTCAGCTTATAGCGGCCCTCCTTGACGGTGCTGTCGGCGGTAACGGTGATGGTCTGGTTGTCAGCGGATTTTTCCACCGTCAGACCGGTGGGTTTGCCCTCCAATTCCACGTTCAGGGTATCCATCTTGACCTTGCTGCCGGTCACGGAGAAGGTCGCCGTCTGACGGCCTAAGCTTTCCTGTAGGGTTCCCTGCTGCGCGCCGACGGTCAGGCTTGCGCGGGGCGCCATCTGGGCGATATAGATGGTCTTGACGTCCCCTTCTTTTGTCGTATCGTCCGCTGTGCCGACCGACATATCGTCTGTGTTTGCATTCTGATTTTCCGAATACAGAACGGTCAGGTTGCTGTTGATGTTTCGGGCCTTTCCATAACTATTCGAAATCGCACCATATTTTCCGGTGGCGTAAAGGGTTCCTCCGTTCATGGTCAGGGATGCAGTGTCAATACCCCAACCGGAATTTAGATTCAGCGTTCCACTCTCAATCACGATGGTTTTAGCGCTCAAGCCGTACTGACCGCCGTTGGTGGTTATCTTTGCCCCGTCTTTTATGGTAAGCTTCCCGCCGGCGGTGTCACTGTAGGCGGAATCCGCAATACCATATTTCCTGTCAGGAACAGTGACCGTCAGACTGCCGCTTCCCTGAATGGTCAGACTACGATAATCCATTTCCAGAGCGGAGAGCTCAGCAGTATCGGAAATCGTAATGGTATTCTCGCCTTTCAGCGTGATTGTTGTGTCGCCGGTCAGTCTCACCGGGGTAGTTATGGTCTGGTTCTCCCAGGTAACATCGCCGGAGATGGTTCCTTCAGTGCTTGCCGCAGCTGCCATCAGGGGCGTTGCCTGCTCTGTTCCCTTGCAGGCAGAGAGGTCTGCATCTTCCGCAGAGCAGATGGGACAGTCGGGATTGAGCGCCCCCTGCTCACAGTGGGTCTCGCAGCTGCACTCCGCCGGAGCATTCCCGGACACATCAGTTTCCACCGCAGATGCCGGAACTCCCGGCATCGTAAAAATCATTGCCGCCGCCAGTAAACATGCGGCCGGCCGTTTCCATTTCCATTTCCATTTCATTTTATTCATCCTCCTCACGTTGTTCGTTCCTTCTCGTTGCTTTCTGAAGCAGCTGGGATACTGCCTCCCGCAGCTGATATTCCGTCACAGGCTTCACCCAAAAGTCATCCACCTGCAGCCTGTGGCTTTGGGGTTCAAATTCTGCCTGGTCGCTGATCCAAAGGAGCGGGACATCCTTGCTGTACCCTCGTATGCTCATGCAGAAATTCATCCCCCTGGCTCCGTCCTCCATGACTACCACAGCGTCATAAGGCCCATCCCGCTGCATGGCATAGACGCAGAATACGCCATTGTCAAAGCGGTCTACTTTGCCAAGCTTCATCAGCAAAGCGGTTTCTTTTTCTTTCTGGCTATAACTGCATAGCGCAATTCGCATTTCCATACCTCCGTTTCCTGATGGGCGCCATCGCCTCATATAGCTCCTGATCACTACAATCTATGGAGAGGAATGCCGGGATATGAAGCTGATACGCGATCAGGGCGAAGTTTTCATCATCACTCCACCAGACAAGCGGTACTTCCGGTGCCAGCTGCTTTGCCTGAATGGCAGCCTCCAATCCCCTTGCCCCGGTCATTGCGATGACAACCGCATGATATCGGCTCCGCCGCAGTGCCTGAGATAGCTGCTTCTCATTCCATAGCTCGTCGATGACAAGCTGCCCATCCCCATCAAAAAGGGAGCGCAGCCTGCTTTCAAACCATTCCACATTTCTCAGCTCCGTACAAAGTGCGATTTTCATACCGGGCCTCCTTTCCTGAAAAGAAAAATTAAAAAACCAGACCTTCTCATCGGAAAGTCTGGTAGTATAATTAGAGTAGCATCTTGTCAAGAGAAATACAACCGACTTTGTTTAAGACGCAGGTTTCCTGTTTAAGACGCAAGTTTTTTCCTGCGGTTTTATGTTATACTCATATTGGATTATTGTGCAAAGGAGATGGTACGATGCAGATCGCGATTGTGGATGACAGAGCAGAGGACAGAGAAGAACTGTCTGCCTGCTTGGAAAATTATATGAAAAAGCATCAGCTGGACTATACGCTGACAGAATTTGAGGACGGAGAGAATTTTCTGAAAGCTGCCGCCCAGGTCAATTTTCAGCTTGTCTTTATGGACATCTATATGGAGAACATGGATGGAATAGAGGCCGCCAGAAGACTGCGCCAGAAAAACAGGCTCTGTAAGATCGTTTTTCTGACCATTACAGAAGATTATGCCCGGATGGGGTACAGCCTGTCCGCCAGCTATTATCTGCTGAAGCCGCTTTCGCTCCATCAGGCAGAATTTGAAGAAGCGATGGAGCTGTGCCAGCTAAAACCGCCCTATGAAGTGATGACACTTTCGGTTATGGCTGACCGTCAAAAGCTGGAACTTCCCACAGAGAAGATTCTATACATAGATTATCAAAACCGTATGACACGGATTCATATGGCGGAACGCGTGATACCGGTAAGCGGAGGTTTTCAGGAGGTCACTTCCGCATTGCAGAAGGACAAGCGTTTTTTGCCCTGCTACCGGGGCGTTTTAATCAACATGGATTATATCAGCCATGTTGACAGTCAGACCTTCCATTTGATAAACGGCGAGGAACTTCCGATTGCTCTCCGCAATGGAAAACAGCTGCGGGAAGCCTACCGCCAATATATTTTTTCTGGAATGGGGGGTATCGTATGAGAATGAAGCAAATACACAGGCGTATTCTGGGTGGCTGTCTGACCTGCCTCCTCTGCTTCACCGGCAGTATCCACGCATTTGCCGCTGAAACCGCAACCCCAGCCAATGCCGATGAAATAACGGAGATTCTGCCGGATTTAGAAAGCGAGGCTCCGGGGACACTGGATAGCGGAACCACGGAAGCATCAGAAGAAGCATCCCTCGTCCTTGTCACAGAAATACAAAATGAAGGTGAACTGCTCTCCCTTCCGGCTTTTACCCTGCCCCTTAGAACCACACCGTCCGATGATGACCTGGAGGAAATTTATCAGCTGGCCCTTCAGTATCAAACCGTTTGCGCCACTGTATCAGCAGGTGAAGAAATCCGGCAGGAAACATTTCCTGTCTCATGGGATTTTTCGGCCATTGACCAGACCACTCCGGGCGAATATACCGCAGCAGGTCGGATTGAACTGCCGGAGGGGTATGCCTTTGGTGAAACTGTATTGCAGGAGCTTCAGATTTCCGTCCGGGTGGAAGAAATGCCGCCTGCTGTCATTACCTCCATAGAGAAATGGTATCCTTATACGAACGCGTTTGCGGTTCAACAGGGCAGCGAAACCGAAACGCTGGAAAATTTGTTTGCCTTTTCCCCTTACTATCTGGATTGCTATACGGAAAATGGAACCAGCTGCACCGCTGCGGTGGAATGGGATTTTTCCGGTATTGATTTGAATACTGTGGGACTGTACCATGCCATGGGAAAGCTGACCGCACCGGAAAACACTGCGTTTGCAGAGGGAATTGCTTTCCCTGATATCTCAATTCCTGTTTCTGTACAGGCTTCAGGCAGACCGGACATTAACTGCTTTCTGGCTGCCAGAGGAAACCTTCATTTTCCCTGGGTCACACCGCCGGGGAAAATGGATGAGATCAGCGTATGGCTGTCCGAAAACAACGGTTCATGGAACCGTCTGGAAAGTGGCGTTTATGTGGGTCAGGAAATGCTCTCGATTGCCACCCGTCTGCTGACGCCGGGCAGCAGTTACCGCCTTCAGGTCGATTATGACGGCGGACAGACCGGCATCCTGTCCTTTACCTACGCAGATGAAATTGTCCTTGAAGGGTATCACGATGGCGACCGGGATGGAGGTGATGCAGGCGGCAATCCACCTGATACCATCATTCAGCCGCCTCCCGAACATACCGACGATCAGGATGACGGTTTCACAGACAGTCCCCCTACGCAACCTTCAAGATCGCCTGCAACAAATGGCGGTGGGATAGATTCCAACGATTCTGAAAAAGCACCTTCGGTCAGCGGAGAAAATGATTCTGCGGATCATGAACCATCCCACAAGCCTTCCGAGCCATCCCAGGATGGAAAAGATGATTCCGATGAACCGGCCATACCGGAAATCGAAGCGCCAGTTGTATCAGGTCAGCCAGAGAAAGATACCGCTTTACAGCAGCCCCCTAAAGTACAGACGATTGCCGGCGCTCCAGAGCTTACCGCTCCCGATCCTGCCCGGAAGCTTTCAGAAAACAGGAAAGGTTCAGTGCAAAGCGCTATGACCGTTCCCCCGGAAAGTGCGGATTCCAAAAAACCTGTTTTTTCAGAGTTCTTCGATGAAACCACCGACCGGATTTCCGGCACGCGCTTTTTGATGATGCTGCAAACAAGGGAGCAAAGAGCCGTCTTTTCCAAACAGGGAATCACCATCAGCATACCCAAAGACGCCTTGCCGGAGGGTATCCAAAACGAAGATCAGATTGAAGTCATCATCCAAGCGAATACGGACGGCGGTTTTTCTTTTTCGTTTTCCATCAACGGAACTGTGCTCAACTCCCTGCCGGATGTTTCTGTCATGCTGCCCTATCCAAATGACCCGGCAGCCGGCACATTGTTCCTCGGTGATGAAAACGGCGTGGAAATTCCCATGACCGGTTACGACGATGCGGCAAAAGCCGCCTCCTTCCAGATCAGCCATACAGGGACTTACACCATTGTGGGAAAGGAAGATACCGCTTCCCTGGCACATGCCGCCGACACTGAACATAGCCGGTCGCCCATACTCCTTTTGATTCCGGCTTGTCTGCTTCTTCTGTCTGCCGGTGAATTTTTCCTAAGGAGGAGGCGAAAATAAGATGGTATCTTCTGTGGTAAAAAAATATGCCGCTTTATGTATGGTCTGCCTGTGCTCATCCCTGTTTTTTCTTGGCCTGTATCAGTTCAATAATAAATATAGCCAGAACACAATTCAGGCGGCAAATGGGATTCTGGCGCTTTCTGAGGAAGAACTTCAAAAGTCACCGGTGCGCTTTCTGGTATCCGGCTGGGCGTTTTATCCTGACGCGCTTTTGACCCCGGAAGAAATACGGGATGAAAGCCATTATATGCGCTACCTTTCCATTGGAGCGCAGACCAATTTCTCCAGCCCTGCAAACCCTTCTCCCTATGGCTGCGGGACTTACCAGATGACATTCTTCCTGCCGGAACGGAAGGAAGCGTATGCACTGGAAATCCCGGAAGTGTTTTCTGCTTACAACCTTTATCTGGATCATGACCTGATCCTGCAAATGGGGGAACCTGCACAGGGGACACCATTGGTTCAAAACCGCATGGTCACTTTTCATGGCGGAAAACCGTTCACACTCACCATAGCGGTCAGCAACTATGACCACTTTTACGGTGGGATTGTTTATCCGCCTGCTTTCGGAACGATGCTGGCGGTAAATACGACCAGAGGAATCCGGTTTGCATTCTGCCTGTTTGGCTGTACGGTTACCTTTGTCTGTGCGCTGCTGTCCTTTTATTTCAGCCGCCGGATGAAACAGAACAATACATTCCTGTTCGGGCTGATCTGCCTTGCCATGTGCGGCCTGTCATCCTATCCTGTGCTTCATATGCTGGCTGCTGTTCCCATATTCCCCTGGTACACGATGGAACTGTTCTGTATCTATCTGGTTACCTGGCTGATCGTAGTTCTGCAAAACCGGATATGCAGACCGGGCTTCCTGCCTGCGGCCATCAGTAATGGAGTGAGCGCTGCCTTCCTGGTATATGCGTTTGTGTATGGCATGATGGCTTCCCATCTCTCCCTTGGAGCGATTCGTTTCTTCTCTGCATCGGTCTTTTGTTATAAGGTGGCATCTGCACTCTATCTGCTTATCATCGCTGTGCTTGCCATTCACAGAGGAGAAAAACGGAGCAGGCCGATCTTCTATGCTGCGGCAACCGCAACCTGCGCCTTTATATGGGATCGCCTTCTGCCGGTTTATGAGCCGGTTATCGGCGGTTGGTTTGTGGAATGGGGCAGCTTTTTCATAGCAGCCGCCATCGGTTATTCCCTCTGGCGCGATGTGGTAGAGGGGTATGGAAACAGCCTGATTTTTCAGGAAGAACGCAAGCAGGTCGTCCGGCAGCTTTCTATGCAGACCGAATACAGCCGTCAGGTTTCTGAAGCAGCGGCAGAAAACAGAAGGCTGATTCACGACATCAAACACCATCTGCGCACCATAGACCGCATGGCCTCTGAACGTGGGCAGACGGAGATCTGCTCCTTCCTGTTACAGGTAGAGGAACAGGTTGCGGCAACATCGGGGCACTCCCCTGCCCAGTTCTGCAAAAATCCCGTTGTAAATGCGCTGATTGAATACTACTACGGCATGGCGCAGACACAAGGGACAGAATTTCAGGTGCGGCTCGATCTTCCCGATCAGATGCCGCTTACCGATGTGGAACTGTGTACGGTGCTGGGCAATCTTTTGGACAATGCCGTTGAGGCGTGCAGCCGCCAAAAGCAAGGGGTGCACCGCATTTTCATTGCAGGCGAAACCAGAGGCAATATGTACTTTTTGAAGATTGAAAACACTTACGACGGTCTGGCCTTGCAGGAGGGAAAAACATTCCTCTCCCGAAAGGGTACATCTGCTGATCATGGAATCGGGCTTTCCTCTGTCCGAAAAATCATTGAAGGCCATGGCGGTGATCTCGATCTTATTCCCGGTGAGGAATCCTTTCTCGTTGGAATTACAATACAGATGTAAAAACTGTTTTTTTGAGGCGCATTCAGATACGCTCGTTGGCAATTTCTGAAAACTCCTCTGCAAAATACTCTGTATAATCAATGGCTTTCAAAAAATCTCCGCTGCGGCGAACCATGGTACGGGCGCTCAGGATTTTTTTCACTTCTTCCGCATGTCCGGCATCCAGCATGGCGCTGATAATTTTCGCCAATTCTTCAGCACTTAAATTTGCCGGATAAAAATTGCAGCCGGCCTGCATTTTTATACCCTCAAAAATTTCTACCGGCTCTTTATCTATACCGTTAAAACCGGCAGCGCCGTTTAAGGAATTAAACAGTTTCAGAGCCAGCGCCGCCTGCTCATTTT
>OIYF01000457.1_pt1 | contig 16227 bp, 12 predicted proteins | sample 1587971 | NCBI WGS metagenome assembly OIYF01 (sample SAMN03283248) | human gut metagenome | biome: human-associated habitat; material: feces | host: Homo sapiens | place: Peru | collected 2012 | reverse complement strand
TTCTGGTGATTGAGGACGGACAGGTGGTGGATTTCAGATGAAGACAATAAGCAGGATTGCATATAGCAATGACAAAAAGAACAAGACAAGAAGTATACTGATTATGATGTCCATATGTCTGACTACGATGCTGCTTGTGATTATCAGTACTGTGGGAAATGGAATGATACGTTTGCAGAAAAGTCAGGCGGCAGGCTCATATGGAAGCAATTATGGTCTGTTTGTCGCAGCAGATGCCTCGCAGTTAAAGGAAGTAAGCCGCCGTGCAGAAATAGATGCAATAGGAATTATGTGTACAGAAGGCATAATTAAAGGCAATGAAAATGGCGGGTTTGTCTGCATGGATGAGACTGCAAGAAAAATGCTTCCCTATAATAAGGAATATGAGTTAAAGGAAGGAAAGTATCCGGAAAAAATGCAGGAAATTGCCGCCGGAAGAGCATTTTTTCGTGCAATGGGATATGATGATGTAAAGGTCGGAGATACGGTTACACTGGATTACCGCGCAGGGATGCGGTCAGAATATAAGCCGGAAGAGTTTGTTGTCAGCGGAATCCTATATGACCGGGATGAGTATACCATCGAGGCATCTTATGTTGCTTTCGGGTCACAGGAGTTTTATGATGAGCACGTCGCAGAGAATGACAGACAGTATAATATTTATTTTACTTTAAATGATTCTGCAAATGTATCTATGAATAATATTGATTCGGTTATAAAGCAGATTGCAGCAGCTTGTGGGATCGAAGAAAAAAACGTTATAGTCAATGATCTCTATTTGCAATGGGTCTTGCAGCCGAGTTATGAAACGATTGCGGTATGCGGGGTTTTGATTCTTGCAATTGTACTTTTCTCTGTTGTGGTCATTTATAATATTTTTCAGGTCGGTATTGCCAACAAGATACAGGAGTATGGAAAAATCAAGGCTCTGGGAGCGACAAAAAAGCAGATGAAACAACTGATCTTCAGAGAGGGCATTTTTTTGACAATTTTTTCAATACCGGTTGGATTGCTTCTTGGTTTTCTGATTGCAAAATGCGGTTTTAACTGGCTGGTAGAACAGGGAAACCTTGTATCAACCGGAACTGGCTCTATGGGAGTCCAAAATCAGCAGATGCCACTGTTTTCCCTGCCTGTTATGCTTCTATGTATTTTCGTGTCATTTTTTACCGTTGCTTTGGCGCTGCGTAAACCAATGAAAATTGTTTCACGGATTTCACCTATCGAAGCAACACGGTATTTAGAAAATGCAGAAACACACAAAAAAGGAAAACGAAATGGCAGAAAAAATGTCACCGTGTTTTCTATGGCAATGGCAAATATAACGGGTAATCCAAAAAGAACCATTGGTACCATCCTCACACTGGGGCTTTCCTGCGCATTGTTTGTGATTATCTCTAATTATGTGGGAAATATTGATACGGAGCATGAAGCACGTCTTTCCGTTAATCATGGACAATTTGAACTGCAGCTTGACTATTCTGCTGAGTACGATGAAAGATATCCGGAGAATAATCTGGATACGATTCTGACGGATAATCCATTGAATGATTCGCTGATTGAAGAAATCAAAAGCATTCCGGGCGTGACAGATGTCATGACGAGAGAGATTGTCTCTGTAAATCTGAACGGAACAAGATTTCCGGCTGCTATTGTGAGTGAAAATGATTTTGATTTTATGCGCCAGGACGGGGATATTGGCTCTATGGACTATGATCAGGCGGTAAAGAATGGTGAAATTTTCTTTGGTTGGTCGATGTGGATGGAACAAGATGGATATGCTCCGGGTGAATCCATTGCATTTGACTTTGAGAATGGAAGTGGAACCTATACCTATCAGGGAAAGATTGCAGGATCTTTTGTAAGTGCGGACACTTATCTTGTCATTCCGGAAGGTGTATATCGTTCCATGAATCCGAGAGGAACAGCCTATGGCTATCTGTGGGTGGACTGTGATAAAAAAGATGTGGCATCTGTAGAACAAAGTCTGAATACTTTGATTTCTAATACTTCGCATATAAAAATGGATACTTATCATGCGCAGTTACAATCTGCCGAATTTGCAAGCAGCATGATGAAGCTTGGCTGTTATCTGTTTATGGCTATTGTAGGACTCATCGGGTTTATGAATATGGCGAATACCATGATCATGAATATTACGACAAAAAAGCAGGAATATGGTATATTACAGGCTGTGGGTATGACAAATAAACAATTAAATTTATGTCTGCAGTTACAGGGACTGATTTTTACGGTTGGCACCATATGCGTAGCTTTGATCATTGGTCTGCCGCTTGGCTATACACTTTTTTCCTATGCAAAACATAACGGAATATTTGGAATGAATATCTATCATGTTCCAATCGTACCAATTTTTATTATGATTTTTTTGGTTGGTCTGTTGCAGATTGTACTTTCCTGCGTTTTAAGCAGTAATCTGAAAAAGGAAACGCTGGTTGAAAGAATAAGGTATCAGGGATAGCACTTATTCAACAGGCGGAAAAAAATATGATATAATGCGTGTGTATGCAACTCCGACATCAAGTAATATGTTTTCAATCTGAAATTAATGTTGGTACAATTTTGGGAATTGTAATTATTATTATTATTATTGGATTTTTAGTAAGAGTTATATTTTACAGATGCCCAGAATGCGGTGTCATGATTCCATGGAGACCATTAAATGTAAAGCATTGTCCAAATTGCGGGAAAAAATTATAGTATTAGCTCTTTTGATTTTTCCATAGAGAAGCTCGAAAACCAAATTATATTCGAATAGATAAAGGAACTGTCACTCTCTGAGATACTGGGAGTGACAGCTTAATCATCACAGATAAAAAGAATCTTCTGCATCTACCCACATCTGCACCGTCCCATCAAGATACAGCCTTGCATATTCAAGTGGCTCATCAATAGCAAGAGCATTTAATGCTCAGTCTGAACAGAGTGTGGTTTTCAAATTTTTTTCAGCTTCCCAACAGTCAATGCGGAGCATATAGCCTGCACTGGTATAAACATCAATGCTATTGCGTTGGGGAATGTATTCTGCAAATATTGTTCTCATCTCTTTAAGAAAATTGATCGCCATATATAAAATTGTGGCTAAATTTAATCCGGAAACACTTTGTTCAAATCGATTTTAACAAAAACAATTTGAATAGAATGAGTGGAAAATCTGAAAGATGAAGATATTTTGGTGAATATTAACCGAAATATCTTTTAGAAGATTGCATAGTATCATGCTGCTGGGTATAATAGAAGATATTTAGGGATACAATAACCGAAATATCTTTTGGGAGAAAATGTCATGGTAAAAGAAATTAAAAGAGATTACTATTTAGAACAACTTATAAAGCGTGAAGGAAATGGTCTGATTAAAATTGTAACAGGAATAAGAAGATGTGGAAAATCATATTTATTGCGAACCCTGTTTAAAAATCATCTGCTTGAAAATGGAGTGGATGAAAAACACATCATTGAAATGGCGTTTGATTTATTTGATAATATAGAATACCGAGATCCGAAAATCTTTTACCCTTGGGCAAAGGAACAACTTCAAGATAATGAAAAATACTACTTTCTTTTAGATGAAGTGCAGTTGCTGGATGAGTTCGTGAGCGTGCTTAATGGTTTAGCGGATAAGAAGAATTGTGATGTGTTTGTAACGGGAAGTAATGCAAAGTTTTTATCCAGAGATATAGCTACTGAATTTGGCGGTAGAGGGGATGAGGTTCATATGTACCCTTTGAGCTTTTCGGAATTTATGAGTTGCTATGATGGAAATAAATATGATGGATGGAACGAATATATTACTTATGGAGGTATTCCGTTGGTGGTATTAGCTGAAACGGATGAGCAAAAAATGAATCTATTGGATAATCTGTTTCAGGAAACATATATCAGTGATATTGTGAAACGAAACAAAATCAGAAACGTTGGAGAAATGGAATCATTGCTTGATGTTTTGGCATCCGCAATTGGTGCCTTGACGAATCCTAACAAACTTCAGAAGACATTTAAAAGTGTAAACAATTCGAAGATTACAGCAACAACGATTACGAAATATATTGAATATTTGGAGGATTCTTTTTTAATTGAAGAGGCGAACAGGTATGATATTAAGGGAAAATCCTATATCGGTACGCCATTGAAGTACTATTTTATGGATATGGGACTCAGAAATTCAAGAATTCATTACAGGCAACTGGAAGTGACACATTCTATGGAGAATGTCATTTACAATGAATTAAGAATGAGAGGCTTTCATGTGGATGTTGGCAATCTGACTGTTGTTGAAAAGGGGAAGGATACAAAACCGGTAAAAAAGCAATTGGAAGTCGATTTTATCTGTAATAAGGGTTCTAAAAAATATTATATCCAGTCAGCATATATGCTGGAGACAGAAGCAAAAATGGCACAGGAAATTCGCCCTTTTTTGAAAATAAATGATTCATTTAAGAAGATTGTAATTACATCTGATATACCCAAACCTTTTTATAATGATCAGGGAATTTTAATCATGAATGTATATGATTTTTTATTGAATGCAGATTCGTTGGAACTATAAGAAGTAAGTCGGAAGCCTTATTTGTAATGCATGAAAGAGTTTTATTAGTGGAACAAAAAGTAAATAAATGGGAGAATTTTGCAAAAGTAATTAAAAGAGCAATGATCGCATGTGAAAACAGCGGGCACAGTATTCCAGACGATTTTCCCGAGGTCAGGAAAATCGTTGAAGCCGGAGTCACCACGAAACCAAAAAAAGATTATGAACTGTCAAGATATGCATGTTATCTGATCGTTCAGAATGGAGATCCAAGAAAAGAGGTCATTGCATTAGGACAGACATATTTTGCAATCCAGACATACAGGCAGGAAGTTGCTGACCACTTTAATGAACTGGACGAAGATAACAGAAGACTTGTTGTCAGGGGAGACATCAAACAGTGGAATCAAATGTTGGCAGAGACAGCACATAATGCAGGAGTTATTACGAATGAGGAATTTGCAATTTTTCAAAATGCCGGATATATGGGGCTATACGGTGGATTAGATGTTGATGATATTCATACGAAAAAACAATTAGAAGTAGGACAGAAAATTCTTGATTACATGGGAAGTACAGAGTTGATTGCTAATCTGTTCCGAATATCACAGACAGAAGAAAAATTAAGAAAAGATAAAATTGTCGGTGCGGAAACCGCGACATCAGTGCATTATAATGTTGGAAAAGAGGTAAGAACTGCGATTGAAAAGATTGGAGGAACTATGCCGGAAGATTTGCCAACACCGGAAAAAAGTATCCAGCAGATAGAAAAAGAACAGATGCAGAGATTAAAAAATAAGGCTAAGAAAGGCAAGCTGATGTTGGACGAATAATCCGAATGGTATTTTATTGTTACATTTGGAATTTTGGGTGTTACAAGGGACCGTGTGAGACTTATTGATGGCAGTTATAACAAAAGAGTTCTGATTGTTACCATTATCACCAATATTATTGATGCCGCATTAACAATTAATAGCATTGAGACAGTTGTGAAAGCAGTTAAATATAGTCAACAATAAAAGAGTTTTGTGAAATGTGTTTAATGGTGTTAGGCACCAAAAATTTCGAAACAATAAGGAAAAGCTCAATCGGAATTTGTGAAACTGCCTTATTTATTTTTGTAGGAGATATGACGATATACTATATATAGTAATGATTTGGTTTTAAGCGGAGTTTTAGTTTATTTACAAGGAGGTTTTTGTATGTCGATAAATATTAGTGGATTAGGTAATGCCTATAGTGGTGTCAATACTAATAGCAAACAATATAAGGCTTTGAAAGAAAAAGGCTGGTTAGAAGGAGTAATTCAGAACGAAGCTATGATGTCTCCAGAAGAAAAAATGATATATGAAATATTTGGCGGAAGGGATACTATTGTTAATAATTTGATGAAACAATTTGATTCCGATGGGGATTTACTGAATGCAAATGGAGTGGCAGGAATGGATGTTACTGGCAAAGGTACATCGTGGCAGAAACTCACAAATGTATCTGAGGAATATCGTCAAAAAATGTTTGATAATGTAAAGAAAGAATTTATTCAAGAAAATGGTGTTTCAAATGGTGATACAACTAAGCGTTCAGATATTTTCAAAGATTATCAATTAAGTGTGAATAAAGATAAACGTTTAAGTGGTACATGGACTTTAGAACAATATGAAGGACAGTATAGATCCGCTATGTATGTAGCAGTGAAAGCAGCTAATCCAAATTGGAAACCGGGACAAAAATTTGATACAAGTATTCTTGATAATGTCACAAGAGAATCAGTGGAAGCGACACTTGTCAAAAATGGTAATAGGCTAGTTCGTAATTCTATTGATGTATCAGTATAGAATACAACAACTTCAAGTTTGGAGAATTGAGAAAATCGAGATTTGTAGGAGTAGGCTAAAAACCTTTATAAAGAATGGTTTATACCGAAAGAGAATTTTTCTACAGAAATGAACGAATTGACTGGGAGGCTTTGAAATAAAAATGTCAGATAAAGATAAAAAAACATTAGCTTTGCCAGTGAGAATTATTATTATATTTCTCATATGTACAGCAGATATTTTAGTAGCCGCTTATTTTATTTATACATGGAAACAAAATGGTACAGTCGTTGTAGTCAGAAATGCATCTGATAATATTTTTGGTATTTTTCGCCAGAGTCTGGTTGCTTCTATGGTTGCAATCATAGTGATTTTAATTTTTTTCATGATATTAAGAAAAAAATTCATATCAGAAATGTACCTAAAAATATCAGGAAAAAAGCAGAAGACAACGGTGCTTATCCTGACAGCGATTCTTGGGGCAGTAACCGTTTTCTGTTTGATCACAAAAGCAGATAAAATAACAATATTGTATAATTTGCTGTATTATACGGTATTTATTGCAATGGAAGAGGAACTTTTGGTAAGGGGTATATGTGTGTATTTGTTAAAAGATGAAAATAATTATATCCGTTATCTTGTACCAAATATTTTGTTTGCTGCCATGCATCTGTTCTCCTATACAAACTGGGGAAAAATCACACTGGTTTATGTATTTTCATTTATTACGTCACAAATGCTAGGACTGATATTAACTGGATGTATTTTCCAGTATCTGAAAGAAAAATCAGGCACAATCTGGATTCCAGTGCTGGTTCATGCGATTCTGGATTATATGGTTGTGCTGGGGTATTGAATATGCACTATATAGAGAAAGTCTGAAGGAATCTTGAAAATTGGACAGCAGTTATTGTACAATACGGACTTATAGGAAAAAGATACGTTAAATACCAGGGAGATAAGAAATATAGAACGTTGCAAGAACAGAGCATAAAAAGCTGTACGCCTTGATGTTCTGGGTGCTTGTAAGTCAGCAGAACGCCTTTATATAAGCTGCGGTTTTTGATTTGTAGAAGTCAAAGAAATGTATTACGAAGATACTGGATAGACAGAGTACAGGATGTTTGAGTTGAACTTATAAATTCAAATTGAACAAAATCGCTGCGCGATGGCCTGCCAAGGCTGTGACGCAGTTTTTCTTTTCCTAAATAAAAAAGCAGTGGAAACCAAGTCCTAATAGTAGTATTGTTAAGTCACCACAACCAACAATCAAACAGGATCGACATTACCACTGCCTATGAAAAGATTAACACCTAACCGTTCTTTTAGCAAGCGGTTTTATTATTCCAATGCACCTCCATGTAAGCAGTGATACCCGAAATTACTGACTTTACATGGAGGAATTATTATGTACGAAAAATATTTATTACAGCTTGAGGAAGCTGGAAAAATCCGTAACCTTAAAGAGCGTTCCATTAACTGCTACAAAAACTATGTTTTCTGAGGTTTTATCGTCATGTCCATTTGCCTGTTTTTTATAAAATGTTGTAGCTTTCATACAGAGAATCATATATAATCATGGACAGGAACAAAGAATTGAAAGTCCATAGGTTGCGGCTACCCGGACGCTCACTTTGTTCAATTAGGTCAAATCGAAAATGGTGTAAACGAAGGGGCAGTTCTCTGCAATGTCAAAACTGCTTTTTCGTTTACCCCATCATCAATTGTAACCTAAAGAATTTGTAAAGGAGAACTTTATGAAAAGGATATTAGTGACAGGTGGAACAACTTTTGTAAGTAAATATGTGGCAGAATATTTTGTGAATGCGGGTTATGAAGTATTTGTACTTAACAGAAATTCTAAACCACAAGTTCAGGGAGTAAAACTTATTCAAGGCGATAGGCATAATTTGGGTGGTGTATTGAAGGATACATTCTTTGATGTTGTAGCTGATATAACGGCTTATAACGATAAAGATATAATTGATTTTGTTAAGGAATTAGGTTCTTTTGATCAGTATATTATGATTAGTTCGAGTGCTGTTTATCCAGAGTACGGTGTTCAGCCATTTCTGGAAGAATCAGAGAAATCCGAAAATAAGTTTTGGGGTGCATATGGAACTGATAAAATAGCAGCTGAAAGGGCATTACTTGAAAGAGTGAAAGATGCATATATACTAAGACCGCCTTATTTATATGGACCAATGAATAATGTGTATAGAGAGGCTTTTGTATTTGATTGCGCCTTGGCGGACAGAAAATTCTATTTACCACAAGATGGTAGTATGAAATTACAATTTTTTCATGTGAAAGATTTATGCAGGTTGATGGAGGTAATAATTAAAGAAAAGCCTGAAGAACATATTTTAAATGTTGGTAATGTTGAAACAGTTTCTATTAAAGATTGGGTAACAAAATGCTATGAAAGCTTAGGAAAAATACCGGAATTTGTAAATGTTTATGAGGAGATTGAACAGAGAAATTATTTTAGCTTTTACAACTATGAGTACTATTTGGATGTATCACGTCAAAGCAAAATATATCCAGAAACCATATCATTAGAAGACGGATTGAGAGATAGTGTTAAATGGTATTTGGAACATAGCGCAGAGGTAAATAAGAAACCATATTTTGAATATATAAATGAAAATTTAGTGGAGAGTTAATTCGAATAGCAATCGTTATAAAGAATACGATAACTTCAAGTTTATATATATCTTTTAAAAGGTATATGATTAAGAAAAATGGCAGGAGGTATCTGAATGAAAGCACATAAATATTGGTCCATCGGTGCATTGATTACAATGCTTGGTATATAATTTTTTAAGTGATATACTAAAAACATGGAAAAGAAACCGTGCGATATTACAGTCTTGCATTGCACACGGTTTTTTAGAAATGTGTGATTAGATAAAACTAACACATATGCGATTTACAGAATAATCTATAAGAGGACTATTTATTGGCGGATTGCAGTTGCATTGTGAGAAAAGCCTAAAGGAGGCCAACTATGAAATTTTATGAAAGTGGAGACAGTAGTAAACCGGTAATATTTTTATTTCCTGGTACCTGTTGTCTGTATAGCAGTTTTGATCATGTACTGGATGGATTACACTCTTATTTTTATACAGTAACAGTTTCTTATGATGGATTTGATCCAAATGAGAAAACAGAATTTTATTCAATGGAAGATGAATGCGAAAAGATTGAGCAGGAAATCAGGAAAAAACATGGTGGGAGTATTAAAGCAGCGTATGGGTGTTCTCTTGGTGGAAGTTTTGTATCTCTTTTGATTCAGCGAAAAAGAATTCATATAGAACATGGCATCATTGGGAGCAGCGATATGGATGAAGCAGGTAATCTTGTGGCAAAAATTCAGGCATCCATGGTAGTGCCTTTCATGTATAAAATGGTACATACAGGTGCTCTTCCGAAATTTATGCAGAAAAAGCTGAACAAGACAGACGAGGCTAAAAAAGAATTATATAATGGATTTTTGAATATGTTTGGAATCGGTAAAGGAGGAAGTCCGTGGATTACAAAACAGAGTATTTATAATCAGTTCTATTCGGATCTGGTTACAAAAATCCAACATGGAATTGATGTGCCGGGAACAACAATCCACGTGTTTTACGCAACAAAGATGGGAAAAAAATACGAAAAGAGATATTGTACTTATTTCAAAAATCCGGACATTCGGAGACACAACATGCAGCATGAAGAACTGTTTTGCTGTCATAGTGCAGAGTGGGTGGAAGAAGTAAGAAAGGCAGTGGAAGGCGACAAACAATGAAAGAACTATCCGTTGTTTCCTTCGACCCAAGGACAAAGCTCTATCATGTACTGATTACAGTGGACAGGCTGAAAGAAAAAGTGAAGAAGATCTTTGAATAATTCATGATAATCACAAAGCAGGGTGTGAGAACAAACTCCGCCCTGCTTATCATTTGTTTAGAAAAAATAAAACTGTTATCAAAACCAGTATTTAAAAAATTTATCAGTAATAAAGTGCAGAAGGATGTTTGGATTACTGTTTTTATGCAACTATTTCTTGTTGCTCTTGACAAAATCATTTTTAGAGATTAAAATTATAACAGTGTTATATAGCGCTGTTATATAGGAGGTGTGCAAAATAAACGGAAATGGAACGACTTTAGAAAATATCCACCGGGCAGCGAAAGCAGAATTTTTGGAAAAAGGATATAAAGACGCTTCCCTGCGGAATATTGTGAAATCCGTGGGAATGACTACCGGAGCCTTTTACGGATATTACAAAAGCAAAGAAGAACTTTTTGAAGCCATCGTTGGTGAACATTATGAATATATTCGTAACCGTTTTATAAAAGCGCAGCAGGAGTTCGCCGAACTACCAGCTGCCCAGCAGCCGGAAGTCATGAGTGATATTTCGGGAATCTGCATGTACGATATTCTCTATTATGCGTACGAACATTTAGAGGAATGTAAACTGATCCTCTGCTGTTCGGAAGGGACAAAATTTGCCGGGCTAATTGATGAAATGGTGGAGATTGAGGTAGATGGGACGCATGCCTATCAGGATGTCTTAAGGCATCTTGGACGGCCCTCTCCGCATATCGATCTTTCGCTGGAGCATATTCTGATCACCGGAATGTTTCATACTTTTTTTGAATTGATCATCCACGAAATGCCGCTCAAAGATGCCGAAAACTACGTCAGAGAAATGCGCGCCTTTTATACAGCGGGATGGATGAAAATTATGGGGCAGTAATGCCTTATAATTTTTGCCTGTAAGTTAGCCTAAACTAACCTAAATTCGGATATTGTAAGAACATAGACGTGTTCTCTTTATCATAAACACAAAGAAAAGGAGGAATTTTTTTGAAAAAACAATCCAATTTATCACGCCTGCTGGAAATTGCAGGCAGCCATAAGTACCTGACCTATGCTTCCTGGGTGCTTTCTGCCATCAGTGCCCTGATTGCTCTGGTGCCATTCTATTACATCTGGAAAATGATCAAGGAAGTACTGGAGGTGGCACCAGATTTTGGCCAGGCACAGAACCTGACTGGCAATGGCTGGATGGCAGTATTGTTTGCTGTCCTGGCGGTGCTTGTCTACATAGCCGGGCTTATGTGTTCCCATTTAGGGGCATTTCGTATTGCCACAAACCTGCGTATCCAGACCATGGAGCATATTGTTAAGTTGCCTCTTGGGTTTGCCGAGAGTTTTGGCAGCGGAAAACTGCGCAAGATTGTCAACGAATCCAGCGCAGCCACCGAAACCTATCTCGCCCATCAGCTTCCCGACAGAGCCAATGCCATTGCAACCCCCTGCGGTCTTTTGGTGCTGTTGTTCGTGTTTGACTGGAGACTGGGACTATTGAGCCTTGTTCCGGTTGTGCTGGGCTTTCTGATTATGATGGCAATGACTGGAAAGCAGATGCAGGAAAAGATGAAAGAATACCAGAATGCGCTGGATGATATGTCCAATGAAGCGGTAGAGTATGTCCGCGGTATTCCGGTGGTAAAAACCTTTGGCCAGACGATCTTTTCCTTTAAGAAGTTTAAAGACTCCATTGACCGCTATAAAGTATGGGTGATCGCCTATACCAAGCAGCTTCGGACACCGATGATGTTCTATACAGCTGCGATCAACGGAGTTTTTGCCACACTGATCGCCGGAGGACTGTTGCTGACACAAGACGGTGTGACTTCCGGTTTCTTACTGGATCTCATTTTCTATATCATTATTACGCCGGTTATTTCTGTTACACTGACACGCATCATGTTCCAAAGTGAAAATGCCATGATCGTAGATGACGCTTTACAGAGAATTGACAGCGTTTTGCATTTGAAGCCTCTGGAGGAAACCAAACACCCAATGCATCCGCAAAATGCTTCCGTGGAACTGAAATCGGTTCATTTCAGCTATGATGGAAAAAAAGAAGTATTAAAAGATATTTCACTGACCATTCCTGAAGGACGAACCGTAGCTTTTGTCGGCCCGTCCGGCGGTGGTAAAACAACCCTTGCCAACCTGATTTCCCGATTCTTTGATCCCCAGAGCGGAATGGTAAAAATAGGTGGTGTCAATGTGAAAGACATCCCGAAAGAGGAACTTATGAATACGGTGTCTTTCGTATTTCAGAACAGCCGTCTGATCAAAGCGTCCATTCTGGAAAATGTGCGTATGGGGAAACCGGAAGCTACCCGTGAGGAAATTTTGGCTGCCCTTCATCACGCGCAGTGCGATGATATTCTGGAAAAACTTCCACAGGGTGTGGATACGGTTATCGGTACAAAGGGTGTCTATCTTTCCGGCGGCGAGCAGCAGAGAATTGCCATTGCCCGTGTAATGCTGAAAAATGCACCGATCATCATTCTGGATGAAGCCACTGCCTTTGCTGACCCGGATAACGAAAGCCGCGTACAGGCTGCTTTCTCAAGACTTTCCGAGGGAAAGACCGTGATTATGATTGCCCACAGGCTTTCTACCGTAACAAATGTGGATCAGATTTTTGTCATTTGCAACGGACAGGTTGCCGAGTGCGGCAACAGCCGTGAATTGCTTGCAAAAGACGGCATTTTCAGCCGTATGTGGAAAAATTACCAGACTTCCGTGCAATGGAAGGTAACAAAGGAGGTGCAGTGATATGATCAAAAAACTGCAGAAAAAATATGCCCTGTCTGAACAGGGGGCAAAAGACCTGATCAAAGGCTGCCTGGCCTGTGTCCTTCAGAATCTGTCTTTGATGTTTCCGGTAGGTCTTTTATATTACCTGGTCAGCGATCTGATGAACGGAGGTGTTCCCGGTGGGAAAATTCCATTTTATGTGGCAGGTTGCGTGGTGTGTATCGGCCTGATTCTGCTGACCACTTTCTTTCAATATAATGCGACCTATTTTGCCACTTACAAAGAAAGCGGTGTCCGCCGCATTACTCTGGCAGAGCATCTGCGAAAAATCCCTCTTTCCTTTTTTGGGAAAAAGGATTTAGCCGATCTTACCAGTACGATTATGGCGGACTGTACCTTCCTGGAGCAGAGTTTTTCACATTTTATCCCTGAGCTTGCAGGTTCAATCATTTCTACGATTCTGATTTCCATCGGTCTGCTCTTTACGGACTGGAGAATGGCGCTGGCTGCCTTATGGGTTCTGCCGGTTGCCTTTGCGATTGTGGGATTTTCCGCAAAGATTCAGGAAAATCTGAATCAGAAAGCCATGGATGTAAAGATGGCCTGCGCAGACGGGATACAGGAGTGTATTGAAACGGTACGTGACCTGAAAGCAAATAATGCGGAGCAGGCATATTTAAAAGGGCTGGAAAAGAAGATCCGTGCTGTAGAGCATCGTTCCATCCTCAATGAATTTGGTCTTGCTGCTTTTGTGGTTTCCGCGTCACTGGTGCTGAAGCTTGGTATTGCAACGGTTGCACTGGTGGGAGTTGTTCTACTCATGCAAGGAAGCCTCTCCGTGCTTACATTCTTTATGTTCCTTCTGGTAGTATCCCGTTTGTATGACCCTCTGCAGGGCGCGCTCCAGAATCTTGCGGCAGTCATCAGTACACGAACCAACATTGCCCGTATGAATGAAATTCTCGATCATCCGATCCAGCAGGGCAGTGACAGGCTTTCCAATCAGGGGTATGATATTGTCTTTGACCATGTTGGGTTTGCCTACAATACCGGAGAAACCGTATTGAAAGATGTTTCCTTTACGGCAAAACAGGGAGAGGTTACGGCTTTGGTCGGCCCATCTGGCGGCGGGAAAACAACCGTATCCCGGCTGGCTGCAAGGTTCTGGGATATTAACAGAGGAAAGATTACCGTGGGAGGTATGGATGTATCCCGAATAGACCCGGAAACACTGCTTTCTCTGTATTCCATCGTATTCCAGGATGTCACACTGTTTGACAATACGATTCTGGAGAATATCCGAATCGGAAACAAAGACGCCACAGATGAACAGGTCATTGCGGCTGCGAAACTTGCCAATGTGGATGAATTTGCCAAAAAACTGCCGGATGGATGGCATACCAATATCGGAGAAAATGGCTGTGAACTATCCGGCGGAGAGCGCCAGCGTATCTCTATTGCCCGTGCATTTCTGAAAAATGCGCCGATCATTCTTTTAGATGAAGCGACTGCTTCCCTGGATGTGGAAAATGAAACTCTGATACAGACAGCCCTTTCTCGTCTGATCGCAGATAAAACGGTTCTGGTTATCGCCCACAGAATGCGTACCGTAGCCGGAGCGGATAAGATCGTTGTCCTTTCTGATGGCACCGTGGCAGAAGAAGGATCACCAAAGGATCTGGAAGAAAAGAATGGTGTATATGCCCATATGGTAAAACTGCAGACAGAAAGCCAGAATTGGAAACTTGCGTAAAGAAGGAGGAAGCTTTTGGCTCCCACCGTCGGGCTGCCATGATGATGCTGGGGTCTTCCCGGCTGCTTGTCGGTAGAAAGTAATGTATCAAAACAGGAGGTTTGGCTATGTCCAAGTTAGGAGTCGTGGAGGATACACTGTTCGTCCCTATGCTGGGAAGAATTTATGCTAGTGAGCAAGTGTGAAAAATCCCTTGAACTGTCGGATTTGCACATTTCACTTTTTCTCCGATTTTCCCTACTATATAGCCACGCAGAGATAGAATCGTGTGGACAGCAGGGAATGCCATTTTCATTAACTGTGTAGTCCGTTCCTTCCATGGATAATTTTACCCGGAGAGGAATAAAAGCCTTATGAAATCCAATGTCTTCGAAAAGAGATTTATAGATTTCAATCGTATCAAAGGCGGCATCACCAAGAAAAGTCCTCGGCTCTATCAAAGGATGCTTTTTGAAAAAATCAATTAAAACAGGAAGCAGCGCTTTTGAGTCTGCAAGCGATTTATCCTCATCCGGAGAATCCGATTTCTTTTCTACAACAATGTCAGGATGTGCATTTAGGAAATCCTTATTGTAGAAAGATATGTCGCGGACAATACCAAGTCCATTTGTGATGATACCGAATTTATAGGCATAGCAGAAATGTCCATTGATGTACATCTGCTGAATTGCCTGATTGGAAGCAGCATGGGTTGGCATGGAGCCATAAGCAGCTTTATATGGATCATAGGAATCATCAAGGTTATGGGATTTCTTGAAAGCTTTTAACTGCTTGATAATACGATTGGCATATTTAGGATTATTTTCTGTTACCCATGCTTCGATACCAGAGGTATCAAAGATTGTCATGGAAGCAAGGGAAGAATCAAGCTTTTGGCAGATCGGCTCGGTCAGATCAACAAGATGATCAAACATCGATTGTAAGTCCAACAAGAAGTCCTGTTTAAAACGTGTAAATTTGGAACCATCTGGAACAACATCAAAGCCGCAGAAATCACGAAGTTCCTGAGAGTATTTTAAGAACACAATCAGGAGCGTGTCCGTCGGGATTGAAAAAATACGCTGGAGTAGAAGTGCATTGAGCATTGGATAAAGTTGGTGCTTTCGAGGTCTTCCGGTTCGTGCGTGAAAATGAGAAATAAAAGAAACAGGAACAATTTCATCAAGGTTGATGGCTTCATCAAGAAGAGAAAGAAACTGATATTTGTCGTTGTCGAATTTATTTTGGCAATCTTCAAAAACTTCTGTCAAAGTGAGTTGCTTATGTGTTATCATATGAGTATATCTCCTTTAAGGTGGATTGGTTAGTAGTTTCTAGACAACTCTATTTTACCATAAACCTTGAGGAGATATTTTATTTTAACAACGAAAAAACACCGTATTTATGCGGTGTTTGGCGTTTCGCAAACGCCTATTAATCATACAGATAGGTAATTGCGAAACTCGCGATGCTCGTTCGCAAACTTGAATCAAAATAGAAACAGAATTGAGCATAGCATGATT
>OIYF01000454.1_pt1 | contig 16263 bp, 8 predicted proteins | sample 1587971 | NCBI WGS metagenome assembly OIYF01 (sample SAMN03283248) | human gut metagenome | biome: human-associated habitat; material: feces | host: Homo sapiens | place: Peru | collected 2012 | reverse complement strand
CCATATAGGAAGATGGATAAATCTGATAGAAAAGTGCATCACTCAACCAAGCCGGTCCCTTCTTCTGTTCTGCCTGAGCAGAAAGTGTGGTTGCCGCCAAGGCAGCAACCAACAGCATTTTATTCATTCTTTTCATGAGCATCATTATTAATTCAAGAAAAATTTCTTTCATAATAACTCAAAATCCTGCTTTTTATTGCGCAAGAATGCTAATTGCAAAACCACCACCTGCTACGGAGTTCAACTTCAAGACTGACTTGCTGGTCACAGTCTTCTTGGTGATGACATAAGCCTGAGGATTGGTCTTGTAGTTGGCATTCTTTGCATCCTGATAGATGGTAGCCACATACTTCTTGCCCTTGTCGAGGAAATCGAGCTTAACGGTAGACTGATGAGCCTTCATGCCCGTAACACCACCTATGAACCAGTTATCAGAGCCCTTTGCCTTACGGGCTGCGGTGATATACTCCATTGGTTCAGCCTCCAGATAGATAGACTTGTCCCAATCTACAGCCACATCCTTGATGAACTGGAAGGCATCCATGTGCTTCTCGTAATTCTCTGGGAAATCGGCTGCCATCTGCAAAGGACTGTACATCGTTACATAGAGTGCCAACTGACCGCAGATGGTAGAGTTGCAATGAGAACCATTGGCGCAATCCATTTCAAAGATACCCGGTGTATAATCCATCGGACCACCCTGCAGACGGGTGAAAGGCAAGATGGCGGTATGTCCCGGTTTGGTACCTCCGAAAGCCTGATATTCTGTACCGCGAGCACTCTCGTTGCCAATCAGGTTAGGATAAGTGCGGCAGAGACCGGTAGGACGCACAGCCTCATGGGCATTTACCATGATGTGATAATCGGCAGCACGGGTTACGGCATGCAGATAGTGATTGATTTCCAACTGACTGTAGGGATGCTCGCCACGAGGAATGATGTTGCCCACATAACCGCTCTTCACTGCATCGTAGCCATAATCCTTCATCAACTGATAAGCTCTGTCCATATACTTCTCATAGTTCATTACAGAAGAAGAGGTCTCATGATGCATGATGAGCTTCACTCCCTTGGAATGCGCATACTCATTGAGTGCCTTGATGTCGAAATCAGGATATGGAGTCAGGAAATCGAATACCTTTTCCTTCATGTAGCCACTCCAGTCTTCCCAACCGATATTCCATCCTTCTACCAGGACAGCATCGAAACCATGGGCTGCAGCGAAGTCGATGTAACGGCGCACATTGGCATTGTTGGCAGAATGTTTGCCCGATGGCTTGGCATGTACATAGTCGGTTCCATCCAACTTCACGGTAGGATAATCATGGGTATAAGCCCACTCACCCTTACCGGAAATCATCTCCCACCATACACCTACGTACTTCACAGGATGAATCCAGGAGGTATCCTTGATCTTGCAAGGCTCATTGAGATTGAGAATCAGGTTGGAAGACAATACCTTGCGGGCATCATCTGTAATGACCATCGTACGCCAAGGGCTCTTGAACGGAGTCTGCATATATCCCTTCATACCCTGTGCATCAGGGGTAAGCCAAGAGGTAAAAGTCATGGTCTTGTCATCCAGGTTCAGATGCATGGCTGGATAATCTACCAGGGCAGCCTCATGCAGGTTGATGTAGATACCATCATCAGTCTTCAACTGGAGTGAGGTCTGTACACCGGTATCTGAAAAGACAGTCTGTGAGAGATTGCTGCTGACAGCAGCATGCAGGGCTGGACGGATGCCCGACAGACGGGTCTTGGTGTATTCATACTCCTGGGTATCGTAATCACCCGGAATCCACCAGGCAGTATGATCACCCGTCATGGCAAATTCTGTACGCTCTTCCTTGATGGTAAAGTAATTGAGACTGCCTTTCTGAGGAAACTCATAGCGCAATCCTACTCCATCGTCATAGACACGGAAACGGACGTTCATATAACTGTCGGTAGAATTCTGCTTCAACTCTACCAGCATATCATTATAATGATTGCGGATAGACTTGTTCTCTCCCCAAACAGGAGTCCAGGTCTCATCGAAAGTGGAAGTCTTCTCATTGATGACACTAAAATCGGCAAGCAGATCCTTGCCATCCTTGCCGCCCTTGGCGAGCTGATAACCCAGACGGCTAGGCTTGATGATGGTCTTGCCCTGATAGGTCACACTATAGGTAGGCACAGTGCCATCCAAGGTGAAGTTCACCTTGATTTGTCCGTTAGGAGAAGTGATGTCTCCTGCATCTGCTGAGATGCCAAAAGCCATCAGAAGGCTTGCGAGCAAAAAGAGTTTTTTCATATTATTCTTCATTTTTAGTTTATGATTGACTACTTAGTATATCCAGGATTCTGGCCGAGCTTCTTGTTCAAGTTGAGCACGGCATAAGGGATAGGATAAACCATGGTATAGCCCTGCGTATCATCATTGTAATCACCTGCAGAAGCATTGTGGGTCACACCCTTGAAGCGGTCAGCAGTAGGCTCTGTAAAGGTACAGAATCTGATCTGGTCTTGGCGGCGTACTCCCTCCCAAGCCAGTTCCAGCATACGTTCATCCAGAATGTCATTGAGCGTAAGTTCTGTACGAGGTGTAGCAGCAACACGGCCACGAACCTCATTGACAATTGTGAGAGCCTCAGCCTTGTTACCCATACGATACTCAGCCTCAGCCTTCAGGAGCAAGGCATCGGCATAACGCCAGATTACCAGGTCGTTGTTGAAGCTATACTGCTGGGTAGTGGACTTGTCAAACTCATACTTCTTCATTCTGGCACCGGAACACTTCATGGCATGAGGGTCATCGGCAGCAGTGAAATCCACCTTTACAGCCAATGGCATATACTCCAGTGGCTTATCTGTAGCACCGTCCTCTACAGCCTTTCCTGTCTCCTCCATATAATCCTTGTCAGTATAGAAGTTGAGTTTCAGACGAGGGTCCGGATTTGCCGTTCCATAGCCATATACCAGCATCTGCTGCTTGGAAGAGCAGGCTCCATTCCAGCCCTGGTAACCGATGGCACCACCATGGTTGTAATGCAGGGTGCGCACGATGTTGTAATCCTCTATCTTATAGTTGACGCAATCGTTCGGACGGGTCCAAATATTCTCCACTGAATTCTGGTTGGCTACGATGAAGTTGTCTGCATAGCTAGGCTGCAGGCGATAACCCAAGCTGGCAATCTGATCAGCACAATAGGCTGCTGTTTCCCAGGCATTGCGGGTCTTGCCATCCAAAGTGATGTTAATCTTTTTGCCCATTTCCGAAACCGTCTTTCCCTGCTCCTCGCTGGCAGTAGCCTTGCCGCTCTTGTCTGTTCCTACAAAGGCACTGTAGCTGGTTGGAGTGGTATCATCGATGGTATAGACCGGTGCATTGATGGCACACTTAGCCATACACATATATGCCACAGCCTTGGTGATACGGCCATAATATTCACCCTCGTTCTGGCTCTTACTGTCTGAAAGATGAGGAATACATTCTGCCAACTCAGAAGTGACAAACTTGAAGACATCAGAACGGTTAGACTGCGCCACCTCGTTGGCACTCACCTGAGAAGAAACAACCAATGGCACCTGTCCGAAGAGATCCATCACATAGTAATAATAGACAGCACGAAGGGCTCTCAATTCATATACATATTCAGCATACTCTGGATGTTCACCCAGGTACTTGTTGAGTCGGTCGATAGAAGAATTGGCAAGACCGATGACACGATACAGGTTGTTCCACACATCGTTATACTTGCTTACAGACGACTCAAAGTTGTGGAGGAAGATATTCTGCCATGCTCCACCATCCACCCAGTCACCCTGACGACCAGGAATCATACTGGCATCAGAAGAGAACTCCTGGAAGGTGTGTACCGAGCCACCATCGCTTCCATACAATCCATTTCCGATGGAAGAATATACGTTAGCCACTGTGTTTACATATACCAGCTTAGAGGTACTGAAAGCCTCCTCCTCAGAAAACTTGCTTCGTGGAGTCTCATCCAGTGAGCAACTAGCCAGTAATATCGATGAAAGAAGCATCGAACCTATAATATATTGTTTCATAACTGTAATCCTTTATATATTAATAATGTAGTTCTTGATAAGAATAATATAATCCATTATATACTAGCGTAAACATCTAGAAATTCACTGAGAGCGACAAAGTATAAGTACGGCTCAGAGGATAGATGTTCTTGTCGTCAATACCCAGATTGTCACCACTGATGGTTGCAGAGTTGATCATTGGAGTCAAGCCCTTGTAACCAGTGAGGGTACAGATATTGTTGACTGACAATGCAAGGTGAATGTTGTTGATGAACTTCCACTTGAGCATATCCTTGGTGAAGGTGTAGCCCAGAGAAGCGTACTCGAAGTTCATATAGTCACCCTTTTCCAACCAGTAGTCAGAAATCTGAACATCATGGATTCCCTTGCCATTGTTGAGATGCTGTGCACCGCTCAGGATATTATAGGTTGGGAAATTACTCATATTGTTCAAGGTCATGGATGTGGCATTGTAAATCTTATGACCGAAAGCACCGTTAAACTGCATAGTCAGATCCCAGTTCTTGTACTTGAAGCTCATATCCCAGCCGAGGAAGTACTTAGGAATTGCCTGGCCGCAAACCTTGCGGTCGCCACTGTCACCTGTATCAATAGTACCATTATCATCAAGGTCTTCGATGATATACTGTCCATTCTCATCAATACCTGTGCAGTGAGGCAGATAGAATACACCTACAGGCTGTCCCTCAATGAGATAGGTTACACCATTGTTATGTACCAGACCAGCTGCACCTACCTTAGCAACAGAGATATGCTCGCTCGTTGTCATAGGCTGTCCCTTGTAGGTACCGCTCAACTTCTTCAGCTTATTCTTCTGATAAGAGAAATTCAGACCGGAATTGAAGGTGAAGTCCTTTGTCTTGATGATGTCACCTCGAACAGCCAGTTCAAATCCCATATTAGTCATGGTACCCATATTGGCCAGCAGACGGTCGTAAGTGAAAGGAGGTACCGGCACGGTATAGGTATAAAGCATATCTGATGTTTCAGAAGTGTACCAGTCGAAGGTTACATTGAGACGCTGCTTGAACATCGACAGGTCGAAACCGGCATCAAATGTCTTCTTAACCTCCCACTTCAGATCAGGGTTGCTGTTGGAAGTAACCGCAAAAGTAGTACTTGTTGCGCCATTGACGGTAGTTACACCATTAGGCTCCATCAGGGCGAGAGAGGTATAAGGGTCGATGGCATCCTGATTACCCGTTACACCATATCCTGCACGAATCTTGAAATTGTCTATCTGCTTGATTTTCTTCATCCAAGGCTCGTTGCTGATTACCCAAGCCAAGGAAGCAGAAGGGAACCAGCCCCACTTCTGGCCTGCACCCAACTTAGAAGAACCATCGGTACGGACATTGACGGTAGCGATGTATTTGTCTGCCAGCATATAGTTGACACGAGCCATATAAGAGCTCAGGGTATATTCGGTGTAGTTAGACTGCAGATTACCCCAGCTCACATTGGCAGCAGCCTTCATGTTATTGAACTTGAAGTAGTTGGTATCAAATCCATGTGCCTCCTGTGAGTTCCAGTCGTAGGTGTACTTCTGTCCCTCCATCAGAGCCAAGGCATCAATGTGATGCTTGCCGAAATCCTTGGAGAAATTCACCATGACGTTGCCCATATAGTCCTTGCGGTTGGTATTGGCAATATAAGCCCATCCGTTACCGTTCAGCTTACCCATCTGGATGTTGTTAGGAATATAGAACTTATTGTCACGGTTCCAATAATTGTATGAACCAAAGGCACTTACAGTGAGTCCGTCGATGATATTGACCGTTGCCTTGCCATGAACATTGACAGAGGCATCCTTGTAGAAGTCATCAATATCGAGCAATCCCAGTGGATTCCAGACTTCATTGGCAAGCAAATCCTCATCCCATTCGCCCTTGTCGTTTCTTACATTAGGATAAGTAGGGTTATAGGCTGTAGCAGAATAGAACATCTTGTGCATATCATACTGGATATTGCTATTGCGCTGAGAGCCGAAGATGCCCAGTTCCAGCTTCAGATGTTTGTCGAAGAGATACTGGGTTCCATCCAGCTTTGCTGTAAAATTCTTCATATCAGAATTCTTCAAGGCACCCTGACGGAGAACGAATCCCAGAGAAGCACGAAGACTGGAAGTATCTGTACCCGAAGAGAAAGAGATGTTATGATTCTGTGTGAGACCTACATTGCGCTCAATCTCATCGAGGAAATTGGTATCGCCACCCATATCGGTATAGGTCAGACCCAAAGACTTGGCAGTCTCACGATATTCTGAAGCCGACATCAGATCCAGATTCTTATAGACTGTATTGACACCAAACTGGCCATTGTAGCTCAGGCTAGAATAGCCCAACTTACCCTTGGCTGTAGTAACAACGATGACACCGGAAGCACCACGTGAACCATACTGGGCAGTCTCTGAAGCATCCTTCAGAATGGTAAGACTCTCAATATCGCCAGGTGCCAGGGAATTGAACATCGTCATATCAGCAAAGACGCCATCGATGATAACCAACGGATCGTTTCCACCGGAAAGAGAAGAAGTACCACGAACACGGATGCTTGGCGAACTGGTAGGATCACCGCCAGCCTGAGAAATGACAACACCAGCAACCTTGCCCTTCAACGCCTCGGCAGGACTAGTTACTACACCCTTGTTCATATCTTCCTTCTTGATGCGGTCGACAGCACCCGACACCGTGCGCTTACTGCCCACAGCATAACCAACGACAACCACCTCGTCGAGCACCTCATCGTTTTCTTTCAGCGAAACATTGATAACATGATTTCCCTTTACAGGAATCTCCTGGGTGCGGTAGCCCAGATAAGAGAATACCAGGACGGAACCATCCTTAACATTGTCAAGCTTGTAGTTACCATCCAAGTCGGACACTGCACCATTCTTGGTATCTTTCACCAGAATGCTGGCACCAATGACAGGTTCACCTGTGGCATCTACCACCTGACCCTTAATGGTTGTCTGACCAAGAGCATTAAAAGTAATAAAGCATCCTGCTAACAGCAGACCTACTTTCTTTGAAAGGTTGTTTTTATCCATAATCTATAGGTTTAAAACGATTAAAATTGTTTGATGCCGCAAAAGTACGTCAAAATTCAATAGGTTGTTGCGATTAGTAGGCTTTTGGTAGATTACCATTATCTACTATCCGATTTATCAGGCTGAATATCAGCAAATTAAAAATTTTCAAAAAATACACGTTAGTAGATGCGAGATTCTGAAAGTTTTTTATTACTTTTGCAGCAGAATCTTTAAAATATAAGAAACATGAGACATTTTATAACTATCGTACTACTGATACTACTACCACTATGCGCAAAAGCAGACAACAGCCAACTCTACAAACAGCTGGATGCTGCCATAGAAAAACGTGCGCATTATGTAGAAGTAAAAGAGAAAAGTCTGAACGACATCAAGCAGGGTGCCAAGTATGTAACCAGCAACGAGGACAAGCTCAAGCTTTACGAGCAACTCGCCAATGGATACAAAGCCTACGAGTATGATTCGGCGATGACTTACGTAAAAAAAGGCCTTGTTCTTGCCCAAAAGAGCAACAACATCTTATATCATAAAAGATTCCAACTTAGCCAAACCAGCCTGCTTATCACACGTGGATTCTATGCTGAAGCAAAAAACATCATGCAGAAGATAGAACCCAAGGAAGAAGATCCGCTTGACTACCAGTTTCAATACTATTATACACTTTACGGACTATACAACAACTGGTCAACCTATTGTGAAAACAATGAATTCAGCAAGATTTACGACCAGCAGAAAGTGGAATACCTGAAGAAAACATTAGAACTGTCGCCAAAGAAAGATGCATTCTATTACTACCTGCTGGGAGAGTTTTACTATTACAGCTATCATTCCAACAATAACAAGACCATCCAATACTACAAAAAAGCACTGAGTATGGAAAAGCCGGACAGCCGTCTCCATGCCATGACCGCCTTTGCCCTATCCGAAGTATACCAGAAAGCCAACAACCAGAAACTGACGGAACATTACCTGCTGGTTGCAGCCATCTCAGACATCACTTCTGCCACAAAAGAAAACGTAGCCCTGCAAGACATCGCACTCTTCATCTACAAACATAAGACCAGAAGTCTGAACAAAGCCCAGGAATACATCAACCTATCCCTGGAAGATGCTTATGCATACAACAACCGGTTGCGCCGCATTGAGATTTCATCCAAATTGCAGATGATTACCAATGCCTATACAGATGACATCAAAACAACTAACAGATTGCTCAACATCGCCCTGTTGGTCATTATCCTGCTCCTACTTGGAGTAGGTATTAGCAGTCTGTTCATCCGCAAGAAGAACAGGCTTCTGAAACAAAAGAAAGATGAAATCACAGCCACGTCGGCAAAAATGGAAATTCTAAATGAACAATTGCATCTCATCAACGACGAATTGAAGAATACCAATCAGAAACGCGAGAGACTGATAAAGGTGTATATTGACCTGTGCTATAAGAACATAGAGAGAAACAGCAAACTGCGCACCTTGGCAGTAAGAAAGATCAAGGCCAACCAGAGTAAGGAGCTGCTGAGCCTCCTTTCTTCCTCAACCAATACAGAGAAAGAGAACAAGGAGTTTCTGACGGAATTCGACAAGGCATTCCTGTCTCTGTACCCAACTTTTATAACCGAGCTGAACAAGCAGCTTACAGAATCGGCACACATCCAGCTGAAAGAGAATGGAGAAATGCCCCCTATCCTCCGTGTGTGCGCCCTGTTAAGATTAGGCATTACCGAAAGTTCAAAGATAGCCGGCATCCTGTCTTATTCGCCACAAACCGTATATAACTACCGTTCCCTGCTCAAGAACAATGCCATCGACAAGGAGCACTTCGAAGAAAATGTGCTCAGACTCTGCATGGTGATAGCCGACTGATCGGAGATTAAGAATACGGCACTCAACTCGACGAACACATCTTCTCTCTTGGTGTAAATGACAAGCACCACTTCAAGTTTGGCAACTTTGAGCCTGGAAAGCGGACCACGGAAAAATGCAAGTTTTAAAAATTATTAGGAAAAGAAGTGGCGATAGTTACATAAAAAGTAGTATCTTTGCATTTCATAAAACATGTAACACAAAATATGGAATAGCTATAAAACGTTATGGAACAGCTGAATAACCCATTTGTTATCTACGGATATAAGGGAGCAGAATACTTCTGCGACCGCAAAAAAGAGACGGAAGTCATCATGAAGGCTTTGCAGAATGAGCGTAACATCGTCCTCATCTCTCCTCGCCGCATCGGAAAGACGGGACTCATACACCATGTCTTAGAGAACATCAGCAAGCAGGAGCCTGAGACGCATTGCTTCTATCTCGACATCAATGCCACAAGAAATCTGAGCCAATTCATCCAATTATTGGCAAAGACGGTTATAGGGAAGGTTGATACTTTCTCACAAACTGCCATGCGCAAGATTACCACTTTCTTTGCCGGCTACAAGCCTACGATGTCGTTTGATGAGATGACGGGAATCCCTACGTTCTCGATTACGGTTTCACCAAGCCAGAGCGAGGATTCTCTCAAACATATCTTCGAGTATCTGAAGCAATCGGAAAAACGAATCTATATTGCCATCGACGAGTTCCAGCAGATAGCCGAATATCCCGAAGATGGCACAGAGGCCCTGCTGCGCTCCTACATCCAGTTCTTGCCGAATGTATATTTCATCTTTGCAGGCAGTAAGCAGCACATGATGACCGACATGTTCCTGTCGGCAAAACGCCCATTCTATCAGAGTTCGCAAATTCTCAATCTTCCCCTCATCAACCAGGATGAGTATCATCGTTTTGCCAACAGATGGATGAGGACCCGGAATCTGACCATGGATCCTGATACCTTTGCCTATCTATATAATAAGGTGGATGGTCAAACCTGGTATATCCAGGATATTCTGAACCGACTCTATCAGAACGGAAAGGAAATTACGACAGCGGAAATTGATGATGTAACCCTGGAATTGGTGAACGAGCAGGAAGTGGCATTCGTGAATTACTACGATTCCCTTACTGACAATCAGGCAGCCCTTCTATCTGCCATTGCCCAGGATAAGGCTGTCACCTCCATTCTTTCGCAGGATTTCATCAGCCGCCACAACTTGCCTGCTGCCAGCAGCGTGAGTCTTGCTCTCAAGACTCTGATCAATAGAGAATTCATCTACAAGTACAATGGCAGCTATATCATCTACGACCGCTTCTTCGGGATGTGGTTGAGGAAGAACTGCGCTGGAAATTAATCATTGCAAAAAAATCCGAAACAGATAGCTGCCAATGCTTTTTTCCGAAAAAATGGAGCTGATTTGCCAAAGTAACATCTTTGTCGCAGCTTCGTCAATGCCTTTCAACCTCATTGCAACCATGGTGTAACAATGCTGCCGTACCTTTGCAACCGTAATCAAACGATATAGGTTATGAATGCTAAAAGGGGAATTATTGTATTAGGATTGCTCTCGGCGGCTAGCATGCCAACGTGGGCGCAACAGATTAAGGGTGTGGTTATCGACCAGAAATCGAAAGAGACACTCATCGGTGCAGTCGTCACTGTGGATGGAACCAACGTGAAGGCTATCACCAACATCGACGGAAACTTCCAGATCGATGGATTGGATAAAGACAAGAAATATACACTATATATAAATTATGTAGGATATAAGACTCAAAAAATTGACGGGGTTCAGGCGAAGGACGCAGACCAGGTGATTGCGCTGCAACCTGATGAACAGCAGCTGAAGGAGGTGACCGTTACCGCAGTGGAAAGGCGTAATACGGATGCGGCAATGATACAGGTGGCCAAAAACAGTCCCGTCATCGTGAGCAATGTTTCGGCACAGGAAATATCCAGAACTCAGGATACGAATGCGGGTGAGGTGATACGCCGAGTGCCAGGCGTGAGCCTCATCGACGATAAATTCGTGATGGTTCGTGGTTTGTCGCAGCGTTATAACAATGTGTGGGTGAACGGAGGAGCAGTGCCAAGTTCTGAGGCTGATTCCAGGGCATTCTCCTTCGACATCATCCCAAGTTCGCAGATTGACAACCTCACCATCGTGAAGTCGCCAACGGCTGAATATCCCGCTGATTACTCAGGCGGTTTCATCATCGTCAACACCAAGGAGATTCCGGCAGAAAACAGTTTCAACATCGCCGTAGGCGGAAACTGGAATACATCTTCTGCCTTCAAGGACTTTTCTTACTCAAAAGGTTCCGGAACCGATTTCCTAGGGTTCGACAATGGCTTGAGAAACCTGAATGGGGGCATCCATGCTGACTTGAATCCACAGCTCGATGCCAACGGAAAACCGGTGGGCGATTATGCTACTTCGCTCCTGGGCAACGGGCTTAATAATGATTGGCTCATCAAGAACAAGAAGCCTTTGGGCGACTTGAAACTGGCAGCCAGCCTGAACCAGCGCTGGATGCTCGGCGGAAGAACACTCGGCATGCTCGCCGCCCTGAACTATACCAACGAATACCGCACCTACGAGAACATGGAGAACAATCTCTATGGCATCTATGATGCGGCAAACGACAAGCCGAACTATCTTCGTCACTCTGTTGACGACCAGTATAATAATAACGTGAGACTCGGAGCAATGCTCAACTTCACCTTCCTTTCCAAGGACGGCAACCACAAGTATCAGCTCAAGAACATCTTCAACCAGTTGGCTACCAGCCGATATACCTGGCGTGATGGCGTGAGCGCCCAGTCGAACCTGGAGCGAAGCGCAGAGTATTACTACCGCAGTCGAACTACATATAACGGTCAGCTTACCGGCAAGCACACCTTCACTAGCGACGCCCTTGACTGGAGCATCGGGTATGCGTATGCCAACCGCCATTTGCCTGACCGTCGTAGATACCTCATCGACGATGCTCTTGAATCGGGCGTTTATGCCCTGAGCACCGGCAACGACATATCCCGCGAGTGGACTCAACTCGACGAACACATTCTCTCTCTTGGTGTAAATGACAAGCACCACTTCAAGTTTGGCAACTTTGAGCCAGACTTGCAGGTGGGTGCCTATGGGGAGTATCGCAGCCGAGAATACCAGACCCGCAACTTCATCTACAACTGGAATGTTTCAGCTAACAACATGCCATCCGACTTCCGCCACAGCGACATCCCTACCCTGCTCTCCAGCGAGGCAAACATGGGTTACGACAAGCTGTATCTTCTGGAGGAAAAGCAGATGCGCAATAACTACCGCGGACACAACACCTTAGGCGCAGGATACCTGGCGATGTCTCTCCCCTTTGGCAAACTCGGCATCCACGCCGGTGTCCGCTTCGAGCATAATGATATGGAACTCATCTCCAATTCCCGTGACTACGAGAAGAGTGAATCGAGCCGTCATTACAAGACCGATGATGTTTTTCCATCTCTCAATACAACATATAAAATCAGCGACCAGCACCAGGTGCGACTGTCGTATGGCCGCAGTATTAACCGCCCAGAATTCCGTGAAGTATCGTCGTCGGTGTATTACGACTTCGACCTTGCCAGCAATGTGCAGGGAAACACTGAGTTGAAGAACTGTTATGTCGATAACCTCGACCTGCGATATGAGTGGTATCCATCCCGTGGAGAGCTCATTTCGCTGGCAGTCTTCTACAAGCACTTCGATTCTCCTATCGAGTGGACCTACACGGTGGCAGGCGGCACAGACTTGATTTATTCCTACAAGAATGCGAAGAGTGCCAACAACTACGGTGTGGAGCTGGATATCAGAAAGAATCTCTGTTTCATCGGATTAAAGGATTTCAGCTGGTCATTTAACGGTGCCTTGATTAAGAGCAAGGTGCAGTTTGAGAAGGGCTCGAAAGAGGAAGACAGACCGATGCAGGGTCAGTCGCCATACCTTATCAACACCGGCATCTTCTATAAGAACGAGCCATTGAAGATGGATATCGCCCTGCTATACAACCGCATAGGCAAGCGAATCATCGGTGTGGGCAGAAGCGAAGGAAGCACAGGCGATGACTCCAATTCCCGAGTGCCTCACAGCTACGAGATGCCTCGCAACACTATCGACTTCTCGCTGGCAAAGAAATTCGGCAATCATCTGGAGCTGAAACTCAACGTAAGAGATCTTCTTGCAGAAAAGATATATTACAAGCAGTTTGCTGATGTAACGTATAGCGACGGAAGCAAGAAGAAAGTAGAAGAGATAGCAAGATGCTACAAGCCGGGCAGAAACATCGGTTTGCAGGCGATATATAAATTCTAAATAATAAGAATAATTAGATGTTTGTTTAATAAAACAGGAAACAATGATGAACAAGATGTATTTTTTAGGATGCATGGGCATCCTCGCAGCATCTGCCATGTTGAGCAGTTGCAGCAGTGACAATGACGATCCAACTCCTTCTCCAAATCCAGGACCTGAAGTAGTTTACAAGTGGACAACCAATGGCGGCTTGAAAGCTTGCGACCACATTCTCTTCGGAACAGATGACAAGGAAAACGCCAATGGTACACAGATTGGCAACGGCGACCAGGAGTTCGTCTTCACAGGCAAGCAGACTTTGAAGAAAGGCACTTATCTCCTCAAAGGATGGATATATATTGCAGATGGTGCTGAGCTTACCATCGAACCGGGAACTATCATCAAGGGCGACAAGCAGACCAAGGCGGCACTCATCGCAGAGCGTGGCGGAAAACTCATCGCCAAGGGTACAGCCACAGAGCCTATCGTCTTTACATCTGAAGAGGCTGCCGGCAGCAGAAAGCCTGGCGACTGGGGCGGCATCATTCTCTGCGGTAAAGCAAAGAACAACCAGACTGAGCAGCAGATAGAGGGTGGTCCTCGTACCAAGCATGGTGGCGCAGATGATGCTGACAACTCAGGAGCCTTGAGTTATGTACGCATTGAGTTTGCCGGTTATCCATTCCAGAAGGATAAGGAGATTAATGGTTTAACCTTAGGTTCTGTAGGTTCAGGCACAGAGATTGACCACGTTCAGGTATCTTATTCCAATGATGATTCCTTCGAGTGGTTTGGCGGTACCGTGAACTGCAAGTATCTCGTAGCCTACAAGGGTTGGGATGATGATTTCGATACCGATAACGGTTTCTCAGGAAAGGTGCAGTATGGTCTTTCACTGCGCGACAGCAAGATAGCCGATACCTCTCAGAGCAACGGTTTCGAGAGCGACAACTGCGCCGATGGTGCTACCGTGGACCCTCGTACCAAGGCAACTTTCTCTAACATCACCTTCGTAGGTCCTAAGGTATTGGATGATAAGTTCCAGAACACCACAGATTATATCACTGCCGGAGCATACAATCCAAACAACGGTTCAGCTCTCGGCAAGTTCCAGGCAGCCATGCAGATTCGCCGTTCTTCTAACCTCAACTGCATCAACTCAGTAGCCTTAGGCTGGCCTATTGGTTTGATTATTGATGGTGAAAAGGGAAATACCGTACAGGATGCCAAGGATGGCAAATTCAAGCTTCAGAATGTATATTTTGCAGGTATGGATGCCGTTGGCACTGATGCCAACAAGCAGTATGAGGATTACCTCTACGATGCAGCGAACAAGAAGGATATCGACAAGAATCAGAAGTCATACAGCAACACCTTCTTCTTTGCAGAGCAGAGCAACAAGTATTTTGATTCATGGACCTCATTGGTTGGTGCAGATGGCTATACTCCTATCGCAGGAAGCCCATTGCTCGGTGCCGCAAGTTTCGCCGGCTGGACAGGTTTCGACACCGTAACCTACATCGGAGCCTTCGATGGCAGCACCAACTGGATGAGCGGTTGGACCAACTTTGATCCTCAGAATGCAAAGTACTAAAGAAGAATAGCTAATTTTCTATTTTGACTATAAGGTTTTCTTTTATTGGGGCATGGCGCAGTGATTTGCGCCATGCTTTTTTGTTGGGTTATGGAGGGAAATGAGGTTATTGCCTTTTTTTTTGCAACAACCACGAAATGCAACTGTTGCATATTTTGCGACAGTTCAAAAGCATAGAATCCGCTCTCGTTAACAAAGATCATCTGTTGGCGGCGTTTGATGGAGTTCCATCCTTACGCAGGCTTCCCGAAACCTTGATGCCCTGTTTCAGGGCGTCAAGTGTGTTAACAAACTGACGCACAGCACATCTTGCGATCTTGTACCCCAGCACATCACAGACATCCTTTGTTCTGTGCTAAAGATGTATGTAATATACTGGTATAATACTGGGGTATAAGAGAGCAAATGACGCTATGGGCCAACTAGTTAACAACCTTGTTACGGCGTTTCGCCGTATCAAGGTTCCGGGAAGGTACCGAAAGGATGGAAGTCAAACAGAACGAACCCAACAGATGATCTTTGTTAACGAGAGCGGATTCCATGCACAGAGAAAAACTTATAGCACTGAAAATCTGTTAGTTAACCTACCTGCTACCGCAAAACGCGGTTTTATCTCGGCAGCAACAGGTAAGAAGAAAGTTGGAACAGTGCAAAGCGCTGGTGTAAGTTAATCTTCGCTGACGAAAAACATCTGCTGGAGTCGCTCTGTTCGGTTTCCATCCTTACGCAGGCGGTCAAAAAGTTTGACGTCGCGTTTCACGACATCAAACTTTTCAACATGTCACTGAATGGCATCACGCTAATATACGGTTGCACATCAACTGTTGTGCGCATGTTGCACAGCTGTTGAACATACGTGTATCAGGTAATGTGCGATTTCTTTGAATAATTCAACTTTTCTTTGTACCCAAAAGAGAAGTCCCCACGTTTTTTATTTTTGGACAAACAAAAGGGAGAGTAATCACAATTTTACTGCCAACCAAAGAGCTACACACAACATTTTTAGAAAATTTCTCTCTTTTTTTGATACTACATTCAGAAATAATCACTATCTTTGCAGTCGTAATCTTGCTGAAAGCCCTCGAATGGGCTTAGGTGGGATGACATATACATAAATAAAGGCGTAACTGACGCTTTGGTTTTGACGATTCGTGAACTTCGCAACTTCAACTGTCAGTCAAGAACAAAGCAATGGGGACGCCCTATGGGATGTATTATATACAGCCCTCATTGGCTTCGGACGTTTTTGTTCGTTGGTAGGGAGGGTGAATTATATATTTACATCAACGTGGGGCTTTCGGCGTTGCTCGTTTCGACTGACAGGGGCAATGCGAAGGCCTACGAATCGTGGAACGGGCAGCAGACTG
>OIYF01000444.1_pt1 | contig 16506 bp, 7 predicted proteins | sample 1587971 | NCBI WGS metagenome assembly OIYF01 (sample SAMN03283248) | human gut metagenome | biome: human-associated habitat; material: feces | host: Homo sapiens | place: Peru | collected 2012 | reverse complement strand
CGACAGGGACTCTTCGTCAAGTCGCTCAAGAACACCAGCAACAACCCGCAGCAGGGCAACTGGGACCTGATGATGAAGAACGTGTATTACCTCGCATCGCAGGTGGAGAAGGAGAAGTTTCGACTCGACGTGAAGTATCAGAGCGACTCTACGGGCGTCTACCTCAACTACATTCCCGAGGCGAAGGTGAAAGACCAGCCCATCATCAAGGTGCTGGGAGCCGACCGACTCGACAACAACAACAATCCCCACAGCAACGGCTACTACGACTACGTGGCTGGCTACACCGTATCGGAAGGACGCGTCTTCATCCCCAAGGCCGAGCCTTTCGGAAGCTATCTCTACACCTATCTCAAGGGCAAGGGCATCGCCGACGAGGTGGCGAAAAAGTACGCCTTCACCGAACTCTACGACAGCACCAAGACCGTGGCGAAGCAGATAGCCGAGAAGAACAAATTTCAACTCGTGGGACAGTTTCGCGGAACCTCCGCCAACGTCATCTCCTTAGGCGCATACAACGTGCCACAGGGTTCGGTGCTCGTCACGGCAGGAGGTGTGACCCTCACCGAAGGCTCCGACTACGCGGTGGACTACAATGCCGGCGAGGTGACTATCCTCAACCAGAGCATCATCGACGCTGGAACACCCGTCAACGTGTCGCTCGAGAGCAACACCGACTACGGACAGATGCGCAAAACCATGTTTGGCGTGAACTGGGAGTACGACTTCTCGAAGAACTTCCAGATCAGCGGAACCCTGCAGCACCTCACCGAACAGGCCCTCACCACCAAGGTGACCATGGGCGCAGAGCCTCTCAGGAATACCCTCGTGGGCTTCAACCTCAACTGGAAGAAGGAGAGCCAGTGGCTCACCAACATGCTCGACAAGATACCGTTCCTGCACCTCACGCAGCCATCCTACATCTCGTTCACAGGCGAGTTTGCCAAGCTCTTTGCCGGACAGGCCAGCGGAACGCAGGACAACGCATCCTATCTCGACGACTTCGAGAACACCAAGAACACCATCGACGTCATGTCGCCCACATCGTGGGTGCTCTCCAGCGTGCCCTCGTCCAACTTCCGTCAGGACTACAACGACAAGACGGGGCTGACCAGCGGATTCCGACGCAGCCGTCTGGCTTGGTACACCATCGACCCGCTCTTCACACGCCGTGGCAGCTCGCTCACACCAGGACACATCAAGAGCGACCTGGCACAGCTGTCCAACCACTATGTGCGTGAGGTCTATGTGCGTGAGCTCTTCCCCCTGCGCCAGCAAAGCTCCTACAGCGGAGCCACCAACACGCTGAGCGTGCTCAACCTCGCCTACTATCCTGCCGAGCCGGGTCCTTATAACTTCAACCCCGACCTGCAGCCCGACGGAACCCTTGCCATGCCACAGCAGAACTGGGGAGGCATGATGCGAAAGCTCGACACCAACGACTTCGAACAGGCCAACGTGGAGTACATCGAGTTCTGGATGCTCGACCCATTCATCTACTCGCGTGAGCAGGCCGACGCTGCCCAGTATGGTGGCGACTTCTATATCAACCTCGGCGAGATAAGCGAGGACATTCTGCGCGACGGAAAGAAATTCTATGAGAGCGGAATGCCCGTCGACGGAACGTCAAACTTCACCTACACACAGTGGGGAAAGATTCCCGCACAGAGCACCGTGACCTATGCCTTCGCCACAACGAAGGGAAGCCGCGCACTGCAGGACGTGGGATTCAACGGACTCAACGACGAGGAGGAACGCGAGTACTACAAGAATGCCTATCTCAGCCAGATACAGGGCAAGGTGAACCAGGCTGTGTTCGACAGCATCTACAATGACCCTGCTCGCGACAACTACCACTACTACCGTGGCAGCGACTGGGACCAGATGAAGGCACCTATCCTGTACAGATACAAGTTTATCAACAACCCACAGGGCAACTCGCCCGACAGCGACAGTCGCACCGAGAGCTACGACACTTCCTACAAGTCGACGCCCGATGTGGAGGACATCAACCAGGACTTCACCCTCAACGAATACGAGAAATACTATCAGTATCACGTGAGCATACGACCCGAAGACCTGCAGGTGGGCTCCAACTTCATCGTCGACAAGCGAAGCTACACGCCAACGCTGCGCGACGGCAGCAAGCCCACCGTCACCTGGTATCAGTTCCGCATTCCCGTAGACCAGTACGAGAAGAAGGAAGGCAACATCAACGACTTCTCCAGCATACGCTTCATGCGCATGTTCCTCACCAACTTCCGTAAGCCCATCGTGCTGCGTTTCGGCACACTCGACCTGGTAAGGGGCGAGTGGAGAACCTACGACCAGCTGCTGGGCGCAGCCAACAGCGGCACACTCGAGGCCAGTGCGGTGAGCATAGAGGAGAATGCCGAGAAGACACCTGTCAACTACGTGCTGCCACCGGGCGTACAGCGCGAGCAAGACCCCACGCAGCCACAGCTTGTCGAGGCCAACGAGCAATCACTCAGCCTCGTAGCCAAGAACCTGAGCACAGGCGAGGCCAAGGCGGTGTACAAGAACACCACTCTCGACCTGCGACAGTACAAACGCATACAGATGTTTGTTCACGCCAACGCCCTGGAGCAGGACGTCACCTCGCTGCAGGACAACCAGGCTTCGGTGTTCATCCGTCTGGGAAGCGACTACAAGAACAACTACTATGAGTACGAAATACCGCTGAAGCTCACACCGGCACGCAACAACTACAGCCGATACAGCTACGAGGACTGTCGTGCCGTGTGGCCCGAGGAGAACATGCTCGACGTGGCGCTCACCGTCTTCACCGCACTCAAGAAGGCGCGCAACCAGGCCAAGTCGCAAGGCATGGCTTCCTTCTCGGCACCCTATTCGGCCTACGACTCCAACCATCCCAACAACAAGATCACCATCATGGGTAATCCTACACTCGGAGAGGTGAAAACCATGATGATCGGTGTGCGCAACAACGCCGGAGAGATCAAGAGTGTGGAGGTGTGGGTCAACGAACTGCGTCTGCTCGACCACAACAGCAAGGGCGGATGGGCTGCCAACGGAAACCTTAATGTGCAGCTATCGGACCTGGGAAGCGTCAACGCCACAGGTAAATACCAGAGCGAGGGATTCGGTGGACTGGAGGACGGAGTGGCAAGCCGATCCACCGACACCTACAGCTCGTACAGCGTCACCACCAACCTCGAGCTCGGAAAGTTCTTCCCCGACAAGGCCAAGGTGAGCATACCTTTATATTACAGCATCACCAAGGAGAAGACTTCGCCCAAGTACAACCCGATGGACACCGATATGGAGCTCAAGGACGCACTCGACGCGGCTGGATCGCGACATGAGCGCGACTCCATAGAGAGCATCGCCGTGACAAAGGTCACCAATACCAACTTCTCCATCTCCAACGCAAGGGTAGGAATCGCCACCAAGCGTCACCCCATGCCATACGACCCTGCCAACTTCTCCTTCTCCTACAGCCACTCGCACCAGCGCACAACGGGCGAGACCACTGTTTACGAGAAAGAGGACAACTGGCGTGGAGCGCTCGACTATTCGTGGACACCGGTCTACAAGGCGTGGGAGCCGTTCAAGAAGATAAAGAACCGCAGCAAGTGGCTCGACATACTGAAGCGATTTGGACTGAACTGGCTGCCGCAGAATGTGGCGTTCAACACCGAGATGACGCGCAACTACTACGAGCTGCAGGAGCGCGACATGGAGTCGACAGAGAATACGCAGCTGCCGCTCTCGTTCAGCCAGCAGTTCCTCTGGAACAGAGAGTTCGCCGTGCGCTGGGACCTCACCAAGAACCTGCATGCCAATTTCCGAAGCGCCACACACGCACAGATAGAAGAGCCTTACACACCCGTCAACAAAGACCTCTATCCCGACCAGTATCATGCCTGGAAGGACTCGGTGTGGACAAGCATCAAGCACCTCGGTACACCGCTCGACTACAATCAGACGTTTACCGCATCCTATCAGTTGCCGCTCAACCTGCTGCCCGTATTCGACTGGGTGAACACCGACGCCAACTACAACTCGACCTATTCCTGGAACAAGGGAACCGACGACGAGGACGGTAACAACTACGGAAATACCATCAACACCAACCGTGACGTGACACTCAACGGATCGTTCAATCTGGTGAAACTCTACAACCACGTGCCCTTCCTCAAGAAGGCAAACCAGCGCTTCGACCGTGAACCGTCGAAATCGCAACTTCAGCGCAAGAAGCAGGACAAAGCCAAGCAGAAACAGGAGGCACAGCGACAGAAACAGGAGTTGCAGAAGGTGAGAAAGGAAGCCGAGGCTGCCGGTAAAGACCCCGATGAGGCTGAGAAACAATGGCGGAGCAAGCAGAACAAGAAGGCAGAGCAGCAGAAGAAAGCACTGCCCAAGAACCGACGTGCCTTCGAGAAGGAAGTGGTGCTCATGCCCGACACCATCATCAAGGTGAACCACGGCAAGAACAGCAAGCGACTCATCGTTACCGCCAAGACTGAGGACGGAAAGGTGATGAAACTGAAATACAAGAAGGTGAACGCCAACCAGATAAAACTCATCTCGAAGGTTGACACTGCCACCAAGGTGAAACTCACCGTGCTGCCGAAGGAACCGCTCGAGAACCAGAGCTGGTACAAGACCATGCAGGCTGTGGCACGCACGGCCATGATGGTGCGCAACATCAGCTTCACCTATCGCAACAACTATCAGCTCACGCTGCCAGGATTCCTGCCCACCATCGGCGACGCCTTCGGACAGACCAAGCAGGGCGTACTCTCGCCAGGTCTCGACTTCGCCTTCGGTATGGTGGACGACAGCTATATAGACAAGGCACGACGCAACGACTGGCTCCTGGTGAACGACACCATCGCCACACCTGCTGCCAGCAGCACCACCAACGACCTGCAGCTGCGCATGACGCTCGAACCGGTGAGAAATCTAAAGATAGACCTCAACGCCTCGCGCACCAAGACTGTGCAGAAGAGCATGCAGTACATGTACGAGGGAACGCCCACCACGGAGAGTGGAACCTTCACCATGACTACCATCTCGATAGGCTCTGCCTTCGAGGGAATGGGCTCGGCAAGTAGCGGCTACAAGAGCAAGACTTTCGAAAAGTTTGTCAACTCGCTTGAGTCTTACCGCAACAAGGTGGAGGCGCGTTATGCCGACGCAGTCTATCCGGCAGGGTCGGCTCTGGCTGGAGGCAAGTTTGATGCTTCGCGCACGCCTGTCAACAAGTACAGCGGCGACGTGATGATTCCGGCGTTCCTTGATGCCTATACCAGCATGGGAGGCTCGTCGCTCTCGCTCTTCCCCGCACTCAGCCGTCTGCTGCCCAACTGGACTGTCCGTTACAGCGGACTGGGCAAGCTGCCCTGGCTGCGCGACCACTTCAAGAGCATCAACATCAACCACTCCTATAAGAGCATCTTCGCCATAGGAAGCTACAACACCTACAGCACCTTCCAGGAGTATATGAACGGAATAGGCTTCATCGACGACACGGCGACAGGCAGTGTCACACCGAGCAGCATGTTCAATATCTCGCAGGTAAGCATCAACGAGTCGTTCTCGCCGCTCATGGGTGTCGACATGACGTTCAACAACAATATGACGCTCAAGGCTGAGTATCGTCAGACGCGCGTGCTGAGTCTCAGCATGACGAGTGTGCAGGTGAACGAGGCGCTCAGCAAGGACTGGGTCGTAGGAATGGGCTATCGTCTCAACAACCTCAGCCTTTTCGGCAGGGGAAAGCGAGCCATCAAGTCGAAGGGTAAGGGAAAGAACCAGAGCAGCGCGGCTTCCAGCAACGCAGGAACCAACCAGAACCTCAACCTGCGTCTCGACTTCAGCTTCCGCCGTCAGGCTGCCATCGTGCGCGACATAGCCTCTATGGTGAGCAGTGCCAGCAGCGGAAACAAGGCGCTCAAGCTGAGTTTCTCGGCCGATTACACCCTCAACCGGCTCCTCACCATGAGCTTCTACTACGACCGTCAGACCAACACTCCTCTGCTCTCGAGCAGCAGTTATCCCACCACCACGCAGGACTTCGGTCTGAGCGTCAAGTTCTCGCTGACGAGATAAGGATGTTTCGGGAAGATAGTGAAGTGAAAGAATAGGGGCGAGATTGCATCTTTGCAATCTCGCCCCTATATATAATAAGGTGTACAAAATATCAAAAATAGTGTAGGTTGTAGATTTTTAGGACAGTAAAGACTTAAATTCTCTTCCGGTTAAAACATGTTATACATAGCGAGATTGCAGCCAGGATAGCTCCCACAGCGCACACTCCCGTCCATGCATGGTGTGTCCATGCCAATCCGGCACAATAGGTGCCAAAGGAACCGCCTATAAAATAGGTAGTCATAAATATGGTGTTGGCTCTGTTGGAGGCTTGAGGCATCTCCTGAATGCAGCCACTCTGATTGCTTAGTTGCAGACATTGCAAGCCTATATCTACCAAGATGATGGCTACAACAAGTCCCATGAAAGTGTCGCCAAACAGACAGGCCGCAGCCCACGCCACAAGCTGCAGGCATGCACCATAAATACTCATCTTTCTGATGCCCCAGCGATTCACAAGTTTGCCTACACCGCTTGCCGCAATAGCCCCGGCTATGCCGCACAGTCCCAACGTTCCTACCATTTCGCTGCCAGAAAAGAACGGAGCTTGAGCCAATCGAAAGGCAAGGCACGACCAAATGGCCATCATGCTGCCAAAACTAAAGGCGGCACGCATGGCATAAAGGCGTATGCGTCCATTGCTCCTCACAATATTGAATACGCTGGCCATCAGTCCCCCGTATGTGCCCACATAGTTGCTCTTTATCTGTGGCATCATCTTGAGAGTAAGAATCATGCACAGCACCATCACAAAAGCTGCGATGAAGAACATTTCGCGCCAACCCAACCATTCGCCAACATAACCGCTAACCACTCTCGATGCGAGAATGCCGGTTAGCAATCCCGACAGAACGACACCCATATTCCTGCTTTTGTTTTTCTTCTCGGAATATTGTCCTGCAATCGGTATGAAAAATTGTGGAATAACGGAACAGGCTCCCAACAATAGGGAGGCTCCCCAAATAAGCCACACCTTGTGGGCAACAGCAATGACTATGGCCATCATGGCTGCTACGGTCATGTTCACAACAATTATGCGACGGCGTGAGTAGAGGTCGCCCATAGGGATAAGGAAGCACAATCCAAGTGCATAGCCTATTTGTGTGACAACGGTTATGAGGTTCGCCTCATGCTGGCTCACTCCTATGTCGTGACGTATCATTTCCAAAAGAGGCTGGTTGTAATAGCAATTAGCCACGGTCAATCCCGCTATAACAGCCATTGCGAGCAACAAACTGCGCTCTATGCCTTCATTTTCTTTAAGTTGTTTCACCCTAATTTACGCAACACTATATTTTTATCTATTTTATAAGCACCCTGAGCAACCATATGTTGCTCGGATTGGGCCATGTCAGAAATTTCGCTTGTCTTCGTGTTGCAATAAAAAGACCAATAAAACTCTGAATGGTATGGCAAAAGTACAAATAAAATCCGAGAATCTCACTCCTTTAGGAAGCTTTTTTGATGATGGAACAATTAAGTGACGGTCAAGAGTATGATTTTGACCATCAGCTCATTGAGGCGTATAATAATCCAAAGTTGTCAAACAGGCTGCACGGGCTGTAGGCTGGTTTGAGAAAGGTAAGAAAATAAAAATAGGAGGAAAACAAAACTGTTTTCCTCCTATTGGATAGATTTATCTCAGACTGAGAGATTACAATGTAGACTTGATGGTCTGTGTGTTGCTTCCCTGTGTCAGCTTGAATACATACACGCCGTGGGGCAGGCTTGACAGACTGATGGTCTCGCCGTTGCTGTTGATAGGTGCAGAATACATCAACTGACCAGTGAGGTTGTAGACGGCTACACGAGCCTGACCCTTGTCGCTGCCAATGTAGAATGTGGCGGTGCGAGCCTGGCGGTCGGTTATGATGCGGTACATAGACTCAGTGGTCTTGGCATCATCGATGCCTGTTGTGCCGAGCAGTTGCTTCAGACCCTTGATGGCATTGATACGGCCATAGCCCCATGTGTTGTTGGGGAAGGTTTGTCCTGTTGGCATATAATCGTCATTCTGGACAGCTGTGTTGCCGATGACTTCGAGCACCTGTTTAGGTGTCAGGTTGGGGTTGGCCTGCAGCCAGAGAGCTACGACGCCTGCCACGTAAGGCGAAGCCATAGAAGTACCTACGTCGTTGGTATAGAGATCGTTGCCAGTGCGGGCAATGACATTGGTGTCGTCGCTCCATCCTGAGCAATATCTTGAACCTGCTGACACGATGATGCAGCCAGGAGCTGTTATGTCAGGTTTGACGCGACCATCGGCAGTAGGACCGTAGCTTGAGAAGGCGGAGTGCTCCAGGAACTTACCCGTCAGCTCCTCGTTGAGGCCGTAAGCATTTTCTGTACCCTGCAAATTGATGGGCTGGTACTGTACCTTCGAGTTGAACGAACCTACAGAGATGACATCAGGACTCTCGCCGCCCAGCTCGCCTACTGTGCAGTTGGTGTCGCCGTCGGTCCAGCCACGCTTGTTTAAGCTGGTGAACTCGCCAGAGGCGGCATTGTTCCACATGTGTACGGTCTTGCCAGCCTCGCCAGTCACCACAACACCGATGGCAAAGCCTGTGTTAATGGAAGTGGCACGGCTCATGAGCAGCACGTTGGTGCGACCGTTGACAGGGTTTTCCTGAAGCGACAAACCTACTTGAACCACTACGCCACTGCCGTCGGGGGCAACCCAGTTCACTTCTTTCGTACCATCGTTGGAAACTTCGTTAGAAGATGCGATAATCTTACCGTTGAGTGTGTTTACGACAACAGCCTTAACGGAAATTTTTGAGTTCTTCTCGGCCCAGATGTCGACGTAAGCCTGCTTGTAGGAACTGTTGGCCTGTTCGCTGCCATAGGCAAACATGGTTTTCAATTGCTTGTTGGTGGCGGTAAAGGTCTTGCTGGCGTGCAGTTTGTCAAGACCTTCGTTGCCGGCGGCACCAACGATGATGCGGCCCGGACCAACCAGGTTGGCAAACGAGAGATCGGTGTCGGAACTTCCGTCGTGAGGACCCATGTGTGAGCCGAGGCTGATGTTGACAACAGCAGGCTTTCCTACGCTCTTGGCATAGTCGAACACATACTTGATTCCATCTACAATCTGTGCATTGGTGCTCTTGAAACTCACGAACACGAGGTCGGCATCGGGAGCCACTCCGTAGTAAGGTGTGCTCTTGTCGCTGCCCGAGGCAATGCCCGATACGTGGGTGGCATGGAAGCCACTGGTCAGGTCATATTTTGCAGCTCTTATCTCGGCTGTAGTTTTGTATTCAGCTCCATAGCCGAAACCTTCGGGAGCATTGCCAGTGCCGTGCTGATCCCATACGCGCTTGATGCGAGTGTCGCTCTTGTCGGCATTGAGAAAGTCTACATGATCGTACTGGAATCCGTTGTCCACGATACCGATGACTACGCCTTTGCCGGTGTAGGGACCGTTATTCTCTGTCATTTGGTGACATTCGTCTACGCCCAACAGTTTGCGGGCGTTGTCCATCAGCAGTTTGGCCTCAGTACCTACCGAAACCGAAACAACCTCATCGAGATTGGAAATAGGTTCGATGGCAGACAGGGGCATGTTGGCAGTGACGAGTGTCTCGCTGATGCGCGAGTTCACTTTGGCTCCCAGAGCCTCTATTTTGGCAATGGCATCCTGCGACTTGACGGTGATGAATGCGCTGACAGTCTGTGGGGTAGCATTTGCAGCCTTGGCTTTCTTCTGTGCTGTTCTTGCTTCGTGAAGCATCATGCTTGTGCTTGGCGACAGCTTCTGCGCAAAGCTGAAACTGCCGACAAGCAGGAATGATGCCATAAGAATGGCTTTCTTATTCATTTCTTAATTCTTACTTTTTCTTTTTAAATCTGTTTATTAGTATGCTCCTACTTCTCCGCTGTAATTGAATACAAAACGCTCCTTGTTGCCTCCATTTGTTGTATTGGCGTTGAAATAAGTGTTGACAACATCCAGTGAGATTTCATAGTTGCCGGCAGCGTCTTTCTTGATGGAGAATGTACCGTTGTCTGGAGTGTTGTTGAAACCACCATATTTGGCATCGGGAGAATACAACTGTACGTCTGAGTATTTCACCTGGAAGTTGTCGCCGTCTTTCAGCTCAGCCAAATTGATGGTTCCGGCATTGATGAAACTCTCATCTACCTGCAGTGTTACCTTTTCGCTGCTGTATTTGCTTGAGAACTCACCGCCATAAAGGTAGAATGTGTAGATGTTGTTCCTTTGCTTAAAAAGCACCTTGCAGATGTCCTTGTTTATAAGGATGCTTCCGTCAGGGTTGTACAACTTGTAACTGTTGCTTACCACAGCAGGAGTCATTCCTTCGAGGCTCTCTACGGCAGTGGTTGCACCGTAATACTCCAACTCGATGGTACGGTTGTCGTCGAAGGTGGCGTTGATCTTGATGTAGAGCTTGCCGTCTTTGTCCTTTGCGGTGGTGATAGTGCCGGCCTTAACCTTCTCGTAGGTGACGCGTGTGGCGTAGTCGATGTACTTCAGGGTGTAGCTGTCGGCATCGGCAGCCAAGTCGATGGTTCCATTGTAGAGCTTGGAAGCCGAGATGCTTACTGCAACGCCAATCTTGCCTGCCAGCAAACCGTCGGCAGTATTAGCCTTGACATCACCGAAGGCGAAGGTTGTTGCCGCACCTACTGTGGCTGGGTTGAGCACGAGGGCAGAAGCAACGTTATAGGTCTTCACGTCGTTCACATTGGTGGTCTTGATGCTGTTGGTAGCAGTGTAAATCTGGGTGAACGCGCCGTTGCTCCACTTGCAGCGCAGGTCGCTGTAGTCGGCAGTCTCTGCCTCGAGTGTGATGGTGACGTTCTTCTTGAACTTGTCGAATTTAGCCTGGAGCGTACCAGTCAGCTTAGGAGTCTCGCCATTGTAAGCCACCTTAACATCCTGAGCGTCGTCAGAACCAAGAGTAATCTCATGACCCATGAGACTCTGTGGAATGGTCAGTTCGAATACAGGTTTTGTGTCGCTGTCGCTGCCATAGAGCGCAAACACGTATGAGCCGTTGACATTCAGCATGGTTACCTTGCTGAGGTCCTTTACGTCGTCGTTGTATGCCCACTGGTTTCTGAGGGTTGCGAGAGCCTCGTCGGTAAAGGTGACGTTCTCTATGCTGTTTACCTTATATACTTTGGTTGTGCCGTCCTTCTGGTGAACGGTCATCACGCGTCTTGTCTGTGCGAATGTGGGGAGCACTGTCGCGAGGCAGAGTGCTGCTGTAGCTATATACTTTTTCATTTCTTTACGATTTTAGTGGTTTTGTTGTTTGATTTTACGATATAGATGCCGCTTGGCAGGTTGGCGGTGCTGGCAGCCTTGGTGCCGTCGATAGTCTGCATGAGTTGTCCACCAACAGAGTATATTTCGGTCTTGCCGGTAAAGTCGGCCTTGATGCCTTCGATGCCAGTGATGGAAGATGGCACGTAATTGTATTCCATCTCCTTGTCGAACTCGCCCGTAATCTGGAAGCCCTTGCCGTCGAAGAGGTTGATGACGAACTTGTAGTGTGTGTCGTCGGTCTTGCTTACACCCACGGTTCCTGAGTAGACTGTTGCCCACTTGTCAACTACCCATGGCAGACGGGTGGCAGGGTCTGGGTTCTTGCGGAAGTGATGGTAGCGTGTGCCTGTGCGCTCGCCGTTGTTGTAGAAGTAGCCGCGGGTCATCATGAATGGAGCATACATGTTGGTCCACAGATGGCTTTCCTCCATGAGGGTGTAGGTGCCTTCGGGAAGATACTGGCTGCCTTCGGCTGCCTGGAATTCCATGCGCAGCAGATCCTGGTCACCAGTATAGTCTTGGTCGTCCTTGCCGCTTGGCGAACCGAGGTCGACAGAGAATACCTGAACACCGTTCTGCACACCGAGCGAGTAGATGCGTGACTTCTCCACGCGGTCGAACTTGAGATGTACATCCTCCTCGAGGTTGGAGTCAACGTCCTTGTCGTCTTTCTCCGACTTATCGTAGTAGATGAACGAGATGCCCTTGGCTGTGCCTGTCACCTTGTGTCCGCGGTCGGTGGTGCAGTCTACGGTAATGTCGAAGGTTCCCTCTTTCTCGCCGTCGGCGATGGTGATGGTTCCGTTGGTGATGTAGCAGTAGTCGTAGTCAGTGTCCATTCCTGTCACGGCCTTGCGGCGCTTCACGTAGGTTCCCATTACGACAGTCATGCCGTTGTAGTCGATTTCCATACCTGGGAAGAAAGTGCCTACCTTGAAGTTGCGTGCTACGGTATAGGTGCCTGGCACGACAGTGGCAGTCTTAGGGTCGCCAAAGAGACGGTTGTAGAGGTTGATGACGAGGTCGTGTCCCTTGCCTGTCATTCCGCCAGTCTCGTTGTCGTATTCTCCATCGTAGAGGTTGAGCACCATGTTGCCGGTCTTAGAGTCCATGAGGTTGCCGTAATAGTAGCCGATGCCGCCATGGAAAGTGGTGTTGATGTCTGTCGAAATCTGAGGATAGACATCAGAGCTTCCCGCTGACATATTGTTGAATACCATATCGCCGACGTACGAATACTGTGTACCGTTGGCATCGCTGAACGAGAGCGTGTAGGTTACGTTTCCGTCGTTCTCTGCCTTGCTCACGGTGATGTCGCTTGCTATGTTCACACCGCCGTCGCTGTTGCCCTTGTCGTCGAAGTTCTCCACGTAAGTAAGCTCGGGATTGTAGTACAAGTTGCCCTCAGAGGCAGCGAAGGTTCCTGCAGGCAGGTCGATGCCTGTTCCTTCTGGCGCATAAAGGTCGAGCTCGGCTACAGTAGCGCTTTTGGCATTGATCTGTCCTTCGCTGACATTGTAGCTTACATCTTCCTTGTCCGAAAGAATCAAGTAGTAGTTTTCGTATCCTTTTACTCCTGAGCCGGTAGCAGGATAGTAAGCCAGCAGGACACTGTTGTTGATATTGGTGACAGCCTGTGCGGCTGCGGCTTTTCTTCTGCTATTTACGGCAGCGTCAGCGCCACGCTTTTTGATGAGCTGAAAGGTAACGCGCTTCTTGACTGTTTTCTGCTGTGCCAGAACAGGCATGGCTATGAAGGCAAGAAGGCATGTGAATAAAAGTAAAGTTTTCTTCATTATTTCTTGATGATTTTAAAGGAATGTTCGTTGGTAAGATTCAGAATGTACACACCCGGTGCGTAAGAGGCAACATTGATGGTGGCGTTTCCGCCGCTTACCTTCTGTCGCTGTAGCAGTTTTCCGTTGGCATCGTAGAGCACAGCTTCGCCAGCCGCAGAACCGCTGATGCGGATTGTGGCGTTGTCGGTGTAACTAAAACTCATGGTGGAAGGATTTACCTTTTCCTCAATGCCTGTGGAAATGGCTGTGAAATAAAACTCGGTTACATCGCTCTGAGGATAGTCGGTGGAAATCTCATCGGATGTAATCTGCAACTTGTCTTCGGAAAAAGCGATGACGGGTTGCGTACTTAATTTGAACTCTGCCGTCTTGGAGTCGGCCATCTTTAAAACCAAGAATTCTGCTTGCTCAGTCTCGGCTGCATGAATAAGCCCAAATGGGGGGGCAAAACAGCAGAGTAGAGCAAGGCTCAAAACTCTCTTTTTCATGTTGATAATCTCTTTAGAGGGAAAATAATAGTAAAAGTATTCTCTGTGTGAACATTGTATTGTCTTTCGTCTCACCCTCGTACATATTAACGAATGTCAAATAAATGTGCTGCAAAGGTAGTTAAATGTTTTAAAACATGCAAGAAAATACAGGAAAAATTGTATTTCTTACGCCTAATTATCTTACGCTTTGTTATAAAACGTATGTTTATTGTGACGAAATGAAGATAATCGCGCTACAAAAACGAGGCGGTGTGACAAAACAATAGATATGGGTGAATTGTGTCAGTTGCGGTGTTGTAAAAACAAATTAGGGGCGAGACTGCACTTTGCAGTCTCGCCCCTATATAATAAGGTGTAGAGTCTCGTTGATTCAGAAGTTAGAGAAGCTTCTCTAACTTCCCCGAGCAGTTTAAACTCCTCAGCTTATTTCTTGTCGTAGGCGTGGACGGGATAGTCGATGGTGTAGTGGAGACCACGGCTCTCTTTGCGCTCTATCGCCATGCGAGTGATGAGATAACCCACGTTGATCATGTTGCGAAGCTCGCAGAGCTCCTTGCTTACCTTGACACGCTTGAAGAGGTTCTCGGTCTCCTCGTACAGCAGGTCGAGTCGGTCCCAGGCACGTTTCAGTCGGAGGTCGCTGCGCACGATGCCCACATAGTTGCTCATGCATTCGCCCACTTCCTTGACGCTCTGTGTGATGAGCACTTTCTCCTCGTTGGTCAGTGTTCCCTCATCGTTCCATTCAGGCACCTTCTCGTTGAAGTCGTACTCGTCGACATGCTCGATGCTGTGCTTGGCAGCTGTGTCGGCATAGACCACAGCCTCGATGAGCGAGTTGCTTGCCAGACGGTTGCCGCCGTGCAGACCCGTGCACGAACATTCGCCCAGAGCATACAGGCGGTTGATGCTCGAACAGCCGTTGAGGTCGACCTTGATGCCGCCGCACATATAGTGGGCTGCCGGACGTACGGGGATGTAGTCTTTGGTGATGTCGATGCCGATGCTCAGGCACTTGGCATAGATATTGGGGAAGTGGTGCTTGGTCTCTTCGGGATTCTTGTGAGTGACGTCGAGGCATACGTGGTCGAGTCCGTGCTTCTTCATCTCTTTGTCGATGGCACGTGCCACGATGTCGCGTGGAGCCAGACTCAGTCGCTTGTCGTATTTCTCCATGAAGCTCTCGCCGTTGGGCAGGCGCAGGATGCCGCCATAGCCACGCATGGCTTCGGTGATGAGGAAGGCTGGATGAGTCTCGCCTGGGTGGAAGAGAGCTGTGGGGTGGAACTGTACGAACTCCATGTCGGCCACTGTTCCCTTGGCACGATAGACCATAGCCTCGCCGTCGCCTGTGGCGATCACGGGGTTGGTAGTGGTCTGATAGACGGCTCCGCAGCCGCCTGTGCACATCACTGTCACCTTGCTCAGATAGGTGTCCACCTTCTGGGTCTCGGGGTTGAGCACATAGGCTCCGTAGCAGTTGATGTAAGGAGTGCGACGTGTGACGCGTGCGCCTAAGTGGTGCTGTGTGATAATCTCGACAGCGAAATGATTTTCCTTGATGTCGATGTCAGGATTGCTGCGCACGGCTTCCATCAGTCCGCGCTGAATCTCGGCTCCCGTGTCGTCGGCATGGTGCAGGATGCGGAACTCGCTGTGTCCTCCCTCGCGGTGAAGGTCGAACTTGCCGTCCTGCTGCTTGTCGAAGTTGACACCCCACTGCACCAGCTCCTTGATCTGTTCAGGTGCCTTGGTGACAACCTGCTGCACGGCTTTGTAGTCGCTGATGTAGTCGCCAGCAATCATTGTATCCTGGATGTGTTTGTCGAAGTTGTCCACTTCGAGGTTGGTGACTGAGGCAACGCCTCCCTGTGCGAATGATGTGTTGGCTTCGTCGAGCGATGTCTTGCAGATCATGCACACTTTACCTTTATGCGCTCTGGCCACTTTCAGGGCGTAACTCATACCGGCAACTCCTGCACCGATAATCAGAAAATCATACTTATAAACCATTGAGTTTACTTTAAACTAATTTAATGGATTTTATCCTAATTGTTTGCAAAAGTAATAATTTATCTTTAAAGTGAGCATTAAAAGCCATATTTTTTGTAATTTTGCAGTGTTTTTTTGTAGAAAAGGATAATGAGAGACAGAACATTTCATAAGCGTATCACGCTTCCAGTGCGTTTGGGCATGGGGCTTTTCACGGCTTTGGCCGTATATTTCTTTTGGGTCAAGACGGCGATTCTGGGCATCTTGGTGGCTATTGTCATCGTGGGAATGATAGAGCGCATTCTGCATACCACGTACACCATCCGCCGTGTGAAACCCATCGACCGCGACGAGGAAATGGACTTCCTTATCATCGACGAGGGACGTTTCTCCACAAACCGCAATGTGCCGTTGTGCGATGTGGTGAGGGTGGAGAGCATACGGTGCTTCTTCGGCCTCGACCATTGCCTGCTCATCGAATACGGGGCTGGCAACATGGTGACGGTTCAGCCCGACAACGAGGAGGGAATGAAAAAGGCAATAGAGGAGAGAATTGGGGAAAGTTAATTTGGAAGTTTTTTGGGGAGTTAAGGAGTTAAGAAGTTGAGGAGTTAAGACAACGGCTTTTGTGGAGTTGGAATTTAACGTGAAACATTTCCTCAAGGCATTTGTCTTAACTCCTCAGCGACCGCAGGGAGCGATAACTCCTTAACTGAAGTTTCGCATGTGGTTCAAGTACGGGCTGAAGGCCCAAAAGCTCCTAGCCCAGGGCATCGCCCTGGGTATA
>OIYF01000441.1_pt1 | contig 16602 bp, 12 predicted proteins | sample 1587971 | NCBI WGS metagenome assembly OIYF01 (sample SAMN03283248) | human gut metagenome | biome: human-associated habitat; material: feces | host: Homo sapiens | place: Peru | collected 2012 | reverse complement strand
TCCAGAGGAAGGGGCGAGAATGATTCTTGATCGGGCATCGCCCCACATATAATTGCGGCGAAGCCGCCACGAGAGCCCTGAACCTTGAACCCTGAACCAAATGAAAACAAAGTAAAAAGAGGCTGTAAAGAAATGAGGATTCATTTCTTCACAGCCTCTTTTGCATTTCATTCTTAGATCCTTAGAATACTTCTTTGATGACGATGGTCTGCTCACGGCTCGGGCCGACGGATACGATGCCGATCGGTACACCGATGAGCTTGGAGATGCCTTCGAGGTATTCCTTGCAGAGAGCCGGAAGCTCATCATAGCTTCTGATATCGGAGATCTTCTGCTTCCAGCCTTTGAAGGTCTTGTAGACCGGGGTGATCTTTTCAAGGAATTTCAGGTCAGCCGGATATTCTTCGATTTCCTTTCCTTCATATTCGTAGCCTGTGCAGACCTTGATCTCTTCCATATCATCCAGAATATCCAGACGGGTGATCGCGAGGTAATCGAAAGAGTTCAGCTCTGCCGCATAACGGACAGCGCGGGTATCGAGCCAGCCGATACGACGCGGACGGCCGGTGACAGTGCCGAATTCATGCGCGGTATTTCTGAGATAGTCGCCAGTCTCATCGAGCAGCTCCGTCGGGAACGGGCCCTGGCCGACGCGGGTGCTGTACGCCTTCACGACACCGAAGATATTCTGCATGTTGTGCGGTCCGATGCCTGCGCCGATGCAAGCGCCGCCTGCCGTCGGGTGGGAAGAGGTGACGAATGGGTAAGTCCCGTTATCGCAGTCAAGCATGGATGCCTGCGCGCCTTCGAAGAGGACATTCTTGCCTTCCTTCACCAGCTTCTGCACGGTGTAGTTCGTATCCTTGACATAAGGGCGGAGCTTTTCCGCATAGCCGAGATAGTCAGCAAGCATCTGCTCATAGTCGAAGCCTTCCACGCCGTAGAGCTTTTCGAGAAGCATATTCTTCTGATCGACATTATATTTCAGCTTTTCTGCAAACGTTTCCTTATCCATCAGGTCACAGATGCGGATGCCGATGCGGTTGATCTTGTCGGCATAGCACGGTCCGATGCCATTCTTCGTGGTGCCGATCTTGCGGCTGCCTTTTCTGGACTCCTCCGCTTCATCGAGACGGATATGGTATGGGAAGACCACCTGCGCACGAGTGGAGATCTGCAGGTGCTTCGCATCGATCCCCTGCTTTTCCAGATTTTCCATTTCCTCCAAAAGGCTCTTCGGGTCCACGACGACACCGGTGCCTACGATGCAGATGGTACCGGGATACATGATGCCGCTCGGCATGAGACGCAGCGGATACGCTTTGCCCCCGGTCACGACCGTGTGACCCGCATTATTTCCGCCCTGGGAACGGACGACTACATCTGCTTTCGCCGCAAGATAGTCTACGATCTTGCCTTTACCTTCATCGCCCCACTGGGCACCAATTACCATTGCTGTTGCCATGATTCATTCTTCCTTCCTGTGACGGAATTTTTTCCTCAGACAGATGAGAGAGGAAATCAAAATCTGTACGTTTTACATTTTTTCGCACAATTACATTTTTATTATATCATATAGGGGAAGAAATGAGGAATGAGGAATTAGAAGTGGCTGGTGGCTGGTGGCTGGTGACTAGGGATGAGTGGCTAGGGATTAGGAGACATCAGCCGTCCGACCCTCATATCGTCATTTCGAGCGCCAGCGAGAAATCTTTGTCATTCGCGTTCTGGCGGTCAACGTTTGGAAATTCCAAACAGGATACCTGCTGTCCACTTCCCTTCGGGCATCGCCATTATTTTACTCCGCGGCGCTTCTATATTTTTATGCGCCGTACCACCATTTCGCATTTCTCATTTCTAATTCCTCATTCGAGCCGAGCCGAGCCTTCATCTGCCATCAAGAAGCACGCCCCACGGGCGTGCCGCATCCCACCTTGAACCCATCATGCGTTATCTGTTACAATAGATAAGATAAATTCATAATAAAAATGTTGCCGAAGAAGGCTCCCTCCGGTTTGACGTTTTGAAAAACGCCTATGCGCATCACGCCTTGCACCCGACGGAAAACGTCGCTTGTCAGGCTGTGTTTGCCAGAACAAATGGGGCATGCGCCCTCGATTTATGCGCCGTACCACCATTTCTCCTTCGGACAGAGCTTTCATTCGCCATCAAAGGGCTGCACGGCCCAAGGGCTAACCATAGCCACCATTTCCCGTGACTAGTCACCAGCCACTAGCCACCAGTCACATTTCACACACAGAAAGGTCCCCCTATGTTCCTACATGAAATCATGAAAGGCGCCGATCCATCCCATCTGGCCTTCACCGGCGAAGTCGACGTCACCTATGGCGCCCTCGAAGACGCCATCCACCGCTACCGGAATGCCATTTACGCACTGGGCGTCCGCGAAGGCGAGCGCGTCAGCCTCTACTCCGCGAACCGTGCAGAATTCGTCTACGCCTTCATGGCCGTCGTGAGCCTCGGCGCGATCATCGTCCCCGTGAACAACTCCCTCGTAGACCGCGAAGTCGACTACATCCTGAAAGACTCCGGAAGCACCCTCCTCATCACAGACACCCCCATGGACGTCTCCGTCCCTTCGATTTCCATCGAAGAGCTGGATGAGAAATCACACGAACCGCTCCCCGAAGCCCCTGATTTCCCGGCATCCCTCACCGAAGACGACATATGCGCCCTGATCTACACCTCCGGTACCACCGGCAGCCCCAAAGGCGCCATGCTGACACACAAAAACCTCGTCAGAAACGTAGAACAATTCACCGCGCGGATCATCTTCAAGCCGGAAGACAAAGTCCTCTGCGTCCTCCCGATGTTCCACTGCTACGGCATGACCACCATCGTCCACGGCAGCCTCTACGCCCACTCGACCATCGTCATCCTGCGCTCGCGTACACCATCAGAGATCATCAATACCATCGTGAAATACGACGTCACCATCGCCATCATGGTCCCCCCGATGTACAACCTCCTCGCACGCAAGGGCGACCCCACCCTCATGAAGACCGTCCACACCTTCATCTCCGGAGGTGCCTCCATCCCGCAGCCTGTAGCGCAGGCATTCTTCATGCGATACAAGCACCCCGTACAGGAAGGCTACGGCCTCACCGAAGCCTCCCCCGTCGTCTGCGTCCTGCCGACAGCGAAGCCCAAGTACCTGACCAGCGGCCCCGCCATCCCCGGCGTCGAAGCCATGATCTCCGTCGAAATGAACGGCCCCTACGTCCCCGGCACCGTCGGCGAACTCCTCGTCCGCGGCGACAACGTCATGAAAGGCTACTGGAACAAACCGGAAGAAACCAAGAAAGTCCTCACCGAAGACGGCTGGCTCCACACCGGCGACCTCGCCTACATGGACGAAGACCGCTACATCTACATCGTCGACCGCCTGAAAGACCTCATCATCGTGAACGGCGAAAACATCTACCCCGGCGAAGTCGAAGACTGCATCTACGAAGTCGAAGGCGTCGGAGAATGTGCCGTCGTCGGCCAGCCCGATGCCCTCCGCGGCCAAGTCGTCTGGGCCTACGTCGTCATGAAAGAAGGCTACACCTTCGACGAAAACAAGATCCGCAAATACATGATGAAAAATATCGCCAGCTACAAGATCCCGAAACGCTTCATCCCCATGGACGCACTTCCGAAAAATGCAACCGGCAAGATCCTGAAACGCGCCCTCCGCGAAAGCTAAGAAAAGCGCCTCCGACTCACGGAGGCGCTTTTTGCTTGCAGCTGGTGACGGGTGACTAGGGATAAGCAGCTAGGGATTTAGACTAGGAGACCGGGAGACATCAGATATCAGACATCTGACTTCTATCATCCATCCTTCGGACATCGCCCCGTTTCGTCATCCTGAGCGGCGAGAAACGTCGTATGTGAGATAACGAATGCCAGAACAGTTGCGACCTCTTCATCGATCGCGGCAAAGCCGCCACGAGAGCCCTGAACCTTCGCGGTCAGGGACTCGCGCTTTCCCCACATGTGCCGCGCACCTCTCCGCTTTCCTCTGGAAAAGAAATGGTAGGGGCGGGTTCAGGGGTAGCGGATATAGCAGAGAAGGCACCCACTTCGCCGCAAATAGACCTATGACGATACATGCAGCCCCTTTTTTCTCCCTCCTTCCTTTGGAAGGAGGTGCCCCGAAGGGGCGGAGGTTAGCCGCGTGAAACGGTACTCCCACATTCGGGGAAACCAACCCCGCCTCGCTTCGCTCGTCTGCCCCTTCCAAAGGAAGGGGCGCGAATGATTTTTAAAGAAGCACTGATTAAATCGTTGTCATTCGCGGTCAGGGTCTTGCGCTTCCCACACATATGCCGCGCACTTCTCCGCTTTCCTCAGTTGTCTTTCATACCGCCTGTGCCCTATCCGCCCCCTACGGGGCACCTTTCCCGCAAGGGTAATGCTGTTAAGTTAAGGAAATCGTTAGCTACGTAACGTCTTGCTTCCCCCTTCGGGGGAAGTGCCGAAGGCAATAGGGGCATGCTAGCGGTATAGCGTGCTATGTTGAATAGTCCGATGCTATCAATATTCCAACACTTTCATGCAATACCGCTGCGTAGCCCCCTCAGCCCTTCGGGCAGCTCCCCCGATGGGGAGCCGAGAACGTTCTTCCGCTTAACTTAATAGCATTACCCGCAAGGGGAGCTGGCGATACGAGAATACCCTATATTCTAAAACTCCGCGGCGCTTCCCTATTTTTATGCGCCGCGCCACCCCGTCGAACCTCTTGAACCTATTGAACCTATAGAACCTGCTCTCCCCTCTTTCGCAAACAATCAAAGGGCAACACGCCCCCTATCCCCTCCCCCATCTATGTTACAATAGAGAAAACCATGCATTGCACGAAAGGAACCCCCTATGAAACGCAGCGAACCCACATTAGACGACCAGATCCGAAGCATCCACTACAAGTACGAAATCCCCCAAGACAAAGCAGAAACCCTTCTCTCAAGCGGCCTCCGTTTCCTTGAAATCGACAAAGCCGCCCTTCTCTCCATCCTCGCCGAAGTCCCCATCGATACCATCCTCGACATGCGGAAAGATGACCCATGGGGATGCATCCAGAAAAAGCTAGGTCTCACCGCTGCGCTCTACGAAGAACGCCTCCTGCGCCATCGCGCCCGCCGCCTTCACCGCTTCTACGGCATCCCCGAAGACCGCGCCATCCCCCTGCTGCAAGACGGCTACCCGAACCACTGGCTCCGCCTCGCCTACCTCTTAGAGCAGCACACCGGCGCCTCCATGGAAGACATCCTTGCCGCGCGTAAAAAATCCGAAAAATGGAAACCCTGGGCAGAAGCACGCCTCGGCATCTCCCCCGAAGATTTCACAAAATGGATCGCCGAGACAAGAAATCCAAGCCTGCCGAAAAAGTGAAAGGAACACCTACCCCGTTGAACCCTATGAACCCATAGAACCCACCAAACCAGTTTAAAGAAAAATGATTCAATCAGCATTTCCCTAGTCACCCATGACAAGAAAGGCATCCCCATGACCCACGATTTCATCTACCATAACCCCACCAAAGTCTACTTCGGAAACGGCATGCTCGCCCACCTTCCCGAAGAGATCAGCCGCCTCGGCAGCCGCGTCCTCCTCATCACCGGCGGCAGCTCCGCCAAAAAGAGCGGCCTCTTCGACAAAGTCCTCGCAGAAATCAGCCAAGCCAATGTCGACTGCTACGGCCTCTCCGGCGTCAAGCCAAATCCCGAGATCGGCCTCGTCCGCGAAGGCATCCGCCTCGTACGCGAAAAACGCCTGGACCTCATCCTCGCCCTCGGCGGAGGCTCCGTCCTCGACACCGCCAAAGTCATCGCAGGCAGCGCCCCCTACGACGCCGACCCCTGGGACCTCATCCGAAACCGCGCCGCCATCGACACCGCCCTCCCCCTCATCACCATCCCCACCATCGCCGCGACCGGCTCCGAAATGAATGCCAGCGCCGTCATCACCAACCCCGAGACCGAAGAAAAATACGGATGGACCGCCCAAGCCTTTCGCCCCTCCGTCTCCTTCCTCTGCCCCGAAAACACCTACACCGTCCCCGCCTTCCAGACCGCCTGCGGCTCCGCCGACATCCTCTCCCACATCATGGAAGTCTACTTCCAGAAAGAAGAGACCTTCCCAGCGACCGAAGCCTACATGGAAGCCATGATGCGCTCCGTCATGAAAGACGCCCCCATCGCCATGACCGACCCCACCAATGAAGAAGCGAGAGCAAACCTCCTCTGGACCGCCTCCTGGGCCATCAACGACTTCATCGACAGCGGCCATTCCGTCTCCTGGACCTGCCACGGCATCGAGCACGAACTCTCCGCCCACTACGACATCACCCACGGCCTCGGCCTCGCCATCCTCACCCCCGCCTTCCTCACCTACGTCCTAGACGAAGCCACCGCCCCCCGCATCGCCCGCTTCGCCGTAGGCGTCATGGGCGTCTCCCCCAAAGGCAAGGACACCATCAAGATCGCACAGAAAGGCATCAAACGCCTGCGGAAATACTTCAAGAAACAGCTCCGCCTCCCGACCACTCTCACAGAGATCGGCATCGACGACACCCGCTTTGCCGAAATGGCCGAAAAGACCATCGCATGGAAAGGCACCAAAGACGGCCTCCTCCACGGCTTCGTCAGCCTCTCCGCCAAAGACCTCGAAGAGATCTACCGCCTCGCCCTGTGAGTACCCACCGCCGGTAAACCTCACCGACCACAAAGCCCCGACCAAAGGGAACACACCAAAGGAGAAAACAAGCCATCAAAAAAAGCCCCTGCCAAAGGGGCTTTTTTCATCTTACCCTCCTGCATGCCAGCCGGTGTCCCGATCCTCCCTCCTATGCGGCAGTCAACAATAAAGACGAAGATCTCGCTTATTCAGAATCCTTTCTAAGCTGCCTATACGGCAGTCAACGCGTGCGGTGTCTTTCAGAGCTTGCTTGACATTTTCTAAGCTGCCTATGCGGCAGTCAACACTGTAAATCCGATGGTGTTCCTAGACATCTGTTTCTAAGCTGCCTATGCGGCAGTCAACGAATCGTGCAAGGCTCCGCTCCACGCTCAGGCTTTCTAAGCTGCCTATGCGGCAGTCAACTGATCGCAGATCTTAGGGCGGTCATTCAGAAATTTCTAAGCTGCCTATGCGGCAGTCAACTCTCATGCACACACCGTACAGCCCACGCACGGTTTCTAAGCTGCCTATGCGGCAGTCAACAAGTAACATTGCCGATAGTGTGAAAACCGTAATTTCTAAGCTGCCTATGCGGCAGTCAACTTTTGCCCTTCCCTCGAAATGCCATTTGCCCTTTTTCTAAGCTGCCTATGCGGCAGTCAACGGGCATCGCGGATGCTCTGATCCATGGCGTCCTTTTCTAAGCTGCCTATGCGGCAGTCAACGAGAAGCGGACGAGCTTCAGTCTGTCGCCAATTTTCTAAGCTGCCTATGCGGCAGTCAACATGGCCATTGAATAAATAACCGCTCTAGCCAATTTCTAAGCTGCCTATGCGGCAGTCAACAATACTTAACAATCCAATCGTGAGCAATACCATTTCTAAGCTGCCTATGCGGCAGTCAACAAGGGCAAACATACAATCCGACTTATTCCAAATTTCTAAGCTGCCTATGCGGCAGTCAACACACCGCAGTTTGACGATTTGGCTCATCTCGATTTCTAAGCTGCCTATGCGGCAGTCAACGACTGCATCGGTATCCGCGGCATCCATCAGGATTTCTAAGCTGCCTATGCGGCAGTCAACATGATCGCGTTTTGTTACGACAAACGCCTTATTTTCTAAGCTGCCTATGCGGCAGTCAACAATAACGCGGAGGCCTAAGAACAGTACCGTCATTTCTAAGCTGCCTATGCGGCAGTCAACGTGTTCCGGGTCTTGTTGACCATTTCTAATGATTTCTAAGCTGCCTATGCGGCAGTCAACTTCTCGACATCCTGCAAAATCTTCTGGATGTTTTTCTAAGCTGCCTATGCGGCAGTCAACAACTTCCTTTTGGTGTTGCTCGAGGTCAAGCATTTCTAAGCTGCCTATGCGGCAGTCAACTGCAGAAGAAAGTGAAAAAGCTTCGGAGCCATCGAGGGAAAACCCATCTCCATCTATTTTACCCAAAGTTTCAACAGGGCGCAAGAAAAGCCGATAGAATCGGCTTTTCTTGCATTGGTCAAAAATTTTGGTCAAAATTCCGGCACAGATGCACTATCGCTCAAGCCATAGGTGCTCAGTGTTCCGGACTGCTCTATCTGACAGGATGTCTTCTTGATGAAGAGGGAAAAGGTCTGCGCGGTAGATAAGCTTTTCATCTGGATGAATGGCAGATCGTATGTCTCTTTTCTCCGGCCAAGCAGACCGAGCGCGTCCTCATAAGAGACGCCTTCGTGCCGCCGGACGTAGCGGCGCGCTTTTCTCTCCACGGATTCATCCGGCTGATATCGGCTGTAAATGCTATAGCCGGTGATGCGGCGTTCCACTATTTTTCGGATCTTTGTCAGGTGTACATAGTCAGAAAGTCGTTCCAGCCCCTGTTCGAGGTGCAATCTTTCCAATTGTTCTACCGAGGGAGCGAAGATACGGATCTTATTTCCCAGCCCTTTGTCCTGATACGCCGGGAAGGCCAGCGCGGTCTTCACCATCCCTTCTCTTCGTTTTTCTTCAGCCAGTGCCAGATGCAGCTGGGTGAATACCTTCGTCCAAAGAAAGGATAGCGAGACTTCACCATCTGGAATGAGGGTGATATCCTGATAGTAGTTCATATTATTCCTTTCCGCTTGCTCCAAACACACCGCCACGAACAAGGACTGCCATGACATAGTCTTTGTCCGTTTCGTTTTCAGGTGCCGTTCCGGTCGACCAGTTATCAAAGAGTGTATAGAAATCTACTTTCTCTTTCGGAGAGCGGAAGGCTTTCCCGAGTGTGGTCACAGCGCCGTATGGTTCTACCGCAATCGGACCAATGCCAGACATGCCATACTCCGGATACCATGTATCGATGGTACGCAGTGCATTTCCAATCTTCTGAGAGTGCATGGTTGCCATGCCATTGACCTGATACAGTACCTTGCTCTTTTTCCCGTTTCCTTTGTCAAGGATCAGTTCTTCACTTGGGTATACTTCCTGTCCATGTCCCATCAAAGCGCAGGCTTCAATCTCAAGCAGCAGATAGCTGATCCTGCCGCACAGTGCATCAGCGATTCTGGCAGAAAGCTGATCCAGATCAGGGCTATGCTTATCGAAGTTCTTCAGGCTGTAGTCATATCCATTAAATGTCATGGTCTCGCCGGATGGCTTGATACGTACAATGACTTCGACTTTTTCTGCGCCCACGCGATTTCTCCAGAAGAATCGTCCACTGGCGATATTGGTGGCATAGCGATGTGCCAATTCCGAGAACCCGCTTTCCTCGATGTAATCTTCGACCATTTTTGAAATGCCTCGGCCGTGTTCCTCTTCATTGCATACGGATGGATGCTGTACCCCGGACAGGACTTTCAGTGTAAAGCGAATCTTTAATGTATCCTGATCCAGTTTCAAAGAGGCGCTGTCTACGGTTTGCAGATTGGCCTTTTCTACTTCTGCATTGAGCTTCATCGGATCATTCTTGACAGCTGCTTTTAAGCGATTGGAGATGGTCCCGCGCACCGACTTCTCGATCAGCGCGATCGGCTCTTCTTCTGTCTGTCTTTTTTCCCAGCTTGTACCATAGAGGAAACCATCGGATGGGACCAGTTTCTTCTCAAATGCCAGTACGCTTGCTAATGCAATTTTCTTGTTTGCCATGATTGTTCTCCTTTTTATTTTTCGTTTTTACAAATATACAGATCATTGCCTTCATCATATTCGTAGTGCCACATCAGGTCTTCTACGGAAGAGAATCGAAATGGCATTTTGAATTCGCCCAATGTGATCACAGGTTCTGCAAATCGATGCGAGACATTCGGATCTCTCTGCGCTTTCACCTTTCCCAAGCGGGTCAAGCCTTGGAAGCCGACAACAAGGGGGATGAGCCAGCCAGCTTCTCTTCGCTTCGAGGTCCAGGCGCGTACTTCATTTTCTTCATTGATCTCTGCTTCATGGTGGATCGTCAGAAAAGAGAGGAGTGTGTCCAATGTATCTCCCTCTTCATTTCCTGCTTCTTTCAGCAGTCTGCCTCTCTCGACCACCGCGAAGCCGGGCATCAGTCGATGGAGGATCTTCTTTTCTTCCTCCGGATGTTCCTCGCTGATAAAGTATACAACGGGCGTTTTGAAGGAAAGTATATCGCCTCCTGCTATTTTGAGAGAGGGAAGTGTCTCTCCGACTGCCTGCAGCAGTTCCTCTTTGTTATCGGCAGAAAGGCCGCTGCATTTGACCAGCAGGGATACTTTGAGATGGATCCGAGGGTCTTCGATAAAGGGCGGACGTTCAAATGTATTTCCTCCCTTTTTTCTAAGCGGATTGGATGAGATGACTATAGAGTAATGGTAATCCCCAGGATTCTTATAGACCTGCAGGCGGCTTTCATGGCTGATCACGCCAAGGCTGATGAAACGGACTTCACGCAAGGATTCTGTCAGCTGCACTTTTCGCTCCAATGCATGCACGGCTCCCATCCACGCTGTCATGGCAGGAAATCCGATGGTGCAAAGGCTGCTTAGTGCATTGGCATTTTGTATTTGTATCTCAGGTAACAGGAGGTATGTCATGATTCGTATCTCACCTCATCTTTCAGTACGATCTCCATTTGGTCCTTAAAGTTGCGCCATTCCGCGTCTCCCAAGGAGACGGCTTCTTCTCCCAAGAGTTTTTCATAGGAGAAAACTACCCATCTGGCAAAAGCAGCTGCGATCTCACCTGTCCAGGAGGGCTCCAGGCGCTCTTCCATGCAAGCATCGTCCAGCCAGATCTTCTGTGATCTCGGAAGTGCTGTATACGTCTCCTCTTCGCTCCATCCGGCAGCGCCTGCTCGGATCTGATAGGCGACCAAAAGGACGGCGTCGATCATTTCATCCACCAGATCGTGGATAGCCTTTCGTATTTCCATGGTATTCCGCTCTTGTTTCATATAGGCGTGCAGCCGATACAGGGCACTGCTTTGTGATTTATACCAGATGGACTCTTTGAAGAAGTCCGATCTCGGCACCCTGACCTTCACTTCATGGAGAGAGGGCGGGAGGGAAGAGAGAAGATAGGCCTTCCCTCCGCACCGGGAATTCAATGCGCTGATATTCTGCGGCTTGGTCCCTCCAAAGCCTATCATGGTGAGTCCCGTGACTTCTTCGCAGGGCTTTCCGTAGTTCTCTGATTTCTTATTGCAGCAGTCTATTTTATGGCCATTGATCGCTCGGATCCTCTGATACATTTCCAGTGCGAGGCAGGAGGATGGCATGACCGACAGCAGATGATATTCTCCCTCCGCGATCGGGAAGTAGACCTGTCTAAGATGCGTATCTGTCGCTTCCGGTTCCTTTTGGCTGTCTTCCAGCATCTCTTGGACTTTCTTTTGCAGCTTTTCTATGGGGAGTGACAGCAGTTCCAGTTCTTTCTCAAGTTCCTTGTCTCGTGTAATGACTGCCTCCAGCACATTTTTATCGGGAGTCACTGGACTGAGCAGCAGACTGGCGCTTCCAAGATACTGCGCCGGTGTCAGAATATCCAGACTGCAGGTGCTCCCTCCGGTCGTCACATAGCCTGCCACTTTTTTCGAATGGCTACATACGGTGGTCTTGATGTCCGGATTCGTAAATTTTCCGACATGACTGGCCAGATGACATTCATTCATATGCATGACCATCGCGTCAAACCAGTCGGCTGGTGTTTTCCCCTTTTTTGCCGCACTTTCTATGATGTATTCGTGCAGCGATGTCACTTCTTTCTTTTCTTTTGCCACGCTTATCCCTTCCTCTCCTCTTCCTTAAATAATCCCAGCTGATCCGAATACAGCCAGTGAGTATCCCCAGACGTTTTCGGCATCGTGATTTCTCCATACTTTCTTTCAGCCTGCTCGATCTGTTCCTCTTCTGACCGGGGATCTTCCATATCGATCATCTGTCTCACAGACTTTGCATAGCTTCGCCGGATCCACAGGCGGCGTTCCATTTCTTCTGTCATGCCTTCATAGTCATCGATATGCAGGATGGCCTTTCGATCGACAAGGCTGCCGTGGTCATCAAGTTCACAGAATGTTTCTTCTCCATCAGTATATCTCACAGTGAGCTTTACGTCTTCTATCGCATTTTCACGGAAACGCCTGAATTCCATGGGAAGTCCAGTCAGCCACCAGTATTCATCGAGCCAGCCATGCATAGATTGTGGGCCTACGTCTGAGCGGCTGTTGAAATCCATCATCGTCTGGTGTTCGAGATCGATGAGCCGGCTTTCCGGATGGAGTTCCTCCGGCTTCCAGATCCTCGGTGCGGCATCGATGCGGCTTGCCAGATCATTGACATCGATCAGCTGTCTCATATCATGGCTTTTCAGCTGGTACTTCCCGACTTCATAGCCGGGCCATTTGAAGGCTTTCGGTTCTCCTTTCAGTCCGCGAAGATTGTACTCCATGACAGCCACATTCGACGCTGCCTGATCTTTTGCAAGAGTGCGATGACGCATCACGCGTCCGGAAAGCTGGATGATCGAGCGATAGGAGGAGGGCTCGATCACTGCCCAGTCAAAGTCATGGTCTCGGCCGGTTTCTTCGACCGGCGTAGCCACGACGAGGAAAAGGATATTTCCCTCCCGGCTCTCATCGATATGACGGCGAATGACCGGGTCTGTCAGCTCCGCGCTCTGTCCTTCTTCCCCCTTGCGGGACAATACGCTGTCCAGATATTTTTCCTGTTCATGACGCAGGAGAAGGATCTGCCGGCTGTGGTAGGTCATCAGCCGCACCGCTACGTCCTGGCTCCATGTACATCGGAGCAGATACTTTGAAAGCTCCACGCAGGGATTGATATTCGCCATGCGTACCACGCCAAAGGATACACGCTTTCCTGTCTTTCGGTCGATGATATGATTTTGCTCGTGCATTTTTTCTGCAGCCTTCCGTATCTCCTCAAAGTAATGGGGTTCCGGAGGGGCATCCCCGTCCCGGGAGCTGCACTCGATCAGTTCACCCTTCCTTCGGACGATCTGTGTTTTCAGCTTCCGACAGCGGCTGGCGACGAATTTCTGATGCAAAAGAGCAAAGTCTCCTTCCTTTCCCGCCTGCATGTCCTGTACGACAGCCTTATATTCGTCACACCAGAGTACAGCACAATGCTTCTTTGCTGCGAAGAAATCATTGTACACGGAAAGCCCTGCCTGATAGGCGCGATACATGCCCTCCGCCAGGTCAGGCGGAATCGTCGCGGAAGAAAGCCCTACATTCCGTCCCAGCATACCGGCAAGGTGTACCAGTCTGGCGATCGCATAGAGATCCTTTGTCGTAAAGTCATCGATCTCATCGATGACCAGGTCAGATGACATGAGCCGCAGAAAGGGGAGCATGTACCGCCCGCCTTTGATGGTCTGGACGGCTCCCATCATGTGATCGATGGTCGCTGCCAGGATAGGCTTCAGCAGCAATGCCTTGTTTTTATCCGCGCGCTGGTTCGTATCCCCCAGAAAGAGATCCATGAACTGCATCTCTCCGCCATCGAAGGTATCCAGATATTCTACATTTTCCTCCATCCATGGCTCCGCCGACTCTGCGCCGCAATCGCTTCCTTCCTGCGATTTTTCATGGAGCGCCCGAACGGCATCTGATCCAATGAGCACAGCCAGCTCGCTCCCATCCATTCCTAGCTGCCTACGGTAAGAGTCTCCCGTTTGCAGCGTCAAGGAACGAAGCCCCAGTGCCAAGATATAGCGAAGAGATTTCCGATCCGGAGAAATGGCATTCATGATTTTTGCATTCGCTATCGTTTTCCCGCACCCGGTACTTGCCATATTGACAATAAACCAGGATGCATCTCCGGCCTGTTCCTTTCTGAATGCATGGATCTTAGCTGCCGCTTTTTCCTGCCATGCATACGCGCCCGTTCCTTGCTTCTTGAGTCCGCGTACATCATAAGCTCTTTCCATTTTCTCTGCGAAAAAAGGAAGCCTGTGTGCCGCTCTGAGCGACTGATCGCACACCTTCAGCAGGTGCTCTTCCAGATACTGCCTGCATGCACCGCGTCCATCGATATTCGCCCACAGGCGAGTCACTTTCCAGACTGATCTCGCAGACGGCTCCTTTTCCAGCGAAGACGCATAATGATCTCCGATCATCAGACAGAGTCTGGCGTACGCAAGGATCAGCCGAAAGGCCGGCCTTTCACAAAGCGCCTGCCCAGCCATCGCCACGGACGGCAATGTCCCATAGGCCTCCTGCAGACGACTCACCCATTTGCGCACCGCTTTCTTCCACGCGGGAGATTTCTCCCAGAGAAGTCCTTCCGAAAAGCAGAAACATTTCGCCCGGAGAGCGGCAGATATCTCCTCCGTCCTTTGATTTTGATACCCCCAGTCCGCTGTCAGATGCGACCATATACTTTGGAAAGACGCCCTGCACACATTTTCATATCCTGCTCTGGCATCGCCTTTTTTATCTGCCATCCTGTGATGTGACAGGATGAGCCATGCAATGACAGAGGCCAGCGGCGGCAGCCTTCCCAGATGACACTGTCTTTCTTCTGTCAGATCTTCTCCGACCTTTTTCAGAAGCTCCGCTTCATCAAGCGTTCCGGAGATGAGAGCCTGCATCCATTTTTCATCCGTCTCTTCTGCGCCAGTGACTACGACCAGCGCCTCCAGCAGCTTGCAGGAGATCCACTCGTGCCGAAATGGATCCATCCGATTTTTCCCGCCATGCCTTCTTAACTTATCCTGAAAATAGTCATTTGTCTTTCCCCAGTCATGGAAAAGCGCAGCCACAGCTGCCAAAGCCTTAATGAGAGGCAGGTACTGCCACTGATTCTCCCATTCAAAGTGAGATACATTTTTCTGCGTCCAATTGACAGGCACCAATCCCTCTGCATTGAACTTATTCCGATTACCCACGATCCACAGAAGGTCGCTCCGCGAGCGCGATCGGATCCATCGGCAGGATACAGCCATGCTCTTCGTCGCATTCCTTCGCAGTGCCGTTTTGACAGCGAGAAGTCCGGCCTCCGTGATCACCGTCTGCCAGGCATCATCCCCGATGCGATCAGCAAACGAGTCCAGGATCTTCCGTACAGTAAGGACCGCCTTCTTCTCGTTTTGACTGATAAAGATGACCATCATGCGGCATCACCTTCTCTCTCCGAAATGCTGGCTGACGCTTTTGACTTCACCAAACATGAAATCAAGCACTTGATGCTCCGTGAATTTTTGCAGCAGCTGCTGACGAAATTGCTGCTCCGTATCATTTTGCGCTGAGCAGATAAATGACCATGGAAGAACCACAGCATCCTTGATCAGATCTGCCACATCAAAGACCAGCGCTCCCCGCCTCGTCTTTCCGTGCATCACGGCAAAGCCATGTGGAATGCCAAGCACCCACAATGTCACAGCAGATAGACCATACGCCAGATAGTTTCCATGATTCAGGAAAGCATTCGCCTGATCTTCTCCTGAGTGATCTCTTGTAAATCCGGAAAGACCCACGGCATGTGCCGCATACTTGTAAAGCTCTTTCGTGAAACGCGCCTCGCTGCTTAAAAGCTCCGTCACGCTTTGCGCCTGCTCGATCATGCGTCGATATTCCTGGATCGCCATTTCGATTTCCATATCATCCACATAGAAACCCGCATCCTGCAGATCCTCATCCTTTTCCCAAACTCTTTCGATAAAAGCGCAGCGCTTTCTTTGAAATTCTTTGGCAGCAGACAGCCGTTTCTTCTCATCAAACCAGAAAGACAGCCATCCTTGCACATATTCCGTCGGGCGATATTCATTTTGTGGATTCAGCCACTCGATCTCTGTCCCGGCCAAGAGCGGCGTCGCACCACCACCACAAAATCCAACAAGTACCCCCGCCCCGGAGAGCAGGCGCATCGCCGCCTGCGTAATGGAGGTGCCATTTCCCAAAAGGATAACGGTCGTATTCGCGATCGGGATATTCCAATATGCATTTCCTTTCTCTGTCTCCGTCAAATAGAGGACCCGTCCATCCTTCTGCATCACGCGGCATTTCGAAAGATAATAAATATTGGCCCGCTTCGAATGAAGAATGGCCTTGTATTCAGACTTTTCCATCGTGTTTTTCATAGGACCCCCTGTACGTCTGCTAATGAAACCTAGGGAAATGCTGATCATTTTCTTTTATTTTATCAGACAAGAAAAACAAAATATAACTACATGAGCAAAAATGATATAAAGTTATTCTATAACCAAGAATAGATCGCATCCCATATGCACCCTCTGCGGATCAGCTTTTCTTCCTGCCAAACTTCTTTTCTTTAGTATAGCACAGGTATGATGACAAAAAACGCCCTAAGAGCGCCCGATCGCTCATTTTTCGCAAGGACCTCTCTTGCGTCTTACGCACCTTCTTATCTTAGGAGTGACCGGAAAACCTTATCTCAGCTGTCTTTCATACCATGTCTGCCCTATCCGCCCCTGCGGGGCACCTTCCCCTAGAGGGGAAGGCTGCGATACGAGA
>OIYF01000440.1_pt1 | contig 16631 bp, 20 predicted proteins | sample 1587971 | NCBI WGS metagenome assembly OIYF01 (sample SAMN03283248) | human gut metagenome | biome: human-associated habitat; material: feces | host: Homo sapiens | place: Peru | collected 2012 | reverse complement strand
CATCGCCCTCCTGTGTACAGCGCTTTTCCCGGAAACAGACGAAGCACGGAAACTGCTCGAAAGCAAGGCCGCCGACGGCCTGTACGCCTGCCTGCCCTACGTGGCCGTGGACGACGAGGAAGAGGGAAGCAATCAAGAGCCAGCGAAAAAGCGTTACTACGGCTTCATCCCGACTCCGGGCGGCGTCTGGATCACCGACGTCGCCTATCGGAGTTTAGACATCCTGAAAGACGGCCGCCCCGTACCGTAGACACAAAAAAGCCGGCAGGATTTCCTGCCGGCCAAGCAAGGGGCAAATCCACTGTGTATTTCACGGTGTACCACTCATCAGAGATGAGCGAAAAGGCCCCCTGTAAGGACCAGGACGACGTAGGCCATGACGAAGGTAGTTTCCCTTGGCGAACCGACGTAAAAGAGATGGCAGCACTTCCAGCGTTGATCCGGCCGCGTCAGCGGGATATACCCGCAAAGGGCATCCTCCGGGATATGGAGGAGCGCCCCGAGGAGCGACCAGAAAAAAAGCTCGCCAAGGACCAGCGGGAACGAGAAGCCGCCGGACAAGATGAATTTCGTCGCCATCCAGGGATCGGGGAAGAACCCGAGCTTACTGAGGACGAGAAAATAGCAGAGCGTCATGGGAAGGACGTAGACCGGCCACCAGTGGGACAGCGCCCGGTGTCGAAGGAAGGGAAGCTTCATCTCGACCGCATCGGGCCAGATGCTGCCCTGCATCGCAAGGATCGCGGCCAGGACGTCGCCCGTCGCCGCATAGACCGTCGCCGCTGTCACGGCCTGATGAGATTTCCATTTCATAAAAAAGCCCCCTTTAGCTGTATACACGCATTATCGCATATATGAAACATAAAGGCAATCAATATCGCAGAAAGAAGGAAGGAGAAGCGAAAGTAAGCCATTTTTCGTAAACGAAAGGAGTAAAAAAAATGAAAAGATACGAACTCGAAAACTTGACCGGCAAGCACCTGAATCTCTACAACATGGCCGGGAAATACATCAATAACATCCCTATGAGCGATCAGCCCGTTCCGATGTATGAGAAGGGAACGGAGCCGTGCGGTATCCTCCGGGGCATTCCCCTGGTGACGCAGGATTTCCGCCACATCGAGAACCTGCCGGAACCGAAAGAAGGCACTTATTATATCGTCCTAAAGCCTATCGCCTTGGGCTGTCCCAAACGAAAGGACCTCTTGATTCCCGGACCGCTCGTTCGGAACGACCGGGGCGAACCATGCGGCTACCGGGGTCTCACGCGGATTTTGTCTTTCAAGGATTGCCAGATTATCAACCAGACCGGCCACGACATCAACGTCTACGACATGGCTGGGAACCATCTGAAAGACTTCCCAGCCGCCGATGAGGAGGTCCCCCGCTGTAACGAGGAACAGGAAATCAACCAGGAGTACATCAACAACTTTCCCGTGACCTGGCAATTCCTGGGGCATGTCACGAACCTTCCCGAAGAGCGGCCCGGGACGTTCTATATCGTATCCCGCATGGTGGCCCTGGCCGAACCCGACCGCCGCGATCTCCTCATCCCGGGGCCGCTCATCAAGGAAAAGGACGGCGAAGTCATCGGCTGTAAGGGCCTCACCCGGGTCAATGTGTGACTGTGTATATACGCCCTAAATCAGAAGGAGGAATTTTCATGTATAACAAAGTAACCATCGAAATTACGCCAGAAGGCTATATGAAAACCTTGTACCGAAGCGATGGAACCGTGGCAGAATCCATTGAAACGAAACGAAGGAACGGCCTGCTGACCAGCAATAAATCCTGGGACACAGTCTTCTGGGATAAAGACAGTGACGACATCCAGGCTGACTATGAAGACTTGTATGACGCGCTGAATAGTGACGACATCTTCGACATTCAAAAGGCACTCTATGATTTAGCCTATCTTTGCGATTAAGTAAAGAAACAAGGAGGTATCACGATGAATTTATTCGAAAAAGAAGAACAAACGGCGCCCCAGCGGCTCCAAAAAGAAATGGAACAGGCGTTAATGGCCTTCATGAAGGACGACGTCGGACTGCACCTCTTCGAAGTCCCGACCGGGCAGGGGAAGACAGAAGTCGCGACGAACGTCATAGCAAAAATGCTTCGCGACTGGATGGAAAAGGGAACCCCCATGCGGCGTATCTTCTTCATCACGCCCCAGAATAAACAGCTGCCCATGGACCGGCTCCTCTCGAAACTGCCAAAAGAAGCCCATCCATACGTTATCCAGCTGAAAGCCAACGTCGACTGCCTGAACCCGCTCTATCCGAAAGACCCGGCGTACATTGGAAAAATCTATCCGGATTATGAAGCCCAGATCTATCGGTTATTCGGGAAGCAAAAGAACGTATACGACAAAATGATGATTAAACTGAAATATTTTCGGGTACAAAAACAGCTTTTAATGCCAAGGGAATATCAAGAAATAGCGAAAGAAGAATATCAGCAGATACGGAAGCAAGAGCGTGAATTTCGCCGTGTTTTAAGAGAGGCTTTAAACGATGATGAGGACGTCCAAAAGGCTATCGAGTCGGGGACTATACGGGAGCTGTTCAGCCGACCGAAATATCGCTGGATCCCGCTGCTGTATCCGCAGACATTCATCCGGGATGTCAAAGTCGTTTTCATGTCGGCCCGAAAACTCCTCGGGAGTACATCCCCGATTCTAGGAGAACCAGATGCCATGCTGAATCAATTAGACGGGGGAATCCTCATCATCGATGAATGCGACAGCGTCAAGGTAGACTGGCAGAACTACATCTTAGAAACGGCTATCGAGAACCAGGGACGCGACTATGTACAGCTGTTCAAAGAGATAAGCAGCCACTTGCGGTCCTTACAGGCCCCATTGCTGCCTTTATTCGAACAGGGACAGGATGCAGATTCCCTGCCGTGGCGTGTCCAGCAGGCTATCCGCAAAGCTGGGAAATGGACGGAATGGAACCGTTTGAAAGCCTTGGGCTTGGAAATCGAGAAGAAATATCATACGAATTACGCATTCAAGCAGGAAGTAAAGGACCAGGATAACCGGATCCAGGCCATCATCAACAGCCAGTCCTACATTACCTTGCAAAATAGCCAGACCAGGGTCGGGAAAGAAGGGAAATGGCAGTGGTTGTTAGGCGAAATCAACAAAAATAAAAGGAATTTTAAACTAGAACTGGCCGATCCCCGTGAACTGGAAAAAAGGGGCTTGGATTATGTAGAAATCTTTAACATGCTGACGGAATTGAACCATTTCACGGCGCGGTTCTTCGACCTGATTTATAATGCCGGAGCGGCTTATGCCGAGCTCTTTAATGAGCAGCTCGAAAAAAGATACCAGGGAGACGCGGACGCCCAAAAAGATATGAGTGCGCTGAACCCCTCTAATGGGATCAATACCATACTGAACGCTATGGGATTTTCAGAAGACAGTATTAAATTCTTTGACGATATGATCAAGCCGCTCGTTATTTATCGGAAGCGAAAAAAAAGAGAGACCACGCTGTACCCCAGATACAGTATCTATACGCATGGCTTCAAGATCTTTTTCATAAAGGATACAAAAAACAACTGTGAGAACAGCGGGATTCAGCTACTGGCCGTACCAGATACGCCGGAACGCATCCTATTCAATACCGTACAGCAAACCAATGTTATCGGCATGTCCGCCACGGCCACGCTAAAAACCGTACGAAGTAACTTCAATCTGGACTTCCTGCAAGATTCCCTGCCAGAGGATATGTACCACGAAATCCCAGGGGAAACGAAACAGCGGATGAAAGAACTCATTCAGGAAATATACCACAAGTACGACACAAAAGAAATCAACATCGATGTAACCATCCTGCCGGCGAATGGATTTTCCTACCATCCAGAGGAACCGGATAAGGAACAGCGTTATCTCTTGTATATGCCATACCTCGACGGAAAGCAGGAACTGGCAAAAAAGCTGGTGCGGCAAATCGATAAAACATTGATGACAGCCGCCGTTCCTGAAAAGCAGGAAGCCTTCTTACGGGACCGTTACATGAATGTAGCGATAGCCCTCTATCACTTCTACAAAAACGAACAGCTGCAATCCATGCTGCACTTTGAAATGAAGCTCCCGGATAACAGCTACGAATTCAGTCAGGATACCTTGGTACAGCTCAATGAAACAATATTAGACTTCTTGAGAGATTCCAGTCCAGAACGTAAAAGCCGCATGGGACTTTGGTTTGACGGCTCCCATCCGGAAATGTATCCCAAACGGGGAACCAAATCAGAAAGGAAATCGAAATGGGCAGGAAGCCTGATTGTCCTCCAGACCAGTAATTATGAAGAGCAATCCGCCATCATCGAACAACGCCTCGCCAAAGGCTACCGGCTGGTCATCCTGACGTCCTACGGGACGGCGACCAGCGGCATCAATATCACCTATCCACTGCCGGATAAGCGAAAAAATGAGATGAAACCAGGCGGCCCAATCGTATCCCTCGTCCCGGAACCGATATACAAGGAAGGGGAAAAGCGGGATGAACGCTATCACCGGATGAGCGTCAGTGCCATTTCACTGGGAAGCATCACCTATGCCTTGCCGCAGATAGACGGCAGTATCCGCAGTCCTCAGAATGATAAAGCCTTACTTGAAAAGACGGTCCTCGTCGAATCCTTGTTGTACCAGGGTGCCATCTCCTCCGAAGAAGGACGACAGAGCCTCAAGACCATGTACTGGAAAAAAATCGGCTGCCAGGATGGAAAATATACTTGGGACAACCGGATACGGAATACGCTGGATGTTCGCCGGCATCATAATCAGATACTGGAACAGGCCTGTGGCCGGCTGGGACGGACATTCCTAAAGGATACGGAGATAAAAGTCTTCATCAACAAGAGCAACCTGGACCGGGCAGATATGACCTTGTGGGACGATACGAACCCGGCCAATACCCGTATCCTGACCCCTGTTATCAAAGCCATATTTCAAGCCAATCAAAATAGTAACGCCAGCTCGGTGCTGTCAGACGAAGCGAAGAATTGGCAGAATCAGAGCCAAATCAAGGCCGGATATGCGTACCATCGCATCGAGGGGAAAACAGGACTTATCGATCAAGTCTATAAGAAACATGACAGAATCTCTATCAAAGAATACAAGAAAATCCGGGATTATCTCATCCATCATCCCGTCCTTACGAAGGAGGAAGCCAAAACCTGTCCGTATCGTTGGCTGTACCTGGAATTACCAGACAATCAGCATGGATACAGCTACAAAGAATATAACATCGCCTTTTTCGAAGAACGCTACGATCTTTGGACCGGCGGCCAGCCGGAACCGAAAGACCGTGAGGAAGGTGGAAAACCCAAGACCCGGTTCTGTTCCTATGAGACTTCATCCTTACCCCGACTCCTTAAAATCAAGGGCGTACAGGAATATATGGAAGAAAGAGGAATCCCCATTACCTGGCCTAAAGGCTCCTGCTTTATGACACCATCGGCCCATTACATCTATGAGGGGATGATGGGAGAAATTGTCGGACAGTTTGTTTTAAAAGACGTATTCCATGTCGAAGTACAGGATATCCCGGAACTCGAAAAGACGGAACGATTCGATTTCTTTATTCCCCTGCCAAATAATCGCCGGATTTACATCGATATAAAAAACTGGGCTGATGCCGTAGGGACTTTAGAACAAGGGGATTTCCTCGAGAAGAACCAGCAGAAACTCAGTGAAGTGAACAAAGGAACGGGTGATAACAAAGCCTGTATCCTCAATATCATGCCAACCGATGAAGCCGGTGTCACCGAAGAAACGAATGTCCAAATCCATCTGGGCGGACAGCTCCTGATCATAAGCCGCCTTTTCATGACAAACGGGCAGCTGGATCCGGCCGCCGGAAAGGCTTTTTCTACGCTGCTGCTTGAACAGGGCGCTATCTAAAGAAGAAGGGCATCCCATACCCTTACGCATGGGGTGCCCACTATAAAAAGAAAGGAAAATCGTTATGACGCAACCAAAAAAAAGCATCCTGAATCTGAACGAACCGCAGCTCACGCTACACGATGAAGCCATCGCAAAAGATTTCGACTGGATCGTCATCCAGACAAGCGGCAAGGAAAGCCAGGATTTCATCGAACTCGACAGGCTGGAATACGAATCTTTCGGCGTCCAGAGCCTGCTGTATACCAAACGCTGGAAGCCCCTCCCGGGTACGGATGTACGGGACGGCACCTGCCGGTTCCTGCTGCTGGACAAGAAGAAAAAAGGCATGGGAAAACTGCGCGAAATGCTGCAAGCTTCGGGCGCCTTCCTGGACAGCCGGCTTATCCGCCTGGATGTAAGTCTGTGTAGAACCCCCGGTGAAACAGGGAGATACCTGCGCTGGATCCTGACACAGCTCATCTGGCAGCTCATCGCCGGGAACCGCTACGACGAAGGCGACGTCCCGAATCTCTATGGGGGATTGTGGTATCCGGCCATGGGCTGGCGGCCCTCCGAAGAAGAGGACTGCCTCTGCTTCGTCCGGATCGACTACAGCCAAAACGGCCAGCTGAACCTGGGCGTCCAGACCCTTTGGCACTACCAGAAAGAGGCCGAAGAAGAAGCTGAAAAAAAGGGCGGCGAGAAAGCGAAGAAGATACGGAAATCCTGGCGCTGGTTCATCCGGATCCCCCTAAAAGGGCGGCTGAAACGGATCGCTGCCATCGACCGGGACCGCTGGGAAAAAACAGAAGGCGTCGAAGTCTACCATACGGGGACTTTCCGGGCTTTCCGGCACCACACGAAAGACTATTTCCTCTTCGAGACCATGAAAGCGCATGAAACCGATAAAGTGAGCCTCCTCCAGGCCTTCGTAAAAGACATCCAGCGGCATCTGGGCCGGTACCTGACCTTAGAATCGATCATAACGAAAAAGGCCATGACCTGTCATGCGACGAAAAAGAGCCAGTCCGACGGAAGCCGGCTGCTCCAGCTGAAAAAACGGATTCGGGAACAGTTCCAGACCGGTCCCGGCCTTCACATTTTCATCGACACGGACTTTGATACAGAATCCGTCGAAAAAATAGCCTGGAATCTCCAAGAAGCCGTTTTAAAAGAAGTCCCGGGTATTTCTATTGATGATATCGACAAAACGCCGCACAAGGGCAAATACAACATCTGCCTGCTCCATGACAAAGAATATTATCTCCGTAAGCGGTCCCAGCAAAAAGAAAAGACGAAAGACAAGATAAAAGACGAATACCAGCGCTATGACAGCCTCACGCAACATGTCACCGTAGACGGCTGGCTCCATACGAAATCGGAGAAAAGGCTGGAAACGAAGATTGCCGCCGAAATCCCGACCATCCTGAAAGAAATCCTCATCAAAGAGGATATGAAACGCCGACACATCACGATGTATCCCGGGCTGGACAGCCTCCTGGAAAAACCCATGATCTTCGTCAAACGGATCAAGGACAAGGAGAAAAGCACGGACATCTGCCCGGTCTATACGTATTACGGAATCCGCATAGAGAAAGACCAGACGATGGGATTCTTCACCTTCCGGGACGACCTTTGGGAAAGCTGGACGGGCGACTTCAAAGAGCCGGTCACGAGAGAAGGCTGGAGAGAATCGGAACGCATCCAGGCGGACTACGAAAAAGCAGAGCGCCAGCGATGGGAAAACGCACCGGAAGATCTCACGGACTGCCTGATGAGCTGGGAAGGGGGGATGTATTTCCCTGTGTACCGTACCGCCCAGACCATCCTGCCGGATATCGGAAATATTGAAGACACCCTGCACCGGCTGGATCTCCGCTGGAAGCGATGGATCCCCCGAAGCGTCATCCACGACAGCTTAACGGCTTTCGTTTCTTCCGCCCCGAGCGGAAAAGAAGAAAATTATAAGGCCTATGCCAAGGAAATCAAAACGCAGCTGGAAAACGTCCCGGATGCCTTCCAGGATCATCCAGAGGACTACGATTATGCCTGGCTGTCCGATATCCTCAAAGTAAGAAGCGCCAAGGCCAAGGCCAGACAGGAAGCGAACAAAGAAGAAGAGAAACGGCTGGGCGCTATCGCGCATACCGGGACCCACTGTTACACCGGCTTCTTATGGAATTGGTCGAAAAAATACAAAGAGGAAGCCATCCAGCTTTCCAAGGACTTCAATAAACAGGCGCAGCTGCCTTATTACGGGTTGGAAGGGATGCAGGGCATCTGGTACTACCAGGAGGACGGCGCATTCTATTATTTCGTCGCCCACGGCCGGATCGCCGACGCGCAGTACGCCCTGCCGCGGGCCTTTCGGATCCGGAAGATCCCGGATACCCTCGGCCTGTTGTCGAAAGATAAGGGAGCACTTATGAAGCAGTACCTGACATTGCTAGAAACAGCCTTCGTCCGTTCGACCGGCGAGTATACCGTAGTCCCGTTCCCACTGAAATACCTGAATGAGTACCTCAAAGACTGTGTACGAAAAGAAAAGGAAGCCAAAGCCTAAAATCCAAGGCCCCTGTCCGATGACAGGGCCGGAAAAGAGTCCTAACGAAGAAAAGAGAGCCCTAACCGGGTCCTTATTGACACGTACAGCGTAGCCCCTCCGGCACGGCTTGTCCAGCGTTGCCCTACGGCGTCTCGCACAGCTTGCCGCTGGACAAGCCGCACCTCCGGGAGCTTCGCGATACGCGTCAATCAATGACAAACAAACCGAGCGGCCGAAAAGGCGCTGTGTACATTGTCTTCTACTACGAAAGGAGTTTTCATCATGCCGAACTGGTGCTCGAACAAAAACATTTTCTGGACTTCTGAATCATACTTCACGGAAGTCAACGACTTCCTCGATTTCTGCTGGACGACCCTGGACGACCCGGACCGCCCGGGGTACCTTCGCCGCCCTGCCCGCGTGGCGGACCTGTTGACTGCCAAAGGCGTCACGAACATCCCCTGTGCCGGCTGCGTCTCGTCCATAGACAGTATGATTCGGGGTTTCGGGAATAAAATCGGCTTCACCCTGGAAACCTACACGCCCTGGGGGCCGGAACCGGAAACCTTGAAAGCGCTCCTAAAGGACTACCCGCACCTGCATCTGGCCTACCTGGCCGAAGAACCGAACCTGGGCGTCTTTCTCACGAACGACAAGAACAGTCGGTTCTTCAAGAAGGCCTGGAAAATCAGCGTCATGGTCTGTGATAAGGGCGGGGACCGGAGAAAGGCCCTTCGCCTGGCCTACCCGAACCTGCCGGAAGACGGCATCTACCACGCAACCGAAGACGAAGCAAGGACGTTCTTTACGACCTGCTTCGGGGTGGACTGTGAAAAAGAAAGTCCGAAGCATCTCATGGCAAGGGGCCTGGCCTTGAAAAAGAGCATCCGGGAAGCCTTTCCGGACCTTGACTATGTCTATGTAGACTTCCAGCACATCCAGCGCATTTGAGGATAAAAAAGCTACACATACACATGTGTATGTGTATGTGTAGAGAAAGGAACAAGAAACCATGCGGCCTTACAAGGAACAAGACGCACCCGAACGGACGCTGTTGCCTAGCGATTTTTCCCTAGAGAAAGCGGAGCGCATCCTAACGAACTACTTGTCTCATCATCCAAGGACCCCGGACACGTTCAAACAGCTCGTGTCCTGGCTCATCCTGAACGGGACCGGCTACAGCGGCGCGGCTTCGTCGATGACTCTTTGCCGGAAGCTCGGCGTCAAGGACGACGACCTGGCGACCTGGACTCATTGGAAAGCGCGGAAGCCGGGCGAATAACCTAAAATAGAAACAGGCGCCGGGACCTGGACAGGCACGCGCCCCACTGTGTAAAGAACGCCGGAAGGCGTGCCGCGCCCCCACTGTGTACCTGCTTTCACCAACGAAAGGAGAAAAAATCATGAATACTGTCGACGCATACCTTTATACCACGAAGCCCTTGAAAGACGTAAAAGGCCCAAGCGAAACAACCGATTCCGTAGATACCCTGGAGAACGTCGCCGCCGTCTACCCCGCTACGCGGGGCGGCATCCTGGCCCTGTGGGAAGCCATCTGGGACGATGTCGAAGAAAACAGGGTCACGCTGAAAAACGTGAACGACGACAAAGGCGACGCCTTAGAACAAGACGACCGAATCATGAGTCTGGAACTCTACTATCGGATGATTCAGAAAGACCCACTGGCCTTGAACCGGTACTTGCTGGACGGGGCCATCCATCGCATCAGCGTCATCAAAGAGCCTTTCGAAGGCCGGAAACTGATAGATTCCATTACCTTCTAAAAAGCTGGAAACAAAAAAAGCATGACCGGCAGGATACCGGCCATGCTTTTTCTGTCTAGGACAGATAGAGACTTCCTGTTACAGGGGGGTGAAGGCCCTGCCCTGCCACTATAGCAGATTCAAAAACGCATCGCAACACATACACATACACATGTGTATGTGTATGTGTATAACAGAAAGCAAGCCGCCATGCGGCGTAACAGGAGAAAGGAAAAGAAAAAGAAAATTTTTCCTTTCTCCCGGAAAAGAGTCCTAACGAAGAAAAGAAAGCCCTAACCAAAGTCCTGATTGACACGTAAAGCCTAGCCCCTCCGGCGCACCTTGTCCAGCGTTGCCCTACGGCGTCTCGCTTTGCTTGCCGCTGGACAAGGCGCCCCTACGGGGCTACGCGATACGCGTCAATCAATGACAACCAAACAGACGGCCGCAAAGGCGCTGTGTACATGTCTTTTTACTACGAAAGGGGTTTTCATCATGCCGAACTGGGTACGAAACAAACTGAACGTCACAGGAAATCAAACGGAAATCAAAAAACTCATCGAAACACTCCAGAGCGAGAACGGCCTAATTGATTTCGACCGGGTATGCCCCATGCCGGACGGCATCCGGGAAACGGCCGAGTGGGATTCCGGCTACGGGAACCGCATTGCTTACCGTGGGGACAGCCAGAAGCAAGCCCTTATCGGCGAATTCCTGGTCACGGGCCGAAAAAACGAAGCCCTGATACGCTTCCTGAAAGAGCAGGACAAGGACTTTTCCATCGAAGAAAGGGCCGAAGCCAGGAAGAAGGCCGTCCAGTATTTCATCAATTACAGGCGCTATGGCTTTCCAGACTGGTACGGATGGTGTGTAGCGAACTGGGGGACGAAGTGGAACGCCGGCGACGCCATCGTCGTAACCGATGGCAACGGGCAGGCCCTCTTCACCTTCATGACCGCCTGGAACGCCCCTCTTCCCATCATCCAAAAGATAGCCAAGGACTTCCCAACCCTTTCGTTCGACCTGCTCTACGCCGACGAAGACTATGGGAATGGCGCAGGCTATGTTTCCTTCCAGAAGGGAGAACTCAAAAACCGTGTAGATTTTGAACACGGTTCCAAAGCGGCTTGGGGAGCGGCTATGGAAGTCTGGGAACTTGACGAAGAAACCGTAGAGGAACTGCAAGGCGGCGAAGGCGCATAGTTACGGAAATAGTGAACTACACATACACATACACATGTGTATGTGTATGTGTAGAAAGAAGGGAGCGAAAATCATGACACGTTTTTTCATTGATTCCTGGGACGACTGGGACGAAGCCATAGAAGAAGTCGAAGCCCTGCTCGATAGGGAAGGCATCCGCTACGACGTCGATAGCGGCGGCCGCTATATGATTGAAGACGACGACGCCGGAACCGTCGCCGACCTCTTGGACGACGCCGGCATCCGCTACGAAATCATCTAAAAAAAGCCGTATCCCATAGCGACGGGATACGGCCAGGGCCGGGAAAGAGTCCTAACGAAGACAAAAGAGACCTAACCGGGTCCTTATTGACACGTAAAGCGTAGCCCCTCCGGTGTGCCTTGTCCAGCGTTGCCCTACGGCGTCTTGCAAGCTTGCCGCTGGACAAGCCGCACCTTCGGGAGCTGCGCGATACGCGTCAATCAATGACAATCAAACAGGCGGCCGCAAGGCTGCTGTGTACATTGTTTTCTACTACGAAAGGGGTTTTACTCATGGGATATACGCACTACTTCAATACCTTAGTACCGGACGAACGGCTGGCACGGATTACTAAGGAAATCGTAAAGGAAAGCGCCGTCACCATCTGCGGCGGTATGGGCAAAGGGAAACCGGTCATTACGGAACGGGAAATTTCCCTGAATGGGGACGAATCCCGCCGGGAAGACTACGAAACCTTCTGCATCCCGAACCGGGAAGAAGATTTCGGCTTCCATAATTTCTGTAAGACCGCCCACCAGCCGTACGACGAAGTCGTGACCGCCATCCTTTGTGCGGCCCTGTACCTCAACTGCAAGGGAAGCGATTCCATCCATTCCGATGGAGACTTCAAGGAATGGTACGAATCGGGCGGCATCACCCTTTTCCAGAAAGCCTACGAAGCCGTGTACCGGAAAAAAGTCGACGACGAAAGGCTTATCGACCTGCTGGAAAAGCAGATAGGCGACCGGGACTGGGCCTGGTAAACGGTCCCGGATGGCGTAAGCCATCCGGGAATGGCCCCGCAAGACTGTGTACCTGCTTTTACTAACGAAAGGAGAAAACCTCATGACAAACGAAGAAAAGAAAGCCCTGAAAGACGCCGTCCATGAATACCTCATCGAAGCCATCCTGGCGAAAGGAAACTTCGAACAGGGCCTCTACGATAAGGAAGACTATGAATTGGCCCTCAATACGGCCCGGGGGAGCATCCTTACGGCCCAGCGCCTGCTGGCCGTGACGATGACCTGGGACGAAGCGACGAACCTCGTCGAAACTTGGATCGACGAAACCGAAACCGGGCCGGACGACGCCCTGCCGCTCGACTGGTAGTTTTCACGGTGTACCCATTTTTCTGCGAAAGGAGGTGATGTATTCGATACAGTCGAAGTCAACCACTGACTCAAACCGGAGCATCTGTTTTTTTTAGAAAGGAGAACATAGACCATGATTAACACAGAAACCATCCAATTCATCGCCCTGTTGAACGAATTAGCCGAAAAAAGTAAAAATGGCATCCATCCGTTTTCAACCGTATCCCATCAGCTCAAGGAATGCCTCCTTTATGACGATAGTCAAGTTTTTCAAGGAGCACATCCCCTGGTGGCAGATTACCTCGTAGATAATAAACATGACGACATCCTTTTGACCTATACCGGGATATACGACAAAGAAGGTATTGTCATCGGGGTAAAAAGGGATGAAGACGACGAAGCCTATGTTTCTGTCACCTCGAGGAAAGACCCGGATTTTTGCATCGTCATTGAAGACGGCATTTGGTATACCGCCTAATCAAGGCCATACGGGAGGCCCTGGAGGAGACGAAAGCGAAGGCCTTCCTTCCTCACGAAAGGCGCTCACGTTGTGGGCGCCTGTTCGTGCCAAGTGACGATACACATACACATGTGTATGTGTATAAGAGAAAATAGAGCAATACGGTATAGATTTACATGGCTCATAATAATGAAAGTTTAAAAGTAAAACAATCACTTGCAAAAGTAAAACATTTAAAATATAATAAGAGAGAAAGGACGTGAAGAAGATGGCACAGACGAGTTTAAAAAAAGATACGAATTTCAATATGAGAATGAATAAAGAAAAAAAGCAGGCATTAGAATCTTTATACGGTCAATTAGGCATGACCTTACCGGAAGCTGTTAATATTTTCTTTGAAAATTCCTTACTGGCGGGGGGAATTCCATTTGCTGTAAAACTTCCTCGGTACAATGCAGAAACGGAAGCCGCCATGCAGGAAGCCAGAGACATCATGCAGGGGAAAATTAAGGCTAAAAGATACCATTCAGCCAAAGCCATGTTGGATGATTTGGAAAATGAGGATGAAGAATGTTAGATCTGATATTCACGACGAAATTCAAAAAAGACTACAAACGAATGCGTAAACGAGGGAAAGACAAGAAAAAACTGGAGGATACTTTAGACATGCTGATGAAGGGCATTCCATTGTCTAAGGATTATCATGATCACGAACTACAAGGAAGATATATAGGATTTCGAGAATGTCACATTGAACCGGATTGGCTCTTGATTTATGCCATTAATCAAGAAGAATTGATATTGGTAGCCTCTCGTACTGGTTCGCATAGTGACTTATTCGCATAATTGAAAATCGCTCACTACAGCGGGAATAGTTAGTAGCCACAGGCACCCATTCAACGGGCGCCTGTTTTTTTACGCGAAAGATACAGCCCTACACATGTGTATGTGTAGGTTATACTGGAAAAAGGCGGCAAAGAGTCCTAACGAAGAAAGGAAGACCTAACCTAAACTTCCTCGCTGACCCCGAAAGAATAATCCCTCCGCGGCCCCTGTCCAGCGTTGCCCTACGGCGTCTCGCTTCGCTTGCCGCTGGACAGGGAGCCGCTATGGGATTTTTTAGCGGGTGTCAGCGAGGACGAAAGGAATCGCGGAAGCGAAAGGAGAGATTGCCATGATGAGTTCCATCCATATCCCGGACTGTACCTTCGATTTCAATCGGAAAGACTGGAAGGGTTATAAAAAAGAGCGGCAGATTGTCGACGCTAAGTGGAAAGCCATCCTGCACCGGCCCGGCTTTAGGGCCTTATGGTGCCGCGGCGTGTCCCTGACGCCGGGAACGAAAGGGAGCGCCTGGCAGCTCACCTACTGGAGCGGCGAAAAGGCCTTAAGTGACCGCCAGATTGATAGCCTGGATGAAGCCTTCGAGGAACTGCGAGGCTACACCGGCCGGAGCGTCACCGTCCTTTGGGACTAAAGTCAGGCCCGGACACCGGGCGAAAGGAGAATTTGCCATGAACTACGAAAATGAAATGTACTTCGAACTGTCCCGGATAGACTTCTTCTACGGGCTAAAGAAGAAAGGCCACGTTAAGATCTACCAGGAAGCGCACACCCTCTATTCCCTCAAGACCGACGACGGAGAGACCTTGGGGACCGCCAAAGGCCGGAAGGAATTCTACCACTACCTGCGGGGCTTTGCCGACGCCCTGGACTGGGCGTCGGAAGAAGAACGGAGATAGCCGCTGTGCATCGGTCCAAACCGCCCTTCTTGGGCGGTTTGGATGAAAAAAGGAGGAATATGATGAAAACCTATGCAGATATTTTAGAAAAATCAGGCCTTCACGATGCCGTCGAACGCATCGTCCAGCGCTTTCCGCACCTTCAAATCGTAGCAAGGACAGACGCCAGAACGTTTGCCCTGAACGCCTGCCGCTTAGTGATGGTCCCGGGCGTCAGTCTTCGGGAGTATGGGAAACTCGGCGCCATCGCAGATAGCGATCGATAGGAGAAAACAATGCCAAACGAAGCCAATCAGAACACATCCGTCCGCTACTACGCCATGGGGCCGCACTGCGGCGCCCTGGGCATTACGACGGATAACGCGAAATACCTGAGACTCACACGGAACCATCCCGGCGCCGTCGGGAAAGGCTTCAAGAGCTGGGACGAGGCCGCCCGCTGGCTGGAGAGCCTGGGCATCTTCTACGAAGACGGCACCTGGAGTAAAAAGAAGCCGTTATCGGGTGCCGCAGAAAAAAAGCCGCCCGAAGTGCCAGCTCGAAAGAGCACCGGCCTCCCGGACAGGGACCTCTTTGGAAGGGACGAACTGATCCACCTGGTGCTTATTTTGCCAAAGACGCTCCATATCTGGACCGACGCGTCTCTTTCGCCCGGGACCGGCGATAAAGGCTATGGCATCGTCCTCGCCGATAAAAAGAAACGGCGCCTGGCCTACCTGGCCGTGAAATGCCGGGAAAATACCGCCAGCAGTGCCCTATTGGAGATCGCGGCCGTCGTAAAGGCCCTGGACTTCGTCCTAAAGGACCACCGGCCGCACCATCTCATCATCCATACGGATTTCCTGGCGACGGTCCGCCTCTTTCAGGAAAAAGACTTCCTAAAAGCCATCGCTTCCTACCCGGAAGACTTTCAGGAGCTGGCAAGGCGCGTCGCCTATTGGAAATACCAGCCAAACGTCACTCTCGAGATAAAGAAAGTGAAAGCCCATGCCGGGGAATGCGGTAACGAAGAAGCCGACGCTCTGGCAAAATTAGGCGCCTTAGGAAAGAATTGACTTAGGAAAGGAGCAACACTATGCGAGCCATCAATCACCACATCGTAACCGGACTGACCGTCTGGGCCCTCACGGGGACCCTGGGCTACGGCCTCGTAGCCGCCGCGGCGGCCAACCTGCCGGACTGGATTGACCGTTGCCGGCGTCAGAAGGAAGGGGAGGAGGAAAAAACAGAGAAACGATTCCATCGCCAGATCGGTCATTGGTTCGTCCCCTGGCTGATGGTCCTGCTCCTTAGCGGGGCCATCCTCTACCGGCGGATTGTCTCCTGGGACCCGGGGCATCTCTTCGGGATTCTCTTCCATAACCCGGATAAACTGCCAATCCTCCTGAACGTCGTCGTCCTCCTGGGCCTCGTCGCCCTGAGCGGCCTCCTCCATATCGTAGAGGACGCCGTATGCGGGACCGTGCCGGATTACCGCCTGCGCAAAAGGCGCTGGGGAAAGCGCCTCTTCCGGGTCAATTCCGCCAAAGAGCATACCCTGGTCTGCGTCTACAGCATCGGCCTTTTGGTCCTGTGTATGGCCCTTAGGCGGGGACTCTTCTAAGCCGTGTATCCAGAAAGGAGCGACATCATGAACCCATTTGCCAGCCGCCTGAAAGCCCTGCGTAGCCGCTATGAACTAACGAGC
>OIYF01000437.1_pt1 | contig 16656 bp, 16 predicted proteins | sample 1587971 | NCBI WGS metagenome assembly OIYF01 (sample SAMN03283248) | human gut metagenome | biome: human-associated habitat; material: feces | host: Homo sapiens | place: Peru | collected 2012 | reverse complement strand
CCCTCTTCGCCGTAGAAGACACCACGAACGGGCAGGCCCAGCTCCTGGGGCTCGTTCAGGAACTCAGGTGCCAGATCGCTGTTGGCGAAGTTCCAGAAGTGTGCGCGGTTCTCGAAGGTGAAGGGGATGGACAGCAGCTTGGACTTGTTGCAGCCGTAGCTGGTCAGTGCGAAAGCGGAGATACGGCTCATATCAATGGAAGTGGAGCCGCCCAGGATGGCGTCCAGAACGTCGTTCTCAGAACCCAGAACACCGGAAGCCTGCACATCAATGACAACAGAGCCGCCGGTCAGCTCTTCGACCTTCTCCTTGAAGTGGGTAGCGGTCTGGCCGACGATGGTATCCAGCGGGTTGACCTCGGCGTAGACCAGAGTCACCTTGGGATCGTTGGCAGCAGCAGCTGCATCACCGGCAGCAGCAGAAGCAGAAGCTGCGGTAGAGGTGGAAGCAGCGGTAGAAGTAGAGCCGCTCTTGGAACCACCGCAGGCGGTCAGAGCAACAGCAGCGGTAGCTGCACCGGCAACGGCCATAAAGCTACGACGAGAGATCATTTTCATAGGAATCGTCCTCCTTAAATAATTGTGAACTTCTCCGGGCGCACAGGTGCCGGAGCTTTCGTTCATTGACTGTACACACTTTAGCAAATTTTCCGAAACGAAACAAGGGCTTTCAAAAAATGTCCTGTTTTTCGAAAGAATGTCAAGATTGTTTTTGCCATATTGCACAATCGCTTTCTATCTTGTTTGTGCAACACTGCCGACCAGTTGGATACATTCCTGTATTTATGGTACAAAATAACACCCCGAAAAATGTCCGTCCGGGCATCCATCGGGGTGTCTTTTTCAGCTTTTCTGTATCCGGTCGATCAGTTCCTGCTGGGCAGAGAATTCATCGTACATGGGCTGCACCGCTGCGCGGAAGCGAGCCTTCTCGGCCTCGTCCAGCTCGGTGACGCAGATGCCCCGCTTGCGCATATTCTGCTCTGCGTTCGCCTCCCGCCGCGCCCAGAGCTCCCGCTCTGTCTGTGCGCTCTCCCGGGCGCAGGCGCGGATCACCTCCGGGAAGCTTTCGTCCAACGCGGCAAGCTTTTCCATCACCGCCGGGCTGGCCAGCTGCACCTCCGGCACCCGGGTGTGCTCGTCCTTCAGGAAAAAGGGCGCTACCTCGTAGTGCCCCATCACCTCGTAGCTGGGCCAGTTGTTCTCTGCGCCATCGATCTCGGCGTTATGCAGGGCGGCATACACCTTGCTGTACACCACCTGCGCCGGCTTTGCGCCCAGTGCGGTGATCATGTCGCTCATCATGTCCGACTCCTGCACCCGGATGGTCAGCCCCTGCAAATCATCCAGCCCGGTCACCTTTTCCCGGGTGTAGAAGCTGCGCACACCGGCGTCGAACCACGAAAGCCCTACTAAATCCATCCCGTCCAGCATGGCCAGAAACTCGTCCCCGATGCTGCCGTCCAGCACCCGCCACATCTGCTGGGCATCGCTGTACAGGTAAGGCAGCTGCAACACGCTGAGCTCCGGCTCGTACTCTGCCAGCTGGCTCAGGGACACGCGGGAAAAATCCACCCCGCCGAACTGCATCTGCTGGATGACGCTCTGCTCTGCGCCCAGTTCTGCCCCGCTGTAAACCAGCACCTTCACCCGGCCATCCGTGTGCTGCGCCACAAGCTCGGCAAAGGCCTTTGCCGCCTTGCTGGTGGGGTAGTCCTCCGGCTGGTTCTCCGCATAGCGCAGAATGAGCGGCTTCTCCTGCTGCGAAGAAGCAGACTGCGCCGTGCAGCCTGTAACTGCCAGTGCCGGGGCTGCCGCAAGCAGACGCAGCAGCTGACGGCGGGTCACAGCCGCGCCTCCCGGGCTGCCTTTGCCGCTTCCTTCCGGTACTGGGTGGGGGTCATGCCGGTGCGCTTTTTAAAGGCACGGGCAAAGTAGCTGGCGTCCTCGTAGCCCACCATGGAGGCCACCTCCGCTGCGGAGCGGAAGGGGTCGGCCAGCAGCTCCTTGGCGGCGTTGATGCGCAGCTCGGTCAGACAGTCCAGAAAGTTCATCTTCTGGTACTTTTTGAACTGTGCCGAAAGGTACGCCGGGCTGATGTGCAAAATTTCGCTCACGCTGTCCAGCGAGAGGTCGGCCATATAGTTATCTTCCATATACTTGCGCACATGATCCATCACCAGTGCGTTGCGGTCGCTCTCCCCTTCCCCAGCGGGGTCGGTCTCCTGCTCCGAAGCGGCTTCCGGTTCTACCGCCGCCAGCTCGGCCAGACGGCGTCCGGCTTCAATTTGCCGGATAGCGCGGCGGATGGCGGCCTCGGTCTCGTCCGGGTCCACCGGCTTCAGCAGATAGTCGCAGGCGCCCAGATGCACCGCCTCGTGGGCGTACTGGAACAGGCTGTACGCCGTGATAAAGATCACCTTGCACTCCGGGCGCTGTTCCAGCACCGCGCGGGCGGCATCCAAGCCGTTCATGCCCGGCATCTCGATGTCCATCAAAATCAGGTCTGCTTCCCAGAGCACGGCGGTATCGGCGGCCTTGCGGCCGTTTTCCGCCATCTCCACCGTCACCTCATGCTCGAACCGGCGCATGACGATATCCGCCAGCGCCTCCCGCTCCATCCTCTCGTCATCCGCGATCAACAGACGAATCATTCCTCAAATTCCTCCTCATTCTCCACCAGCGGCAGATACAGGATCACCGCAGTTCCCCGCCCCGGCCGGGAGCGCACCACCACCCGGCAGCGGGCATCCAGCAGCCGCAGGCGGGCGGCCACGTTATAAATACCGATATGTTCCCAGCGGGGTGCGGGCTGTTCCAATGCCGTGCGCAGCTGTTCCAGCTGCTCCGGCTCAATGCCCACGCCGTTGTCCAGCACCCGGATGCACAGCAGGCCTTTTTCACGCAGGGGCACCATGCGGATGCGCACCACGCCGCCCTCTTCCTTGGGGCAGATACCGTGCTTGAAAGCGTTTTCCACGATAGGCTGCAAGATAAAGGATGGCACCATGGTCTCGGTCAGATCCAGCGAGTCCGAGAACGCCCACTGCATCTGCACCCGGTCGCCAAAGCGCACATGGTAGATGGAGTAGTACTCGTCCACAACGCGCACCTCCCGGGAGAGGGGCACCTGCTCATCGTTGCTCATCAGGCTGTAACGCAGCAGATGGGAAAGCGCCATGATGAGCGCCTGTGTGCGGTAGGCGGACTCTGTGCCCGCCATCTGCTGGATGACGTTCAGGGTGTTGAACAGAAAATGCGGGTCGATCTGGCTGCGCAGCTGCTGCAACCGGCTGCGCTCCATGCGGTTCTGCAGTTCCAGCGCCTCGGTCTTTTGGCGATGCAGCTCCCGCTCGATCTCGTTTTTCTCCTGTAAGGTGTTCACCTGCTGCGCCATGGAGTGCTTCATGCGGTTGAAGGACTCTGCCAGCTGGCCGATCTCCGGCTGCTTGGGCAGCGGGATGTCCGGGGTATCGAGCTGGCTGCGACTGATGGCGCGGGAGGCCTCGATCATCTGAGACACCGGGGTCAGCAGCTGCATGACCATCAGACCGGAGGCGCAGCCCAGCGCCACGCACAGTGCCACCACCACGATCTGCATCAGGGCGATCCGCTCGCCCAGCTCCGAGATCTCGGTGTAAGTAGTCTGGGCGTCCAGAATCGAGGCTTTCAGCAGCTGCATGGTGTACTGGCTCAGATACCCGCCGCAGACCGAGACCTTGTTGTAATACAACTGGGAAGCCTTTGCTTCCTGCCCACTGGAAAGATAGCTCTCCAGCTCTTCCAGCAGGGTGTTGTAGCTGCCGTAGGTGGTTTCCACCGCACCGTACAGCACCCACTGCTCATCGCTGACGTTCTGCAAGCCGTCCATATTGGATCGGATGCGCCACAGCCATGCGTTGCTGGTGGAGCAGGCTGCCTGAAGCTTTTCCAGCATTTCCTCGGTCTCGCCGTTCTCCCAGCGGTACGCTTCCAGAATGCTGATGGAGCTTTCCACACCGCCCTGAAAGCGGCTGATGGCGTTAAAGTTGCCCATCTGGTCGTCCTGTACCTGCTGCACCGCCCGTGCCTGATAGCCGTTCAGGGCAAGCTGCAACGCAAAGGCCGCAAAAAAGGCTGCCAGACACAGCACCATGCGCTGCTTGAGCGTAACGCTGCGCTTCCAGTTGCGCTTTTCCATGCAAGGCTTCCCCCTTTTTTTCGTTGGATAATATCTTATTCTACCACGCCTTGCGGGCGGTTTGCAAGCCGGATGCACCGCCGCCGGTGCATCTTTTGCTTGCTTCTTGCCGGTAAATGTGGTACTATGCCCAAAAAGGAGGGTAATTTTATGACCCAGAATGTTTGTGTTTCCGTTCAGATGGACGAAAAGGGCTTTCGCGATTTTGCATCTTTCGACCTGCTGCGCCACAACAAGGGCTGGCAGCGCCCGGCGGTGTTCACCGCCATTCTGCTGGTGTGTGCCGGCATCTGCCTGAGCCAGATCGGCAAGCGGGAGGGTGCCGGGCTGCTGACCGCCGTGCTGGCCATCGTAGCTATCGGTCTGCCCGCCGTATACTTCGGCACCTTCTTTGCCAACCTCTCCAAGCAGATCAAAAAGCTGGGTCTGCCCCGCCCCTTCTACCGGCTGGAACTGGACGCCGCCGGGCTTTCGGTCTGGATGGCCGGTGAGCAGAACAAGACCGAGCCCACCAACCGCTACACTTGGAACACCGTGTACTGCGCCTACCGCACCAAAGAGGCGGTGTACATCTACGTCCAGAAGAATCAGGCCTATCTGCTGAACGAGAGCATGGATGCTGCATGGAGCCTGCTGGGCAGCACCCTGCCCGCCGCCAGCTTGCACGACTGCCGGAAATAAGGCAGCGGAAAATCTATTTTTCTTTCGGGATCCCGGAGCATCTGCGGACGCTCCGGGAGTCTATTTTTACATAACAATTTTCACAAAACAAAAACCCACGCTGCGGCAAAGCAAAAGCGCAGCGTGGGTACGGAAATAGCGTTACAAAGTTTTAGCGGGCGAGGGTGTACTTGTGCAGGGTCTTGCGCACTGCGCCGTTACCGGCGTACAGCTCCTTGACCATGCCCTCGATCTTTTCGCCCAGACCGACGGCGTACAGATCCACGCCGAACACGTCGGCACGGCTGTACAGAGCCTTCAGGCAGCTGAAGTCCTGCTCGCCTTCCTTGACCTCCAAGGGGTTGACGATGGCCTGCAGCTCAGCCAGCAGCGGATCGGGAGAGATCTCGAAGGGCTGGCCGTTGTCGTCGATGCCCTTCAGGTAGCGGGCATAGCCTGCCAGCACCAGCGGGATCAGCACGAGGTTGGACTTGTCCAGACCGCGCTCCTCGTAAGCCTTGATGGTCTCGCCGAAGCGGATAGCCAGCTTCTGAGAGGTATCGGTAGCGATACGCTGGGGAGCATCGGGCATGAAGGGGTTGGGCAGACGGCGGTTGATGACAGCGCCGATGAACTCGTAGGGGTTCAGCACGCCGGGATCGACCACGACGGGCATTGCCTCGATGTAGCCGATCTTCTGGATGAAGGAGCGCAGATCCTCGTCTGCCATCTCGGCAGAGATGAGGGTGTAGCCCAGCATGCAGCCATAGATGGACATGGCAGTGTGCAGGGGGTTCAGGCAGGTGCAGACCTTCATCTTCTCGATCTTGTCCACGGTCTCGCGGTCGCAGTACAGCACACCGCCCAGCTCCAGCGGAGGACGGCCGTTGGTGTAGTGATCCTCGATGCACAGGTACTGGGTCTCCTCGGCGTTGACGAAGGGAGCGGTGAAGGTGTGCTTCTCGGTCACGATGGTGTAGTTATCCTCAAATCCGTCCTTTGCCAGCATCTCCTGCACCTTTGCGTCCGGGCGCGGGGTGATCTTATCGATCATGCTCCAGGGGAAGGTGATCTTGGTCTCGTCCTGCACATAAGCCAGGAACTCTGCGGGCACCAGACCCTGCTCCACCCACTTTGCAGCGTAGGCGTGGACAGCGGTCTTGACCTTATCGCCGTTGTGGGAGCAGTTATCCATGCTCTGCACGGTCAGGGGCAGCTTACCGGCCTTGAAGCGCTCGTACAGCAGAGCGGTGACCTTGCCCATGGCCAGCACGGGGGTCAGGCCGCGCTCCAGATCAGCGGGAGCAACGCCGTAGCCCTTCTCGGTGATGGTGAAGGAGATCATCTGCAGGCTGGGGTTCTGGAAGATCTCCACCAGACGTGCCCAGTCCTCGGTGAAGGAGGGGTCAGCCTTCAGGCTTTCGGTGACGGAAGCCACGACCTTCTTCTCGATCTCGCCGGTAGACTTCAGGCAGACCAGCAGGCTCAGGTTGTCGTAGGGACGGTAAGCCTTGTCGATGATCTCGTAGTCGAAGCTCTCGGCCACGATGACACCGCGGTCGTACTTGCCGCTGTTCAGTGCATCGTTCAGCACGGCAGCGGGGAAAGCGCGGAAGATGTTGCCGGCGCCGAAGTGCACCCAAGTGGGCTCGGCGTGGGTCTTGGCCTTGACGGCCTCAATGTCGAATTTGGGCAGCTCGTAGCCCTTTTCTGCCCACTCGGCGGACAGATTGCCGTTTTTGATATCAGACAGCTTCATAATCATCAGCCCTTCTTTTCTTCATCCAGACGGTCCAGCAGATCCCAGATACCCAGCATATACTGGATGCCCAGAGCACGGTCATACTTGCCGTAGCCGGGGCGGCAGTTGCCGGGGCCTTCCTCCCACAGCTGACGGCCGTGGTCGGGACGGATGTAGCCCTCAAAGCCGCAGTCATGGTAAGCGCGCATCACCTCAATGATGCCGGTCTCGCCGCAGCAGTCGCGGTGCGCAGCCTCAGAGAAGTCGCCGTTGGGGAAGTGGTGGATATTGCGGACGTGGCCGAAGGCAATGCGGTCGCAGTGCTTGCGGATGATCTCGGCACAGTTATTGTTGGGGTTTGCGTTCAGGCTGCCGGTGCACAGGGTCAGGCAGTTGTACGGATCGTCCACCATCTTCAGGAAGCGGTCGATGCTGGGCTCGTCCACCAGCAGGCGGGGCAGGCCAAAGATATCCCAAGGGGGATCGTCCATGTGGATGGCCATCTTGATGTCACACTCGTGGCAGGTGGGCATCAGAGCTTCCAGGAAGTACTTCAGGTTCTCCCACAGCTTCTCCTTGGTGACAGGGGCGTAGGCCTTGAACAGCTCGTCCAGCTTTGCCATGCGCTCCGGCTCCCAGCCGGGGAAGGTCATGTTGTACTTCTCGGTGAAGGACATGATGTACTCAGCCATAGCCTTGTAATCGCCCTTGATCTTGTCCTTCTCGTAGAACAGTGCGGTGGAGCCGTCGCCTACCGGGTGGAACAGGTCGGTGCGGGTCCAGTCGAAGATGGGCATGAAGTTGTAGCAGATGACCTTGACGCCGAACTTGGACAGGTTGCGGATGCACTGCTTGTAGTTCTCGATATACTGGTCGCGGGTGGGCAGACCGATCTTGATGTCATCGTGGACGTTGACGGACTCGACAACATCCATATCAAAGCCGTAAGCGTGGATCTGGTCTGCAACCTTCTGGATCTCGTCGATTTCCCAGATCTCGCCGGGCATCTTGTTGTGCAGTGCCCAGACGATGCTGGTCACGCCGGGGATCTGCTTGATGTCGCTCAGGGTGACGGGGTCGTTGCCCTCGCCATACCAGCGCCAACCCATTTTCATAGGCATAGAGAAGTTCCTCCTGTCGTTATTTATCATGTGGCACGCGCAGTACGCCTGCACGCTCTTCTTGCTTATATTCTAATATATCAGTTTTAAAATAGCAATACGCACAATGCCATTTTTTTGTGTTTATTCTTGTATACTTTACACAAAAACGGCAAAATGCCAGTTTTTTAACAAGGTTTTTGGGCAGTGTGCTGCTTCCTTTCCAAGCTTTTCCTGTTCTTGCGGTCAGAACAGCTTTTTGACTGGTTTTCGCAAAAATACGTCCTGCTTCCGTTAAAAGTCCGTTCTGTGGTACATTTGCCCTGTTATACTGCAATTACACCGAGGGACGGCAGCGTCTCCCTCATCTACTGGAAAAAAGAGGCATACTATGAACGAAAGCAACTTTGTGGTAAAGACCATCTTCCACGCCCGCGGCAGCTCCGAGGTACTTACCGAAAACTATTTTGCCACCCGGAAGGAGGCAGAAGAATTCTGCGCCCTGACCGACTATGCCATGAAGCTGAACTACGGCGCAGAGCAGCAGCTGGTGACCACCGAGATCGTGGCGCTCTGACCCGCCCGGCGCAAAGCGCAGCCGGTTGACAATTCCTGTAAAAACCTTTATATTCAAGACACGCAGCGCTCCGCGAAAACCGCCGGGCGCACCATCTGCTTTTACTTTTATATATAAAGGAGGATCCGCTATGGTTTCACCTGCCAAGTGCATCGCCGGGCGTTCTGTTGCCGATTGGATCGCGGCATATCCCGTGGTCTCTGACCTCTGCGCCCTGAAGGAGACTGCATGGGTAAACCCGGACAAGCTGCCCTTTGCACAGGCTGCGGCTGCCTGCCCGCTGACTTTGGCCGACATTGAGGACGCCGCCGCACGGCTGGAGCGGTTTGCGCCCTATCTTGCCGCCGTCTTTCCCGAGACTGCTGCGACCGGCGGCATCATTGAGTCCCCTGTTCAGCCCATCTCCCGGATGCAAAAAGTGCTGGAGGAGCGCAGCGGCACCCCCATCGCCGGGCAGGTATGGGTCAAGTTGGACAGTCATCTGCCCATTTCCGGCTCCATCAAAGCCCGGGGCGGCATTTACGAGGTGCTGAAAACCGCCGAGGACATTGCCCTGCACAGCGGGATGCTGCATCTGACCGACAACTACGCCGTTCTGGCAGAAGAGCGCTTCCGCAAGCTGTTCTCGCAGTATTCCATCGCGGTGGGCTCCACCGGCAATCTGGGGCTTTCCATCGGCATCATGAGCGCGAAGCTGGGCTTTCAGGTCACTGTACACATGTCCGCTGACGCGCGGCAGTGGAAAAAAGACCTGCTCCGCAGCCGGGGCGTCAAGGTGGTGGAGTACGCCTCCGATTACAGCATCGCCGTGACCGAGGGGCGCAAACTGGCGGCGGGCGACCCCTACTGCCATTTTGTGGATGACGAAAACTCCAAGACCCTCTTTCTGGGCTATGCCGTGGCTGCGCTGCGGCTGAAAAAGCAGCTGGATGCGCAGGGCGTCACCGTGGATGCGGAGCATCCCCTCTTCGCCTATCTGCCCTGCGGCGTGGGCGGCGGCCCCGGCGGCGTGGCCTTTGGCCTGAAGATGCTGTTCGGCGATGCCGCGCACTGCTTCTTCGCCGAGCCCACCCACTCCCCCTGCATGATGCTGGGCATGGCTACCGGCGAAAACAGCAGCGTTTGCGTGCAGGACTTTGGCATCGACAACCGCACCGCCGCCGATGGTCTTGCCGTGGGGCGCGCCTCCGGCTTTGTGGGCGGGCTGATGCGTCCCTTTATGAGCGGCTGCTACACCCTGCAGGACGAGCGGATGTACACCCTTCTGGCGCAGCTGGCAGACGCCGAAGATCTTTACCTTGAGCCCAGCGCTCTGGCGGGAATGTACGGCCCGGTGCTCACCCAGCCCGGGCAGCTGCTTGGCGCTTACACCGAAGCCGCCCTGCCCGCCGGTGCGCTGGCAAACGCCACCCATCTGGTCTGGGCCACCGGCGGGAATATGGTTCCCCGGGAAGAAATGCAGCGCTACTACGCAAAAGGCAAGGCGCTGGCACAGAAATAACAAACAAAAGCCGCCTTTCGTGCCAAACAGCACAAAAAGCGGCTTTTATCGTTTTATTTCAGGAGCAAAGAGCCTTGCGGAAGCTTATTCCGGCAGATCCTCTTCGTTCTCCAGGCTGTGCCAGACGTTCTGGACGTCATCGTTATCTTCCAGAGAATCCAGCAGCTTGCCCATCAGCTTCAGCTGATCGGGGTCGGTCAGGCGGGTGGTGGTCATGGGCACCATGGCCAGATCGTCGGACAGGATCTCGTAGCCCTTCTCCTCCAGAGCCTTGACCACAGCGGAGTAGTTCTCGGGGTCGGTGGTGACCTCAGCTGCGTCCTCGCTGGCATCAAAGTCCTCGGCACCGGCATCCAGAGCATCCATCATGGCCTCGTCGGCGTCCTTATCCTCCAGAGAGATGTCGATGACGCCCTTCTGGTTGAACAGGAAGGCCACGCAGCCCATAGCGCCCAGATTGCCGCCGTTCTTATCGAAGTAGTGGCGCAGGTCGGCAGCGGTACGGTTGCGGTTGTCGGTCAGGGTCTCCACCATGACTGCCACGCCGCCGGGGCCGTAGCCTTCGTAGGTGATGGCCTCGAACTCGGTCTTGTCGCCGCCCTCGGCCTTCTTGATGATACGCTGGATGTTATCGTTGGGCACGCTCATGCGCTTTGCCTTGGCGATCAGGTCTGCCAGCTTGCTGTTGGAAGCCGGGTTGGGGCCGCCGTCACGGACGGCAACGCTGATCTCGCGGCCGATCTTGGTAAAGACCTTGGCGCGGGCGCCGTCAGTCTTTTCCTTCTTGCGCTTAATGTTGTTCCATTTGCTATGTCCAGACATGGGAAAGAGCCTCCTAAATTTATCGGTATCTCCGCCTGCGGGCAGACGGGCTGTGGTCGCCCGCTTGTGGCAGCACACAAAATCTAACTCTATTATTTTATCACAATCCACCGGCACGTTCAAGCCTGAAAAGCCCGATTTTCGCCCGGATGCGTGTAAATCTGCGGTTTACAGCAGCCGCAGCGCCTTGGGATAGTGGTTTTTCACCCGCCCGCCGGACACCTTGCCGCCGCCCAGCGGCCAGCCGTCCACGGTCACGCAGCACCAGCCGTCCGCTGCCGTGCGGGCTTCCACCTCGCGGCCGGAGAGGTACTCGGTGCAGCGGCAGTCGGCAAGGGTCAGCTGCTCGCAGTTCGTGCACAGGCTGCCAAAGGCCGTAAACAGATGATGCTCCGGCACAAAGCGGCCCTTCTGCACGCTGCCCACGAACACCCCTGCCCGCAGCACATGAAGTCCCGTCTGCGGAAAAGCCACCGGCAGCAACACACCGCCGCCGTGCACCACGGCCGGGCGCTGCACCAGCGCGGGGAAATACTGCCGGGCAAACTCCTGCCATGCGGCAAGGCTTTGCGCCGGGGTGGCCTCCCCTGCCCCGGTATCCCGGGTGCGGCGGCTCGTGCCCTGCACGGCGTCCCGGCAGGCGCGGCTGTCTGCGCGGCGGGCGCTGCGGGCATCTGCGGCCTTGGCAGGCTTCGCCTTGCCCTTGCCCTTTTTGCCCGTCTCCGCAGCGGCGGCAAGCCAGAGCTGCTCCTCCGGGGTGTATTCTCCCTCCGGCGGCAGGGTGCGGGGCGTGCCGGCCTTGACCAGCCGGGCCATAAAATGCCCCTCGCCGCCCTGACACGGCCAGATGCGGCGCACCTTACTTACATCCAGCGGCAGACCGCCGGTGCGGTTCTCTTCGCCTGCGCTGCCAAAGGTGTAGTCCACGTTGCCCAGCACATCTGCCAGTGCAAACTCCGGGTGGCGCTGCAAAAAGGCCGCCACCTGTCCTTCGTCCTCCTCCGGCGCAAAGGTGCAGGTGGAGTACACCAGCTGCCCGCCGGGAGCCAGTGCCGCTGCGGCGCAGTCCAGAATCTGCGCGCCCAGCTCTGCGCACTGCTTTACCAGTGCCTCGCAGTGCTGCTGCAGCGCTACCGGCTCCTTGCGGAACATTCCCTCGCCGGAGCAGGGCGCGTCCACCAGCACCCGGTCGAAAAACTCCGGCAGCGCCTCGGCAATGCGGGCGGGAGTCTCGTTGAGCACTACGGCGTTGGAAACGCCCATGCGCTCAAGGTTGCTTTTTAAAATTTCGGCGCGTGCGGCCACATACTCGTTGCTCACCAGCACACCGCGCCCCTGCAATGCCGCCGCCAGCTGGCTGCTTTTGCCGCCGGGCGCGGCGCACAGATCCAGCACCCGCATCCCCGGCTGTACCCCCAGCAGCGGCGCTGCCGAGGAGGCCGAGGGCTCCTGCGAGTAGAACACGCCCGCATGGTGGTACGGATGCCGTCCGGGCTTAAAGTCCGGCTGGTGCACCACGAATGCCGCCTTGCAAAAGGGCGATGCTTCCAGTGGGAAATCGGCTTTTGCGGCAAACTGCTCCGGTGAGCTGCGCAGGGCCGACACCGTTACGCCGCGCTCCGCCATTTCCTGCGGGGCTGCATACAGGACATCGAACCGGTCTCCCAGCAGAGCGCGCTCCCGCTGTTCAAAATATTCCATGGGCATTCTGCATTCCTCCTGTGGGATGTATAAAGCCGCCGTCTGCGGCCAAACTAGGTCTTGTGAGGGGCACACCGCCCCGCACGGAAAACCGAAAGGAGATCATTCACTATGGCAACCGAAAACCGCAGCAATAACTGCAAGAATCAGACCTCGAACCGCACGTCCAACCAGACCACCAACAGCGCCACCAACGAGCACAAGCACCCCAACCAGTACACCAAGGGTGCCGATGACGAAAGCGCCAAGAACTCCACCAACAGCCGTTCCACCAACGCGAAGAACAGCCGCTGATGGCGTAAGCGGCATCTGACGGACCGCAGATGCCAACAAACAAAGCCCGCTGCCTTCCACCACTGGTTTCCAGTGCGGAAAGCAGCGGGCTTTCGCATTCTTATTTCTGGTCAGGGTCAAACTGCTGCCACAGCACCTCAAACAGCTGGTGCACGCGCTCCAGCTGTCCGTTCAGGTACAGCCAGCCCAGCAGGCACTCGAAGCCGGTGGAGGCACGGTATTCCTCCGGGGAGGCGTGCTTGGCCACGCTGGCCTTGCTGGCGTTGCGGCCCCGCTTGAACACAGCCAGCTCGTCCTCGGTGAACAGCGGCTCCAGCAGCTGCTCTTCCCGGAACTGCGCCTTGGCAGAGACATACTTGACCTTTTCGGCGTTCAGCTTTCCGGCTGAAAGGCGGTGGTGCTCCACCAGACGCTGGCGCACCAGCAGCTCCAGCACGCTGTCCCCTACAAAGGCCAGCACCAGCGGGCTGAGTTCCCGCGGGTCGATCTTTTCTGATTCGTTCATGATGCTTTATCCTTAGAAGATATAGTCGAACTGATACTCGCCGATGAGAATGGTATCGTTCTCTTCCACGCCCTTCTGCACCAGCGCGTCCAGAATGCCGCTCTCGCCCAGCTGACGCTGGAAGAACTGCAGGCTCTCGTAGTCGTCCACGTTGCTGCCGGCCAGAATATACTCCAGCCACGGAGCTTCCACGCTCCACACATGGGCTTCCATCCGCTTGATATTGAACGAGCGGTCGTTCGCCTTGGGTTCGGGCTTCTTGTACTCGGGCGCGAACACCGGCACCGGCGGGATATCCTTCAGGCGGTTGTAGACCAGGCCCGGCAGCTCCCGCACGCCCTGCATGGTGGCGGCAGAGATGGGCACAAAGGTCAGGCCTTTGCCCTCCACATACTGGCGGAAGGTCTCGATCTGCTCCTCGGTGGCAAGGTCGCACTTGTTGCCCACCACGATCTGCGGGCGCTCGGCCAGCACGGGGCTGAACTTTGCCAGCTCCTCGTTGATCTTCTCAAAGTCCTCGATGGGGTCGCGGCACTCGCTGCCGGAAACGTCAACGACGTGCAGCAGCAGGCGGCAGCGCTCCACATGGCGCAGGAAATCGTGTCCCAGACCAACGCCTTCGCTGGCACCCTCGATCAGGCCGGGGATGTCGGCGCAGACAAAGCTTGCGCCCTCGCCCACCGACACAACGCCCAGCGTGGGCACAAGGGTGGTAAAGTGGTAGTTTGCGATCTTGGGCTTTGCCGCGCTGATGGTGGAGATGAGGGTGGACTTGCCCACATTGGGGAAGCCGATCAGACCCACGTCCGCAATCAACTTCAGTTCCAGCGTCACCTGCAGATCCTCGCCGGGCATACCGGGCTTTGCAAACTTGGGGATCTGGCGGGTGGGGGTGGCAAAGTGTGCGTTGCCGTAGCCGCCGCGGCCGCCCTTAGCAATGGTGACCGGGGTGTGGTCGGACAGGTCTGCGATGACAAGGCCGCTCTCTGCGTCCTTGATCACAGTGCCCAGCGGCACCTTGATGACCAGATTTTCGGCATTTTTGCCGTGGCACAGGCTCGCGCCGCCCTTGCCGCCCTCCGGGGCCACATACTTGCGCTTATAGCGGAAGTCCATCAGGGTGGACAGATGATCGTCCGCCACAAAGATGATGTCGCCGCCCCGGCCGCCGTCGCCGCCGTCCGGGCCGCCTGCGGCCACGAATTTTTCGCGGTGGAAGCTCACCGCACCATCGCCGCCCTTGCCCGCATGGAGCCATATCGTGGCGATGTCGATAAAGTTAGTCTGTGCTGCCATACAGCCCCTCCTTAGCTTTATAGGCCTTTGCGTTTCAGCGCCCTCATCCGGCACTTCGTGCCACCTTCCCCCGACCGGGGGAAGGCTTGCAAACAGCGCTACACGAACGCATAGCCTCATTTCATCAAAAAGAGCCGGGCCACGAGGGTCCGGCTCTACGATTGCAGTTATTCAGAAAGAAGTTACTGCTTAACGCTGCACTTCTTGCCGCTCTTGCCCACGCGCTCGAAACGGACGGTGCCGTCCACCAGAGCAAACAGGGTATCATCGCTGCCCTTGCCAACGTTCTCACCCGGCATGATGTGGGTGCCACGCTGACGAACCAGGATGTTGCCGGCCAGAACGAACTGACCGTCTGCACGCTTGGTGCCCAGACGCTGTGCTGCGGAATCGCGGCCGTTCTTGGTGCTGCCTACGCCCTTTTTATGTGCCATTGTAATTTACCTCCTTAGCCGTTGATCGCAGTGATCTCAACCTTGGTGTAGGGCTGACGATGGCCCATACGGCGAGCACTGTGCTTCTTTGCGCGATAGGTGATGATGTTCAGCTTCTTGCCCTTGCCATTCTTGATGACCTTGGCAGAAACGGTAGCACCCTCAACAACAGGAGCGCCAACCTTCACAGAACCCTCCTCGCCAATAGCGAGAACCTGATCAAACTTCACTTCGGAGTCGGCCTCAACGTCCAGCTTTTCGATGTAGACGATGTCGCCCTGCTCCACGCGGTACTGCTTACCGCCGGTAACAATGATTGCGTACATTTTGTTCATTCCTTTTCGTTGTACTCGCTGGTCGTAAAGGCAGGCCCTTACAGCGGGCCATTTCAGGCGCCCACACCATGCGGCTAGAATATTATAGCAAAAAGCCAACCGGATTGCAAGAGGAAATTTCCCCTTTTGCGCAAATTTTTACGCTTTTTTCTGCCCGGCCTGTTCTATGGCGGCCTTTACCTGCGCATTATAGGCCTCGGTCTTTTCCAAAAACAGCTTGCGCGGGCTGGAGGCCAGCAGCTGGGTGTCCTTACCCGCAAAGGAGATGGGGCCGTCCAGCTTCTTTTGAGCCGCCTTATTCTCAGCGTTCAGCGCCAGCGGCACAAACAGGGGCTTGTCCTTGAGCTTGCGGGTAAAGTACACCTCTGCCGCAATGCCAGCCACCACGGCGATGCCTGCCACCAGCTGGGATGCCCGCAGCCCGATGGAGGGCACCAGCATCAGGCTGTCGGTGCGCAGACCCTCGATCCAGAAACGGCCTGCGCCGTACCAGATCAGATACCGCAGGGTGATGTCGCCGTTGAACTTGCGCTTTTTGATGTAGCGGAACAGCAGGAAGAAGCCCACAAAGCACCAGATGCTCTCGTACAAAAAGGTGGGATGCACCGGCAGGTTGGGGTCGATGACCACACCCTTGGGCACCGTGACCGTGCTGCTCATCAGGTAAGCGCGGGTGGCCTCGCTGTACATTCCCCAGGGCAGTGTGGTGTTGCAGCCGAATGCTTCCTGGTTGACAAAGTTTCCCCAGCGGCCAACGCCCTGGCCGATCAAAAAGCACATTGCCACCAGATCAAACATCTGCAAAAGCGGGATCTTGCGCCATTTGCACGCAAGGCCGCCAAACACAAACGCGCCGATGAGCGCGCCGTAAATGGCAATGCCGCCGTTGCGCAGATCGATCATTTCCCACAAGCTTTGGTATTGAAACGGTGCCATGGCCACATAATAAACGCGTGCGCACACAATGGCCATCACCGTGCCGATCACAACCACATCCACCATACGGTCGGTGTCGATGCCGAAATCCGGCCCATAGCGGAAGGCAAACAGCAAGCCGCCCATAAGGCCCGTCGCCAGAAGGATGCCATACCAGTAAATATTAAAGCCGCCCAGAGAAATGGCCACACGGTTAATGTGCAGGCTAAGCCCCAGGCCCGGAAACTGTACCAGATTGATCATTGCTTTTCACCTCTTACCTATTCTTTTGCCTTTTATGCTTCGGCCGGGTAAATATGCACCACGGCGCAATTTTCACGCAGCAGCATGGTTTGCAGCGCTTCGTCGGCATCCTGCTTTGTCAGGCTGGCCAGCGCGGCGATCTCGTCCGAAAGAGTGCGGCCCTTCATAAAGGCGGCATTCATAGCGCTGGCGGTATCCTCCACATTGCCCAGATCCGTGATCAGGCTGCCGTAGGACTGATTTTTGCACAGGGTAAAGGTTTCCTCGTCCACACCCTCGCGGCGCAAACGCTCGATCTCGTCCCAAATCATTTGCTCCACCTTTTCCGGCTC
>OIYF01000435.1_pt1 | contig 16869 bp, 15 predicted proteins | sample 1587971 | NCBI WGS metagenome assembly OIYF01 (sample SAMN03283248) | human gut metagenome | biome: human-associated habitat; material: feces | host: Homo sapiens | place: Peru | collected 2012 | reverse complement strand
ACTTCGTTCGAAATGGCGTCTCACTGGATTTTCGCGTCGCTTCACTCCTAAAAATCCAGTTCGCTTGCACAAGCCCTCCGGGCAGCTCCCCCGATGGGGAGCCAAGAACGTTCTGCCGCTTAACTTAATAGCATTACCCTGAAATGGCAGGTATGAGGATCCCCATGCCATGCTCACGCCTAGCCCCTGACTATGGCAAAAGGAGAACGCACTCTGCCGCACACGTCCCGGGTTATTTTTCGATCCCTTTGAAGGTGTAGTCTTTATCTTCGACCGCTTTCCGGATGTCTGCGTCGGGGATTTCTTTGGAAAGTGTCAGGATCGCCGTGCCCTTCTCGTGAGAGACTTCTGCCTTTTCCACGCCGTCCAGTGCTTCCAGTGCTGCCTTCACCGCCTTTTCGCAGTGACCGCACATCATGCCTTCGATTTTGACTGTTTCTTTCATTTCGTTTTCCTCCTTTGGAAATTGAATCGATCTATATGTATAGTCTGCTGCTTCCAGAACCTTCCTGAGGTCGGCTTCCTGGGGCAGCAGGGTGTAGCTGATGGTCGCCTCCCCTGTCTTGGCATCCGCTTTCAGACAGGTAACGGAAGGGAGCGTCTCCAATGCTTTTTTCACATGCGCTTCGCAGTTCTCACACATCATGCCCTCGACATGGATGATGGCGCAGCCGGGGCTTTCCTCCTTCACGGGAGTGACTTCTTTTTCCTTGGCGCCCACGCGATGCCTGAGAGGCTTATCATGAGATGCATCATGGATGTTCACACGGCCGAGACGGAGCGCATTCAGGCACACGCTGAGACTAGAAAGCGACATCGCTGCCGCCGCCCACATGGGCTCTAGGGAGATCCCCGGATACAGACCCGCTGCCATGGGAATCAAAAGCGCATTGTAGGCGAAAGCCCAAAAGAGATTCTCGTGGATATTTCGCAGTGTCTTCCTTGAAAGACGGATGGCTGCCGTCGCGTCCGTCAGATGCGAATTCATGAGTACTACATCGGCGGAGTCGATCGCGACGTCAGTCCCGTGTCCGATCGCCATACCGACGTCGGCACGTGTGAGAGCAGGCGCGTCATTGATGCCGTCGCCGATCATGAGGACATGCCCGCGCTCTGCCAGCTTCCTGACAGCCGCTTCCTTCCCTTCCGGGAGTACCCCCGATAGGATGGTATCGACGCCGGCTGCCTCTCCGATGGCACGAGCCGTCTTTTCATTGTCCCCCGTCAGCATGACGACCTCGATGCCCATCGCATGCAGCTCCTGCACGGCCTTGGCCGAATCCTTCCGGAGAACATCTGCAACAGCGATGAGCCCGAGCAGTATACCGTCCTTCATAAAAAGAAGCGGTGTCTTCCCTTCTTCGGAGAGTGCGTCCGCACGGGCGCGCAGGGAGCTGGTATCTGTCAGAGACGTGATGTAGGCAAGGGAACCGCCAAAGAGCGTTTTCCCCTGCTGCTTGCCTGTGAGACCCTTTCCCGGAAGGATGAGAAGATCCGTGATTTCTTCTGCTTTGATCCCTCTCTCTTCCGCAAGATCGGCGATGGCGCGTGCGAGCGGATGCTCCGATCTCCGTTCCAGCGCATACGCTGCCTGAAGAAGCTGCTCCTCCGAAACACCATCCTTGGGTACGATGTCTGTCACGCGGGGCGCGCCCTCGGTGAGCGTCCCTGTCTTATCGAGCGCTGCGATCTCTATACGACCCGTCATTTCCATCGCTTCACTCATCTTGAAAAGGATGCCATTCTTCGCGCCCAGACCATTTCCCACCATGATCGCGACCGGCGTAGCAAGCCCCAGCGCACAGGGGCAGGAGATCACGAGGACGGTGATGGCATAGGTCAGGGCCTCCTGCACGCTGCTTCCCCATGCCAGATGCACCGCGAAGACGAGGGCAGCGATGCCAATGACCGCAGGCACAAAGACGGCGGAGACCTTGTCTGCCATACGGGCGATAGGTGCTTTCGTCGCAGCCGCCTCACTCACCATGCGGATGATCTGCGCAAAGGACGTATCCTCACCCACGCGCGTCGCTTTCGCCTGGATGTATCCATTCGTATTGATCGAGGCCGCACGCACGGCATCGCCGATCCCCTTGTCAACCGGCACCGACTCGCCCGTCAGCGCCGCCTCATCAAGCGCTGCCGTCCCCGACAGGATCTCTCCATCGACAGGGACCGCTTCGCCCGGCTTCACCAGAAAGATGTCCCCCACTCTGACCTCGCTCACCGGGAGACGGATCTCCTCTCCGTTTCGGAGGAGCAGCGCCTCCTTCGGCGCCATCCTCATAAGCGACTTCAGCGCATCCGTCGTGCGCCCCTTTGAGAGAGCCTCCAGAAGCTTGCCCACAGTGATGAGTGCGGGGATCATCGCAGCAGACTCAAAATAGAGCTGATCATGGTAGAGCGGCATGATATTCATGTTCGACACACCATTGGTGATGAGCCATGTCATTCGGTAGAAGATGTAGAGTGACCAGAGGAAGGAGATCCCCGATCCCATCGCGACCAGCACATCCATATTCGGCGCGCCCTGCGAGAGCGAGCGGATACCGGAAATGAAAAAGTCACGATTGATCACCAGCACAAAGAGCGCGAGCAGCATCTGCGAAAGCGCCAGCCCCAGATGGTTGTGATCCAGAAATGCAGGCACCGGCCAGGAAAGCATATTATGCCCCATCGTGATGTACATGAGAAGCACCAGAAAAAGGACGGACCAGATGAGGCGCTTCATCAGCCGCGGCGTCTCGCGATCCTTAAGTGCCTCCTCTTCGGCAGAGATCAGCGGACTGCCCTTCGTCCTCGTATCTCCCATGGGCGAAGCTCCATAGCCTGCCTTCTCCACCGCACGCACCACGTCGTCCTCTCCGGCCGTCCCCTCGACGATCATTGAATTCGTCAAAAGAGCCACGGAGACCTTGGAAACGCCGGGCACTTTTTTCACCGCCCGCTCCACATGACCCTGACACGCCGCACACGTCATGCCGGTCACCAGATACTGTTTTTTATTTGTTTCGTGATCCACGATTCACCTCCAAGCTGCCACACCCTGTCAACGCCACGATCTAGGAAAGCGGTCAGCATACGGGTCGGCAGATCCAATGGGTCTTGCTGGAAAGGAGCGGCAAGAGCCTCGGCTGCGCTATCCCTTTCCTTCCCCATCACCCTTTCTAAAAATCCAAGTCAACTATTCTGCTTCTTCCTATGAAAGGAAGCACCAGAAATCGGTCTGCCATCGGTTCGCGCAAAGTCCGGCTTTCTCTCACTTCACGCGAAATGACGCCGCTCCTTTCTACTTCATCAATTTCTCCAGCATCGCGCAGAGCTCATCGACTTTATCCTCCTTGCCTTCACGAATATCTTCGGCGACACAGCCGCGGATATGGGCCGCAAGAAGGAGCTTGTTGAAGCTGTTCAGCGCATTTGACACGGCAGAGACCTGCATCACGATGTCAGGGCAGTAGGCATCATTCTCTACCAGCCTCTCGATCCCGCGGATCTGTCCCTCCATGGTCTTGAGCCGCGTCATCAGCCGTTTTCTTTCCCGCTCCGTCCGCTCCGTGTGACGGCAGCACTCGCAGGATGTGGTCGTTATTTTTTCAGTCATGACAGATATCCTTTCGAAATAAAGTGAGAATGGTTCAAGTTGTTGGGTTCATGGTTCAGGGTTGTAGTGGCGGCTTCGCCGCAAATATACGGAGCGATGCCCAAAGGCGGTTTAAGTCACACCAGTCACCAGTCACCAGTCACCAGTCACCCATAGACTACACCCCCCTGGGGTCTTCTGTCAATTGAAAAAATCAAGAGCCTGCAATACACATGCTGGCCTTTGAGAAAGGTATCGGGTTAGCCCTTGGGGCGTACTGCCCTTTGATTACGATTGAAAGCCTCACTTGAATGAGAAATTAGAAATGAGAAATGCGAAATGAGAAATGCGAAATGGTGGTGCGGCACATAAAAATATAGAAGCGCCGTAGAGTATAGATGACGGCGATGCCCGAAGGTCTCTTGATGGCAGGCTTCCCGTTTGGGGCTCCACACATCGACCACTAAGCCGCGAATGACAAAGATTTCTCGCTGCGCTCGAAATGACGATACGGGCGCCCGATGTCTCCTAGTCTCCATTCACTCGAGAAGCCTCAGCCTCGGGCACGATTTTCATGGCCTCATCCATCTTCCCCGCATCCGTCTGATCCCAAGTGATCGGCGTCAGGGTCGGATAGCCGCGATGCGCCCAGTATACATCCGTCTCCGGATCTTCGCAGGAGAGCGCCTTGCCGGAGAGCCAGAAGCCCAGATGACCGGACGGATCTCTCATTTCCTGGATCGCATTGTCATAGTGCTGCAGGCCGAGACGTTTCACCTTGAGCTGCGCGAAGGAGAGATGTTCAGCAGGCTTAGGCATATTGAGATTCAGGATGCCGCGATAGTTCTTCTCGATGAAATATCGCTTCACAACATCCAAGGCAAAGTCTGATGCCTTTTCTAAAAAAGCCTCCTCCTTTGTCGTCTCCGCAGAGAGCGCAATAGACGGTATCCCGGCGAAGATGCCCTCGAGCGCACCGCCGACGGTCCCGCTGTAAATGCAGTCGCTTCCTGTGTTGTAGCCATTGTTGATCCCAGAGACGATGAGATCCGGCATATCGCTCTTGAGCCAGTGGCAGAGTGCGAGCTTCGCACAGTCTGCCGTCGTCCCGCTGCAGGCGAGCACAGTGATGTTCTCCCCATAGCTTTCCTTGTACCACAGGCGCAGATATGTCTGCAGCGACAGGGAGGAGGAGCAGGAGCTCCGTCCCTTATCCGGCGCGATCACCGTCACGCGCCCGAGCGTCGCCAGCTTCTTCGCCATGGCGACAATGCCCGGTGCTTCATATCCATCATCATTCGTCAAAAAAATATGCATTCGATTGTCTCCTTAGCGTTTTTTTGAGTATATATTATGAAATGGTTCAGGGTTCGGGGTTCACCCGTGGGCTGTGCTGCCCTTTGATTACGTTTGAAAGTTTCTCTTGAATGAGAAATTAGAAATGTGAAATGGTGGTGCGGCGCATAAAAATCAGAAGCGCCGCGGAGATTTGAAATTAGCGTTTTTCTCGTACCGCAAACCTAATCCCTAGCTACTAATCCCTAGTCACAAGTCACCAATCCCTAGCTACGCATCCCTGCTTTCAAACTTGTGGGGGCGGCTTCGCCGCGAATATATATTTTGCAGCGAAGCTGCCACCACACCCTGAACCCATCAACCTGAACCCAATCTATGCATTCAGCTTTCACCATTGTACCAAAACTGACTCGCTAATAAAACATCTTTCCCATCGATTTCCTTCTATGCTATAATAGGATATTGTGAAAGCACAGAATATGTATGCTTACGAGCATATCATCAGCGCAGCATCTCAATGTATAGAAAATCTATGCTCTTTGAAAGGAGTTTGTTTACATGACCGCAGATAACTTGACCTTTTCCATTGAAATCGATTTCATCCCGGATATTCAGGACGGCCGCGCCGAACTGAAAAAGAGCATGAAGAGCGTCTCCGAGAAATTTGACGGCACCTACATCCTCGATCCGAAAGCCCGCCCGATCATCTCCGGGCTTTCCAAGGATGACGTAGAAGGCGCGCTGAAGGAGCTCGGTCTCCTCGCCTTCGGCACCTGGCCGGCATGCATCCTGACCGCCACCATCGTCTCTCCGCTCCCGATCCGTGCGGTCGGCATGTCGGACGGCTGGGACATCTACACCGGCAAGAAAACCTTCTTCGCCTTTGCACAGTTCCCTGCCGATGCCCTCTCTATCATGGTGAAAGCCTGCACCTACTATCTGGAACATGAGTCCTACCAGTCTCTGGAAGAATTCATCGATGCCATGGGCTATGAAGCCTTCCGCGATACCGTCCTCGGAAACACCACAGCGGGAAATGATGCCGGAAATGACTACTACGGCTCTTCCTGGGGCGCCCCCGACGTACCGCCGCTCAAGGAAGGCGACTTCGTACGTCCGGAAAACAACATCATGCAGATCATCGAAGTATACCCGGAAATGGGCCCCTTCCTCATGGAATACGGCATGTCCTGCGTCGGCTGCTTCGTCTCCTACGATGAAAACCTCTGGCAGGCTGCCCAGGGCCACGGCATCGACGTCTTTGAGATCATCGGTGAGATGAACGAATTCATCGCGGATAAATACAAGAAGCCTCTCCTCACCGAAGACACGCCGATGGAGACCATCCTCACCCTTTATCCGCAGCTCCTTCCCGTCTTCCAGAAGAAATCCATCGCCATGCCGCAGGATATGAAAACCACCATCGGCACTCTCTGTAAAGAAGCAAACGCAGATGCCAAAGAGCTCATCGCTCTCTGCGATGAAAGACTGCGTGGGAAGGAAGAAGCGTAGTTTAGAGATTAGTAGCTAGGGATTGGGAGTGACTGGGGACTAAGGATTCCCCGTAGCGTCATCCCGAGCGTAGCCCTCGATCTTTACTGCACTGCAATAATCAGCACGTATGCACTGAGGAGAAACAACGTATTGGTGCTGTTTCACATCAGGCAATGAGCGTTCTGCCATAGAGATTTCTCGGCTACGCTCGAAATGACGACGGCGCGAAGCGTTATCAAAACTCCGCGGCGCTTAGATCCTTCGACTCAGTTCTCATATTCCAGATTAGCCATTTTCTAACATACGACGCTTTTCTCCGCTCAGGATGACGAAAAGCGCCGCGCCGCCATTTCTAATTTCTCATTCAAAGGTCGCCCACCCTCGCGAGCTAAACCCGAACCATTTCAAAAGCCGGATGCACAATCCATGCATCCGGCTTTTTGCTTGCTTTCTTATTTCATTTTCCATCCTGCTTTTTTGAGTGCCATGACGATCGGTACCACGATGACACCGGAGACGAGAGCTTCCGGGATACCATTTGCAGTGACGATCCCCATGATCATCAGACCAACCGCTTCGACAGAGATCCCCTTCGCTGCGGCATACGGTGCGCCGACCAGCAGAAAGAAGGAGCCCAGGAAAAGCACCGTATTCGTGATCGCCCCGCCCACCGCTGAGATGCCGGCACGCAGATGCGCATTTCCTGGAATGTACTTATAAAGAAGCCACACCACGATCGGGATGCAGATCCGCGGCACGATACAGATGAACGCATCAGCGATGACACTGTACTGCAGTGCGAACTGCATCATCAGGCTCGGCGCACGCAGCGTCTGAATGAAAGAAAAGAGCCCGAAAAGGAAACCGACCAGAATGCCGACCTTCGGCCCTGCGACGACCGTCCCGATGATGGTCGGGATGTGCAGGATCGTCGCATTCATCACGACGAGCGGGATGAATCCATAGCCTGTCAGTCCGAGAAAGATCGTGATCCCTGCAAGCAGCCCGGAAATCGTCAGCTCGCGAATGCTCATAAAAGTCTGATTCTGATGGGGATTGTTTTGTTCCATACCTGTTCCTCCGTTCTTGTTCTCTGTGAGATATAAGACGCAATTAAAATACAGGCGCGAACGCGCTCTGCAGTCCAGCCCGCGCAAGCGATGCCAGCTAAAAGGCAGTGCGTTTCTGCACCTGTAGTTATTATAATCTGTGTCCCCCATTTGTCAACGGGGATGGAAAATTAGAAGACTTGGAGATCTCAGTTCTCAGACCTCAGACTTCAGACATCTGAACCCATGGGCAGCGCCTTTGCTTTTGTTATGAATATGGCTTGATTATACGGGTTTTGCAGGAATTATCAATCCCGCGTGATCAAAATATCATCCCATCACGATGCAAAGGATCCCCGCAAGAGAAATCCCCACTCCGATGAGCTGGCGAAGAGTCAGCTTCTCTTTGTAGAGAAGAAATCCTGTCAGCATCAGCGCCGCTACGATGAGACTGTTCGACACGACGAAAGCCACATTCACCGCCCAGCCGGCCCGGTACATGAAGAGCGTCCCCACCTCGATGCCGACGATCGCGAGTCCCAGCCCTATGGCAGAAAGATTCACGGAAAGTACGCCGCGTAAGAAGCTCTCCTTCCCCAAAGACTGAAAGAAGTAGATCACAAAGGAAACGACAGACGCTGCAAGATACGTCACCATGAGAGAAGCCATCGGATCCCCGATATCGGAGACTTCCTTCAGCCCCACCTGATATCCTACACTGGATGCGACAACGAGAAGAAGCGGCCACCAAGTCGAAAACATCTATTTTCTCCTTACCTTACAATACAAAACATGCCAAGACAGGTGAGTGCGACCCCAGCGAGCTTCATAAGCCCCATCGGTTCCGTGTAAATACAAGAACCGATGAAGAGCAGCAGCACAACAATGATCCCCGTGTACACGATAAATCCCACATTCATCGGCCAGCCCGCACGATACATGTAGATCGTCCCTACCTCCAGCCCTGCGATGGAGACCCCTGCGATGGCCGCCGGAAACGGCACAGCGGCAAGCGCCGCCATGAGATCTCCCGCCGGAGAAAGCGCCTCGAAAAGCAGCACGCAGGTCAAGGCACTCACCAGGTACGTCGCCCCCAGTGCCGCGAGCGGAGAAGCGACGGACGACAGCTTCTTTGCGCAGATCTGGTATATCACATCGGCCACAACGATCAAAGCGACAGGCCACCATAGAGCAAACATGGAGATCCTCCTCTCAAAAAAAAGGCGCTCCAGCCACCCTCTCCCGGCTGCGCCGTACCTACGGAGAATGACTGAAACGCCTGTCTGCTCCACCCGGTGGCGAAGCAGCGGTTTTGTTACTATGTTATAGGAAATATAGCATGAGAGCCTTTCCCCTGTCAAGGAGATCACGCTCGGCCGGCATGTCTCGCGCAGCTTGATGGCCCGCAGGACATCCCCCGGAAGCACATGTCCGCACCGGCTCAAATCACGCAGTGACGTATCGATCCCATATAGCTTTGAAATCAGTTTTACTATATACTTATAAGGTTATCATGGAAGGAAACATAAGCACGCACGAAGGATCCTGCATCATGCCAAGTCTGTGTTTCGACAAGGAGGTATTATGAGATTTTTCAGTTATCAGACCCTGCTCGCCGCATGCCATTTCTGCTCGGACATCAATCAGAGCGCACTTGCGGCGGTGCTGCCCTTTCTGGTCGCGGCCTATCACTATGACTACGCGACCGCTGCCATGCTGGTGCTGTCCTCAAACATCATCGGTTCACTCATCCAGCCACTCTTAGGGACTCTCTCCGACAAGCACAACTGGCCCTGGATCATGCCGCTCGGTCTCTTCATGGCAGGCGGCGGCATCGCATTGACAGGCGTCACGTCAGATTTCTATCTGCTCTGCCTCTTCACGATGATCTCCGGCATCGGTGTCGCGATGTTTCACCCGCAGGGCGCGCTCATGGTCAACCGCGTCTCGACAGATGACAACCGCGGCATCAGTCTTTCGGTCTTTTCTTTTGGCGGCAATATGGGCTTCACCTTCGGCGCAGCGATCATCTCTGCATCGATCGCCTTTTTCGGCCTGCCGGGCACGCTCATTTTCTTTATCCCGGAGATCATCATCTGCGTGCTCCTTCTCGCTCTCTATCCCCGTCTGAAGGCCATCGGCGAGAAATCGATCTCCTCACACAAGAAACACGCCGTGACGGACGCACCGGACCAGTGGGGCTCCTTCTGTCGTCTTGGCGCCGTCGTTTTCGGCCGCTCTATCATGTACCTCGGGCTGAATACCTTCATCGTACTTTACTTCATGAATCATTTCCATGAATCGCAGAATTTCAGCAACCTGCTCCTCAGCGTGTACTATGGCATCGGCGCACTCTTCACACTGATCGGCGGAAAGCTGGGCGACAAGCATGGCTATCGCACCTTCGTCCGCCTCGGCTTCCTTCTCGCATTTCCTGCTGCGCTCATTCTCGCATGGACGGACAGCTCCATTCTTGGTATCCTCTGTCTCATCGTCCTCGGTGCGGCTCTGAATCTTACGTATAGCCCGATGGTCGTCCTGGGGCAGCAGTACCTGCCGAACCGTGTCGGCCTCGCCTCGGGCATCACGCTCGGTCTTGCCGTCAGCGTCGGTGGCATCACAGCGCCGCTTCTCGGAAAGGTCGGCGACATGTATGGTCTGGAGACGACCTTCTACGTGATCGCCCTGATCACTCTCATCCCGCTCATTTCTTCCTTCACCTTGCCAAAGCCAAAGAAATAGCGGCTGCCGGCTGTCAAGAACCGTCGCATTTTCCCCCTGACAGGCATACTAAAAAAGCCCGACCTCTCTATGAAAGAGGCGGGCTTTTTTAGCGTGTACGCCGCTCCTCCTTCCTACTTCCCCCACAGCACCAGGTACGCCCCGATCAGAATGGCCAGAAAGCCCAGATTCGCCCCGGTGAAGACGAGGAAGTAGGCACGGGCAAAGTGGAATCGCATCGAGAGATACGCCTTGAAGGAAATGAGGCTCGCCATAGAGGCGATGAGGGTACCGAGGCCTCCGATATTGACGCCGAGGAGAAGCGCGGTATAGTTTTCCGTGTACGGAGAGAGCATGACGGTCGCAGGGACATTGCTCACGACCTGCGAAAGGAGAAGCGAGATCCAGAATTCGTGTCCGGCAAGGAGCGCGGCCGGTCTTTCTTGGAGCCCCGGGATGTGCGTCAGATTTCCTACCGCGATGAAAAGCGCTAGGAAGAGCGCGAGCAGCTTGTAGTCGACCTCGAGGAAGGCCTTCCGGTCAAGAAAAGCACAAGCAGGTATGACGATCGCAAGGAGGAATGAGATCGGGAGGAGTCGAAGGACATTCAAAAGGCACAGCGCAAAGAGAAGGAGCAGGAGCGCGATACGAAGACGCGGTATGCCGGACGGCTTTGCGAAGCGGAGCATGAGCGGCCGGTCTTCGAGCGTATAGCTGGCAAGGAGGAGCAGGACAGCCGAGAGAACGGTGATGGGTGCGGTGATGGAGAGAAATTCGGCAAGCGGCAGATGGTAGTGGGCATAGATGAAAAGATTCTGCGGATTTCCGATGGGCGTCAGCATACTGCCCAGATTCGCCGCGATGGTCATCCATGTGAGGACAGGGATCACCAGACGGAGGGCATGGGCCTCTTTGAAGAGAGAGATCGCAAGCGGCACGAAGATGATGAGTGAAACGTCATTCGTGAATACCATGGAGGTAAAGAAGGAGAGAAAGAGGAATACCTGCCCCATCCGCCGGCTATTCATGGGCTTCTGAAAGAGATGGCAGAAAAGGCCGCTGAAGAATCCGGCGCGCCGAAGAGCCGCTACGATGGTCATGAGAGAAAAAAGGAGCGCAAGGAGCGGAAAATTGATACTCTCTCTCAGCGAGGAAAGGCTGACCTCCGAGAAACACGCCGTCACGAGCGCAAGGAGCACCGCTGCAGCAAGATCGGGGTTTCGTCTGATAAGGCTCATGAGTGGCTCCTTTCAAATGGTAATTTGCGGCAAAATGAAAAGTAAGCGGCAGTGGGTGACTAGGAACAAGAGGTTCGACGCCTTCAATGGATCTTGCGGCAAAGCCGCCGCCAATATTTCTCATTTCTCCAAATCCACACGATATGATAAAAAAGCCCTGCCTCTCCACACGGGAGAAGCAGGCTTTTCTGATTCCTATTATTCCCACTCGATGGTGCTCGGTGGCTTGGAGGTGATGTCGTAGACGACGCGGTTTACGCCAGCGACTTCGTTGCAGATGCGACGGCTCATTTCGTCGAGTACTTCCCACGGGAAGCGGAAGTAGTCGGCGGTCATACCATCCGAGGAAGTAACGGCACGGATGCCTACGGTGTAGTCATAGGTTCTTTCATCGCCCTGGACACCGACGGAACGGATCGCTGCCGGAAGGACGGCGAAGGACTGCCAGATGGTGTTGTCGAGACCATGCTTATGGATGACATCTCTCACGATGAAGTCCGCACGGCGCAGGATATCGAGACGTTCCGGGGTGATGTCGCCGATGATACGGATGGCAAGGCCCGGTCCCGGGAATGGCTGACGATTGACGACTTCTTCCGGAAGGCCCAGCTGACGGCCGAGCTCGCGGACTTCGTCTTTGAAGAGTTCACGAAGCGGTTCGATGAGGGAGAATTTCATATCCTTCGGGAGACCGCCTACATTATGATGGGACTTGATGGTAGAAGCGGTCGCGGTGCCGGATTCTACGACGTCCGGATAGAGGGTGCCCTGTACGAGGAATTTCACATCTTCGAGCTTGTTCGCTTCTTCCTGGAAGGTATGGATGAATTCTGCACCGATGGTCTTACGTTTCTTTTCCGGTTCAGTGACGCCTTCCAGAAGCGACATGAAGTGCTTGGATGCATCGATGTGTACCAGCTTCATGTTGAATTTGTTCGTAAAGGTATCGACAACCTGTTCTGCTTCGCCGAGACGCAGGAAGCCGTGGTCGACGAAAACGCAGGTCAGCTGATCGCCAATGGCTTTGTGTACGAGGACAGCTGCGACAGAGGAGTCGACGCCGCCGGAGAGGGCGCAGATGACATTGTGATTTCCGACTTTTTCACGGATATTTTCGACAGCGATGTCGATGTAGTTGCCCATGGACCAGCCGCCTTCACATTCGCAGATGTGGAAGAGGAAGTTCTTCAGCATGGTGGTGCCTTCCGGGGTGTGGACGACCTCGGGATGGAACTGGACAGCGTAGAAGCGGCGGGCTTCATCTGCCATCGCAGCGGTCGGGGTGAGGTCGGTGTGACCGGTGAGTCCGAAGCCGGCCGGCATCTCTGTGACGGCATCGCCATGGCTCATCCATACCGCTGTCTTTTCGGAGACGCCCTCGAAGAGTGCGGAGCTGCCGTTTCTGTAGAAATCGGTGTGACCGTATTCATGTTTTTCAGGTTTAGAAACTTCGCCACCCAAGGTCTTGGCCATGAGCTGCATGCCGTAGCAGATGCCGAGGATCGGCACTCCTGCTTTGAATACGTCCGGATCGATCTCCGGCGCATTTTCCGCATTGACGCTGGATGGGCCGCCGGAGAAAATGATCCCCTTCGGCTGCTGGGCTAAAATTTCTTTTGCGCTTTTGTTGTATGGCAGGATCTCGCAGTAGACACCGCACTCACGTACACGGCGTGCAATGAGCTGGGCGTACTGTCCGCCAAAGTCAACAATCATCACAATTTCCTGATGCTTCATCGTTTTCCTCCTGTAGGAAATGAATCTTGTGAATGGAATAATTCGTATTGTTTATTATAGCATAATATACACGGCTCTATCCAGTAGGCGTGAAAAGGGATTCGTGAATCCGGTCACCGGCCACCAGTCACTCTGCTTCAAAGAGCGGGAGCGGCGCGAGGAAAATGATATCCTCTCTTTTGGCAGCATCGCCTTCAGCGAGAATGGCTGCTTCCCCGATCACACGTCCGCCTGCTTTTTCCGTGATCTCTTTCATCGCTTTCATGGAGCCGCCGGTGCTGATGACGTCATCGACGAGGAGGACCTTCTTCCCGCGGATGAGATCGACATCGTCCTGCGAAAGATAGAGACGCTGCTTGCCCATGGTCGTGATGGATTCATCTTCGACGCAGATCGGATCCTCCATATAGGCCTTCACGCTTTTACGTGCGACGATGTATTTCTTCATACCAAGCACACGCGCCATCTCATGGGCGAGCGGGATGCCCTTCGTTTCTGCGGTGAGGATGATATCCGTCCCCTCGGGGACCTTCTTCGCCAATTCCTCTGCGGTGCGGGTGACGATCTCTGTATCGCCCAGTATGACAAAGCCTGCGATGGCAAGTGTGTCGGAAATATTCATGATCGGCAGCTGGCGCGTACATCCAGCGACATGCAGTTCATAGTATCTTTGGGCCATAATGATTCCTTCTTTTGTTGTTTGTGTGATTGATTGTTTGGAAATAAGATCAAAGTTTATGGGTTCGGGGTTCAGGGTTAGCCCCTCGGGCGTGGTGCCCTTTGATTATGTGCGAAAGGGTTCAGCGGGTTCTGTGGGTTCAAAGGGGTTGGTGCGGCGCATAAAAATCAGAAGCGCCGCGGAGGTTTGAAACTGGCGGTTTTCTCGTATCGCAAACCTAATCCCTAGCCACTAATCCCTAGCTACCAGTCACCAGTCACTTTTCCCCTTCGCTCTTCACGATCTCCACCTGGGGCGCTTCTGTGATGGTGACTGTCACCTCTCCATGCGGCGCGGGCAAGGGGTTGGTGCGGACGACGGACTTCCCTTTCACCGGGCGAGCCGCCTTTTTGTCAGCAGCTTTGGGCGTCTGTCCGAAGGAAGCCGGGAGTGCATTGGCAGGCACGATAGAGCCCGGATCGCCTTCCTGTGCTGTTGCGAGCTTCTCGATCTGACTCATGTAGGTATCGCGGCGATCTTCATTTCCCATTTCCTCACGCACGAAGTAGACAGCGAGCGCAGAGGGATCCTCGGTGCCGGATGCGACCTCCTGCCAGCGGTCATCCGTGCGAAGCACCCATGCCTTGCCGTCCTCTGCGTAGCGGACATGCAGGAAGCCCGTCCCGACAGACTTGCCCTTCGCGAGTTCAAAAATCTTCACACGCACAGCCAGTCCGTCATTGAATACGCCTTCGATGGTCATGGAGGTGAGATCCATGAAGAGCCCCGTCTTGCCGTCATTGTAAATGCCGCCCGTATTCTGTATCATTGGCTGCGTCTGATCGCCATTCAGATAAAAGGTTTCGAAAGCGAAGACCGGCTCTGCCGTGTAAAGGAAGAAGGCTGCGCCCAGAGCCGCCACGATCTTTTCCCATTTTTTCATAGTTTCATCTCCTTTGGTATGATACATTTCCTATGCCTTATTTTACTATAGAGAGAAAGAAGTGGCTAGGGAAACGCTGATTAAATCGCAGAGCCGGATTTCATATGGATTTTTATACATAGCTTCGTCATCATCTTCCTTAAATAGCTCGCTATTCGCGTCAGATGATTCCTTGCTCTGTATAAAAATCCAAGAATGAAATCAGACAACGATTGAATCAGTGTTTCCCTAGCCGCATGATAAAAAGGTGCGGCCCATTCAGATCCTGATGCGCCGCACCTTCATGTCTCATTTTTCAGTTTCCCTGTGCAGCGTAAATACAGCAAGCTCCCTGTCACAGGAAAAGCGGAAGGGGAACCAGCTCGCATCCCCGCGCGAGACATAGCCTTGATGCATGCCATCGCTGTACATCCCGCGTGTATAGCGGAAGGGGGTAATGATCGGCCGGCCGAAAAGACCGAACTGTGTCCCGTGCGTATGTCCTGTGAGCGTCAGGAGGGCTCCTCTTTCAAAACCCAGATCGATGAAATCGGAATTGTGTGCGAGCAGGATCGACGGTGCGCCCTCGGGAATGTCCCGATAGGCGAAGTCCATCATATCCTGCATCTCAAGCGAACGCGCCGCCCCGCGGCTCCATGGATAATCCACCCCCGCCACGTAGAGCGCCGCATCTCCGCGCCGGATCACGGTACTTTCATTCTCCAAAAGCTCGACCCTCGTCCGGAGAAGCTCCCTGCGGATGAGATCCTTGCCGCGATAGTACTCATGATTTCCCCAGGCATAGAGAATGCCATCGGGAAAAGCCTCCTGCCATTCGTCTAAGATATCCGCCGTTTCCTTCATATGGCGCACATCATCGATGAGATCCCCCGTGAAAAAGACCGCCTCTGCCCCTTCTGCCTTTGCACGCGCCATCTCACGCGGAAGATCCGTATAGCGGAAGTAGGGACCGATGTGCGTATCTGTCATCTGTGCGAAGCGATACCCCTCCAAGGCCTCCGGCAGATCCTTCACATAGATATCGTGATGCTCCGTCACCTCCCTATGATTTCCATCATAGGCTCCATAGACGCCGATCCCAAGTGATGCGAGAAGCCCCAGTGCGCCCAAGAGCTTCGTAGCAAGCCGAAGGGCTTTCACCAGACTCAAAAGCGAAAGCGGGACGAGGAGGAAGAGCGCTATGATCTCCGCCACCATGAATCCTGTCATCCCATACGCCAGACAGAGCGACCAGAGTCCGAGCCCGTCATACCCCTTGGCATACCAGAGGAAATACGCGCCTGCTGCCCCTCCAAGGAGTGCCATCGCCAGTGCATAGAAATAGAAACGCCTCCGGCGGAAAAGCAGTGCAAAAAGCGCGCCGTCGATGAGGCCAAGGACAGAAAAGAGGAGAAGGATCATAGTTTCGAAATGCATAATGGCTCCTTTGAGAGAACAGTTTTAGGGGATAAGTGGCTAGGGATTAGGTATTAGGGATTAGGAGTGACTGGTGACTAGTGACTAGGGACTAGGAAACTGGAAGACATCTGACTCCCGTATCGTCATTTCGAGCGCAAGCGAGAAAACTTTGTCATTCGCGGCGAGGGGCACACGTTTCCCCCACATGTGCCGCGCTCCTTTTTGCTTTCCTCATCTGTCTTTCCTGCCGCCTGTGCCCTATCCGCCCCTTCGGGGCACCTTCCCCTCGAGGGGAAGGCTATTTATATAAAGCGGCGAAGCCGCCACCTTCATTCCTAATTCCTAATTCCTAATTCCTCATTTGGGCAAAGATTTCATCCCCAATCAAGGGACGGCACGCCCCACGGGCTAACCCTGAACCCATTATCCTTGATTCCTCCCTCGTTGTCAAAATGACTTCTTAAAAAATTCTTGACAATCCCCAGCCTCATATGGTATTATCTCTAAAGTCAGCTATGTGGAGTGATACTCAAGTGGCTGAAGAGGACGGTTTGCTAAATCGTTAGACCGGTTACACCGGTGCGGGAGTTCGAATCTCCCTCACTCCGCCACAGGAACGGATCTCGTCAGAGATCCGTTCTTTTATTTTTACAGAAAAAAAGAAAAGGCGATGTAAAATAACGATCATCTCATTTTCGCGTTCCATCTGCCGCGGGGAACTTGCAGCTCTCATAGGAGTGACCGGGAAACCT
>OIYF01000434.1_pt1 | contig 16892 bp, 7 predicted proteins | sample 1587971 | NCBI WGS metagenome assembly OIYF01 (sample SAMN03283248) | human gut metagenome | biome: human-associated habitat; material: feces | host: Homo sapiens | place: Peru | collected 2012 | reverse complement strand
TTTCAATGTCCATTGCCAAAAGATTTTTCTTTAAAAATGTTTCAATTTATACTTGACAATATATAGTTGGTCTACGAACCACGAGCCACGAACCACTCTTTCTTCTATATACGCGTAAAACGTATAACCAAAGCTATATCAATGACAAAATAGCATGAGTACTATGCTTGACTTTTATAGCTATAACGGCTATACTAAAAGTACAAAAAGCGTTAAACGTTATACGAGTCCGGATGAATTTACTTGAATCGCAGAAAAGGGGAGTGTCTCTTATGATTAAACAAATCGTGAAAACCTTAGACGGCAACGAAGCTACGGCTGATGTTGCTTATAACTTTACAGAAGTCGCTACGATTTATCCGATTACGCCGTCGTCTCCGATGGCAGAACACGTCGACGTCTGGTCGGCGAACGGCCGCAAGAACCTCTTCGGCCAGCCTGTTAAATTAGTTGAAATGCAGTCCGAAGCCGGTGCTATCGGTGCCGTCCATGGCGCATCGGAAACAGGCAGCCTCTGTTCATCCTTTACGGCTTCACAGGGCCTGATGCTGATGATTCCGGTCATGCACCGCCTGTCGGGCGAATTGAAACCGGTCGTCCTGCACATCGCCGCCCGTACCGTCGGGACTCACACCATGTCCATCTTCGGTGACCATTCCGACGTCATGGGCTGTCGCAACACGGGCTGGGCTATGCTATGTAGTGCCAGCGTCCAGGAATGTGCCGACCTGGCAGCCGTTGCCCATCTGTCGACCATCAAAGGCCGCGTGCCGTTCATGCACTTCTTTGATGGCTTCCGTACGTCTCACGAAATCCAGAAAATCAAGATGCTGCCGGCTGAAGAACTGGGCAAGCTCATCGACCGCGATGCCCTTTATCATTTCAAACACACCGGCCTGAACCCGGAACATCCGGTCATGCGCAGTACCGTTACCAACCCGGACATGTTCTTCCAGTCCCGTGAAGCCAATAACCCCTGGTATCAGCGCCTGCCCTACATTGTCCAGGACTACATGGACCAGATCAGCGAACTGACGGGCCGTCCGTACCACCTTTTCGATTACTACGGCGCTCCTGACGCAGAACACGTCGTCATCGCCATGGGCTCTGTCACCGGTGCCATCCAGGAAACGATTGACAAGCTCTGCAAAGAAGGTAAGAAAGTCGGCTTCATCCAGGTTCATCTCTATCGTCCGTTCTCGCTGGAACACTTCATGAAGGCTATGCCTGACACGGTCCGCACGATTACCGTCATGGACCGCACGAAGGAACCGGGCGCTTTAGGCGAACCGCTTTACGAAGATGTCTGCGCGGCTATATCCCACGTCAAACAGGACGTCACCGTCCTGGCCTGCCGTTATGGCTTGTCGTCGAAAGACGTGCCGCCGGCATCGATCAACGCCGTCTTCACCAATATGGACTCGCTCCAGCCGAAGAACCACTTCACGCTGGGCATCATCGACGACGTTACTCACCATTCCCTGGCCGACGTACCTATCACGGTCGACACGGAAGGGACCATCAGCTGCAAGTTCTGGGGCTTTGGTTCGGACGGTACGGTTGGCGCCAACAAGAACTCCATCAAGATTATCGGCGACAACACGGATATGTATGTCCAGGCTTACTTTGAATACGATACCAAGAAATCCGGCGGCGTCACCAAGTCGCACCTGCGCTTTGGCAAGAAGCCGATCCGGGCCACCTATTATATCAAATCGGCGGACTTCCTGGCCTGCCATAAACAGGCCTACATGGGCACTTACGATATTGTCAGTGAAATCAAGGATGGCGGCATCTTCCTGCTCAACTGCAGCTGGGATAAAGACGACGTCGCCAACCACCTCAGCAATAAAGTGAAACGCCAGCTCGCCTCCAAGCACGTCCGCTTCTATATCATCAATGCGACTAAGATCGCTGAAGAAATCGGCCTGGGAAGCAATCGCACTAATACAGTATTGCAGGCAGCTTTCTTCAAATTGGCTAACATCCTGCCCATCGACGATGCTGTGAAATACATGAAAGACGCCATTGCCAAGACCTATCTGGCAAAAGGTGAACAAGTCATCGCCATGAACCAGGCTGCTGTCGACCGCGGCATTTCGGATATCGTCGAAGTCACCGTACCGGAAGGATGGAAAGATTTACCGTCCGACCCGGTCGTCGAAGATACCCGCGATATTCCGGACTTCATCAAGAAAGTCGTCGAACCGGCTAACCTGCAGCTCGGTGATACCATTCCAGTCAGTGAATTTGTGCCCTATGCCGACGGGTCTTACCCCTTGGGCACGACGAAATATGAAAAACGCGGCATCGCATCGACCGTTCCTGAATGGGACCTGGAAAAATGCGTCCAGTGTAACCGCTGCTCCTTGGTCTGCCCGCACGCTGCCATCCGTCCGTACTTGGTAACGGCTGATGAAAAAGCAAAAGCTCCGGCTGACTTCAAGACCAAGAAAGCCATTGGCAAGGGCTTGGAAGATTATGAATTCCGCATCCAGGTTTCGCCGCTCGACTGCTACAGCTGCAGTGCCTGCGTCAATGCCTGCCCGGCTAAGGCCCTGACGATGAAACCGCTGGAAACGCAGCGTCATGAAAGCGCCGACTGGGATTATGCCCAGACACTCCCTGAAAAACATACGACCCTCGATAAATTCTCCGTCAAAGGCAGCCAGTTCCATCAGCCGCTCCTCGAATTCAACGGCGCATGTGCAGGTTGTACGGAAACGGCATACATGAAGATCCTGACTCAGCTCTTCGGGCCGCGCATGATCGTCGCCAACGCTACGGGCTGTACCCAGGCTTGGGGCTCGGCAATGCCCAGTATCCCGTATACGACGAACTGCGAAGGCTTCGGGCCGGCTTGGTCGAACTCGGTCTTCGAAGATAACGCTGAATTCGCCCTCGGCATGTCCCTGTCCATGGAACAGCAACGCGATGCCATCCGCATCAAATCGGAAGAACTCATGGATTTGACAGACGGTGCCCTCCACGACGCCATCAAAGCCTGGATCGATTCCATCGGCGTCGCCAACGAAGGCGAAGTCACAGAAGGCATCAGCCGGACGTACATCAAAGAATTGATGGCCGCTCACCTCACAGGCCGAGCTGCGGATTTGCAGAAAGAAATCCTGGCTCATAAAGAACACATCATCAAGAAGACCATCTGGATGTATGGCGGTGACGGCTGGGCTTACGATATCGGCTACGGCGGCCTGGACCACGTCCTGGCTATGAATGCCAACGTCAACATCATGCTCGTCGACACGGAAGTTTACTCCAACACAGGCGGTCAGTCGTCGAAAGCTACGCCAATCGGGGCTGTCGCTCAGTTCGCTGCATCGGGCCGCAAGTTCAACAAGAAAGACTTGGGCCGTCTGCTCATGACCTATGGCCATATCTACATCGCCCAGGTTGCCCTCGGTGCCGACCCGAACCAGCTCATCAAAGCCATCAAAGAAGCAGAAGCCTACAATGGCCCGTCCATCATCATCGCCTATGCACCGTGCATCAACCACGGTATCAAAGGCGGCATGGGCAATGCCCAGCACGAAATGAAACGTGCCGTAGACTGCGGTTACTGGCACCTCTATCGCTATAACCCGCTGCTCAAAGAAGAAGGCAAGAACCCCTTCATCCTCGACTCCAAAGAACCGCAGCAGTCGTTCCGCGAATACCTCATGGGCGAAACAAGATACGCCGCCTTGACGAGAACCTTCCCGGACATCGCCGAAGAACTCTTTGCTAAGGCTGAAGAATTTGCTAAGAAGAAATATGAAACCTATAAGGAATTGGCTGATCAATAAGTAAAACACGCTAATGCCATATACACACCCGGAAACAGGGCTGCCGAAAAGGCGGCCCTGTTTTCGTATACTCGGACTCAGATGCGGCAAAGCCGCGACAGACTCAAAAGAAGGACATCGTCTCGTGAACCAGGCCTCCCCTTATTCGATGATCAAAAAGCAACCTCTCAGTCAGCTGGCGCTGACAGCTCTCCTATGAGGAGAGCCGTGGGGAAAGCCTCCCCTTATAGGGGAGGTGGCCGTCAGGCCGGAGAGGTTGCAGTTCACTAATATCTATCGATGATTAAAAAGCAACCTCTCAGTCAGCTGGCGCTGACAGCTCTCCTATGAGGAGAGCCGTGGGGAAAGTCTCCCCTAATAGGGGAGGTGGCCGCCAGGCCGGAGAGGTTGCAGTTTACCAATATCTATCGATGATAAAAAGCAACCTTTCAGTCAGCCTGCGCTGACAGCTCTCCTATGAGGAGAGCCATGGGGTAAGCCTCCCCTCATAGGGGAGGTGGCCGTCAGGCCGGAGAGGTTGCAGTTCACTAATATCTATTGATGATAAAAAGCAACCGTTCAGTCAGCCTGCGCTGACAGCTCTCCTATGAGGAGAGCCGTGGGGAAAGCCTCTCCTTATAGGGGAGGTGGCCGTTAGGCCGGAGAGGTTGCAGTTCAATATATTTTACAAGGAGGTTCTATGAAAACGCTTCCCTATTCTAAAGAAAATATATCATTTGCCCGTTCATTAAGGAAAAATATGACCAAAGAAGAACGTCACTTATGGTATGATTTTTTGCGGACGTATCCAGTGAAATTTTATAAACAACGACGAATTGGTAATTATATTACCGATTTCTATTGCAAAGAAGCAGGACTCATCATTGAATTAGATGGTGGGCAACACTACGATGAAGCCGGTATGGAGTCAGATCAAGAACGGACAGCCGTATTAGAATCCTATGGATTGACGGTCATCCGTTTTACCAATTTAGATATCCATAAAAATTTTAGAGGAGTTTGCCAAACTATTCATCAATACGTCAATGAACATAAAGGATGTTCCTGGTGATAAAAAAGCAACCTCGCAGTCAACTGGCGCTGACAGCTCTCCTATGAGGAGAGCCATGGGGCAAGCCTCCCCTCATAGGGGAGGTGGCCGTCAGGCCGGAGAGGTTGTCTTTCAAATCCTCCGTTTTTTATGATACAATAAAAGAAAAAAGCAGGTGATAGTGTGAAGAGAATATGGCTCATCCGTCATGGCGAAAGTATTGCCAATGCCGGCGAAGCGACGCAGGATCATCGCAATATTCCCTTGTCGGAACTAGGCCTCAAGCAGGCCCAGTCGCTGGCCTTACAGATTCCCCGGCGGCCGGACCTGATTGTCACGTCGCCCTATCTTCGGGCGCAGCAGACGGCGATGTGTACGATCGGGCGGTTTCCCGATACGGTGACGGGAATTTGGGATTGCGTCCATGAATTTGTGTATTTAGCACCGGCGACGTGTGTCGGGACGACGTCGCAGCAGCGGCGGCCGCGGGTCATCAATTATTGGCGCAAACTCGACCCGGATTACATCGACGGCGAAGGTGCCGAAAGCTATCGCCAGCTCATCGGGCGCATCGAACGGACTTTGTCGTTGTTGCAGCGGCGGCCAGAGCAATTCATCCTGGTCTTTACGCACGCCCAGTTTATCCGCAACCTGCTCTTGGTCTATGAAAATCCTGGCAGGCCGGTAGAAGAATACATGGCTGCTTTTCGCCGCAGCCGCCCGGTCCATAACGGGCAGATTGTGGAAATTACGATGTAAAGGAAGGGGATTTATTATGGAATTACAATACGGACCGAATAAAATCTGGATGGAAAATGAAGCGGGAACGGTCGTGGCTGAAGTGGATTTCGTCGAACGAAACGACGGCAATTACGACATCGTCCATACCTTCGTCGACGACAGCCTGCGCGGCCAAGGGGCTGCGGGCAAGCTCGTCAAGGCCGCAGCCGACGAAATCCGGCGGCGTCATAAGAAAACGGCTACCAGCTGTTCCTATGCTGACGCCTGGTTCCGCCGCCACAAGGATGAACAGGATTTGTTAGGATAGCTTCAAACTCAAAAAAAGGCTTGTCGTTGTGCGATAGGTCTTTTTTTTGTCCGTAATTCTCATTATTGTTCAAATTGTTATAATGTAATATTATAACATCGATATGGATAATACTCACTTTGTTTGCTAAGGGCAATAAGTCTACTGATTGGTAGCTTAAATGATTTTTGTATAAATATTTTTTTACTAAAATATGTCGTTTCTCACTTGAAAATACTTTTTATTGACACAATACGTATATACTAAGTATAATTTATTTATTGCTAGTTGATATAGTTGTAACAATATATATGAGTAAAAATATCAAGATTAAAAGTGAATGATGATTTTCGGGAGGTACTATGAATAAGGTCTATAAGGTCATTTGGAACCGGACGAAACAGTGTTATATTGTCGTTTCTGAATTTGCCAAACAGGCTGGTAAAGTGAAGAGCACCCATCTTTTCGCTGCTATGGGTAAGACGACGGTTGCTGTAGGTTTAGGGGCAGCTTTATTATTTGTCCCCTGGGGGGGAATGAATGCGTTTGCCGCAACAGGCAATAAAGTCATCGGCGGCAGTCAAACCGCAGTGACTGATGATAAAGGGAAAACGGACCAGGCAGCGGCTACCGGAGACTATTCCACGGTCAGCGGTGGATATCTCAACCATGCAGAGGGAAACTACTCCAGTGTCAGCGGTGGGTCCAAGAATCATGCTACAGGCGAGAATTCCAGCATCAGCGGGGGCGGTGACGGGATTGCTTCTGGATTGAACTCCAGCATCAGTGGTGGCAAGCAAAATAAGGCCACAGGAGAATTTTCCAGTGTATCCGGTGGTGATCAAAATGAGGCTGCCGGGAACCAGTCCACCATCAGTGGCGGTACGGCCAATAAAACCACGGGTGACTGGTCCACCATTGTGGGCGGCGCTTACAATGTAGCCGGCGGCAACAGCTCTCTGGCTCTGGGCGGTATGATGTCCGCTGTGCAGGGGATGTATTCCGTGGGCATCGCCGGCGGGAGCACCAGTGCTGCTGCCACCCAGGGGTTTGCGGCTGGCTACCAGTCCGCGGTTAATGTGGCCTATGGAACAGCCATCGGGTATCAGGCCGTGGCCAATTCAAAGGATACGATTTCTTTTGGCCATGTAAAGGGAGATACGTATTATGCTGCTGATCCCTGGGATCACACCGTTAGTACGAATACTTTTGGCGATACGTATTACAACCGTCTCGTCAATGTGGCTGACGGTATCGATAACCACGATGTGGTGGTCATGGAACAGCTCAAGAACGCCGAGGCAGAAGCGGTGGCAACGGCCAAGAACCAGATTAAGGTCAAAGGCGATGAAAAGAATGTTCATGCCGTAGAAACCACAGACGGTGATGGGGTGCAGACCACCACCATCAGCCTGAAACCGAAAGTCACGCTGCAGGACAGCACCGATACCACAGGCAGCAAGGCCGTCGTCCTTGACGGCACAGCAGGCACCATTTCCGCCGGTCTCAGCACCGATGCAGCCAATTATATTTCCCTGAACGGCACGGCAGGCCTGGCCAATATCGGGGCCATTACCATTGGCAGGCAGCCCAGCTATACCTATACTTATTACGTTCCTGTCTATGATGACAAGGGCAATATTACAAGCCTTTCCTCCACCCGTGCCACGGAAAACGGCAATTTCATCACCGGTCTCACCAATACCACCTGGACGCCGGGGAAATATGCCTCCGGCCGGGCAGCTACGGAAGACCAGCTGGAACAGGCAGGACGCCATTTCCTGAGTATCAAAACCGGTACCGATACCAATGGCACCACCATTGCGGAAAATACGCTGGCCAACTACTACAATGATGGCGCTACCGGCACCTATTCCCTGGCCTTCGGTGTGAACACCAAATCCAGCGGCGACTATGCCACTTCCATGGGCATCAATTCCACCGCCAGCGGCTTGGGAGCCTTGGCAGTGGGCTATGGCTCCACGGCTGCGGGTACAGAATCTGTGGCTGTGGGCACGGAAAATCATGCCAGCGGCAATTTCTCCGTTGCTTTGGGCGTAGGTTCTAATGCAGGTGCGGCCAATACAGACACGTCCTCCACCACCAATGGGGCGGCTGTGGCTGTAGGTTTTATGGCCCAGGCCACCAAGACAGGCAGTTCTGCGTATGGGTATAATGCCCGGGCTGTACAGGATGAAGGTACGGCCCTGGGTGTGTCTTCCGTTGCCAATGTGGAGGGCGGCGTGGCTGTAGGCGCCCACTCCATCGCGGATGTGGCGAAAGGCGCCAAAGGCTATCTGGCCGGCGACAGCGATACGTCTACCACCTGGGTCTCCACGGCAGGGGCTATGTCCCTGGGCGGCAATACCAGGGATGAAAGCGGCAATGCCATCACCGTTTCCCGTCAGATTACCAATCTGGCCGCCGGCACCAATGACACCGACGCTGTCAACGTGGCCCAGCTGAAAGCCGTAGAAAGCGAAGGCTTGAATTTCCAGGGGAACAATACGGATACCACTGTTCACACCAACCAGGGGGGTACCCTCCAGATCCAGGGCAGTGGTACCAAGGCATCTACGGAATATTCCGGAGAGAACATCCTGGTCACTGGTGTCAGCGAAACGGCCGATGACGGGAAGACGGTCACCACCAAACTGAATATTGGCCTGGACAAGAACATCCGGGTGGACAGTGTGACCGCCGGTCAGGCCACCACCGATTCCGTGCAGGGCTATGCCGGTTCTGTGAAAATCGTGGGACCTTCTGCGGACAGTAGCAAATATGAAGCCACGTCCCTGACTACGGCCTATGATACCAGTGCCAAATCGGTCAAGGATGTAACAGTCAACCGGCTCCAGTACACTGACGGAGACGGCACGACCAGGCACACGGTGGCCACCCTGGATGATGGACTGAAACTGGCCGGTGATGCCGGTACTGGAACGGTGAACCTGGACAGCACCCTGACCGTTACTGGCGGCGAAACGAATGATGCCAACCTGGCTTCCGGAAAGAATATCGGCGTTACGGCCAGTGATGGAAAGCTTCAGATCCAGCTGGCCAAGAATCTCACCGGACTCAGCTCGATTACAGCGGGCACGGTGGTCATGGGCAGTCAAAGTGATGGCAGTGATGCTACGAAGACAGGCAATTACGTAACCGGCCTGGACAACAAGACCTGGACCGTAGGCACCACCCAGGCTGTCAGCGGCCGGGCGGCCACGGAAGACCAGCTCCAGAGCGTGTCCAATGCGGTGAGCACCAACCAGACAAATATAGCCTCCAATACGGCGACCATTGCCAGAGGGCTGAACTTTACCACCAACACCACTGATGCTTCCAGCACCACGGGCTACAAAGTGGTGAACAAGGCGCTGGGGGATACGGTGTCCATCAAGGCCCATGATGCCCAATCCGGCCACACCTATACCACGGACAATCTGACCACTTCCATCGATGACAGCGGGAACATCACCATTGCCATGGATACCCAGCTGACGGCGGACAAAGTGACCGTGGGGACCGGCAGCAAGGCCCTGACACTGGATGGATCCAGCGGTACTTTGACCACCGGTTCTTCTACATTGAACGGCAGCGGCCTTTCCCTCACCGGCGGCCCCAGTATCACCACCAGCGGCATCAGCGGCGGCAGCAAGCAGATCACCAGTGTAGCCAGCGGTGCCAGCGGTGTGGATACGGCCGGGAAAGCCGTTTATGGAACGGCAGATAATGCGGCCAACATCGGCGATGTGAAGACCATCGCCAGCCAGATGGTCACCGTAAGCAAGGACAGCACCAAAAACAATACGAAGGTCACCAAGACCACCAAGACGGATGGCACCGTGGATTATGAAGTAGCCCTGAATGATACCCTGACGCTGGGGGACAATGGTGCAGTACTGAACGGCACTGCCGGGACCCTGTCTCTGGGAACCCTGCTGTTCATGGATGGAATCAATGGCTACGGGACCATCGGCAGCCTCCATTTGGGAAATTATGGCTCTGACAGCACCTGGTCTCTGACGGACAATAAGGGGAACGCTGCTTCTTCAGGTACCTATCTGACCGGTCTCACCAATACTTCCTGGACCACTACGGACCCCACCTATGTAAGCGGCCGGGCGGCCACGGAAGATGAGCTGGCCGCCGTTTCCTCCACCGTGAATGCCGGCTGGAAAGCCCAAATCAACGGTACTACGGATGTGAAGACTGTTACACCCACCGATAATACCCTGAACTTTGTGGCAGGAGATAACATCGCTCTTACGCAAAACGGGGATATCCGGATTGCTACCACTCCCAATGTGGACTTTACCACGGTCCGGGTAGGCGGCACCAGTGGCACCGACGGTACCTACACCGGAGGCATTTACCTGGGCAGCCAGGCCGGCGGCGGAGCCAACAACGGCACGGGATTCTACATTACAGGGCTCCAGAATACCAACTGGGACGCCAATTCCATCGTCAGCGGCCGGGCGGCCACGGAAGATCAGCTCCAGAAAGCCATTACCGAAGTACAGACTGGTACCCTGGCCAGCGACAACTTTGTGACGGACGGGGCGGCCGCGGATGATACCAACAACCCGGGACAGCTGAAAGTGACCCTGAATGAGAAAAACGGCAATTCTGTCAATGTTTCCGGGCTCCACGACTACTATGTGACCGGGGGCAGTGTTTCTACGAAAGTCACGGAAGCCGATGACGGGACTACCTCCACCAGTGCCACACTGACCCTGACCAAAAATGACAATTCAACAGTAGCAGTGGATCTGTCCGGCCTGTCCAGCATGGATTACCATCTGGTGGAAAATTCCGCCACTGGCTCCGACGGGAAATATTCTGTGGACGACAACGGAGATGTGACCCTGACGGTAGCGAGCTCCACCGATCACACAGGGAAGGAAATCACCATTTCCGGCCTGGCCAGCAAAACAGCCCTGGAACAGGGACTGACCTTCACGGCCAGCGCCTTGGCGGACGGGGCCACTTCCCTGACCCACACGGCCCAGCTGGGGGATACCATCGGTATTTACGGTGGGACCCAATAGAACGGCCATACTTACAATACCAACAACATCACCACCACCATCAGTGATAAAGGGGATATCCGGGTGCTCCTGGACGATAACCTGACTGCCACCAGTCTCACCGCCGGTTCCAAGACCACTGATGATGCCGCCGGAGTGGATGGCATGGTTACCGCTACCGGGACGGGCGGCGCCTACCTGACCATGAACGGCGCCGATGGGTCCCTGCGCGTGGGCGATGCCAGCGGGAACTTTGCCGCCATGGTCCAGAATTACGGCGGGCCCAAATTCCTGAACAGTACAGCGGCTGGTTCGCCGCGCTTCCAGTATTGGGCTGCCAGTGCCGGAGAGGATGAAACTACGGCAGCCAAGACTCTCTATACCCTGGCCACCTTAAATGATGGGATCCAGCTTTCCGGGGACAGCGGCACCGGATCCGTACTTTTGAATAATACGCTGACGGTAACAGGCGGCGAAGATTCCTCTTCTGACCTTTCTTCCGGCAGCAACATCGGGGTTGCCGCTTCCGGCAGCACCCTCAAGCTGAAGCTGGCCAAGAATCTGACCGGCCTCACTTCCATTTCCCTGGGGAATGACCTGGTCCTGGGGAACCAGACCAGCGGCTCTGCCACCGGGGACTATCTCACCGGGCTGGACAACACCACCTGGAGCGGGACGCCTGTCTCCGGACGGGCTGCTACGGAAGACCAGCTGGCCAGCGTCAGCACCAGCCTGAAGAGCAAAACCACCGGGGGCTTTGGCCTTACGGCGGATGTGGCGGACAGCACCGGCAGCAAAGATGTGAAACAGGACCTGGGAAGCACCATCAAGATTACGGCAGCCGGCGATGACAACCTGACCACCACGGCTGATGCCACTGATACAGCCATCAAGCTGGCTCTCAGCAAAAACCTGAAGCTCACATCTGCCACCTATACGGATACGGCAGGAAATACCACGTCCGTCACCGGCACGGGGATCACCATTGCCAAGGCCGGTTCCACCGAGGGTGGAAGGGTGTCTCTGACCACCACCGGCCTGGACAACGGGGGCAGCCAAATCGTGAATGTGGCGAGCGGCCTGGGCGGTACGGCATTGTCTGATGCCACGGGAGACACCTTGAACCATGCGGCCACCATTGGAGACCTAAAGGCAGCAGCCCAGGGGGCGACGGACAGTTCCGATGCCAAAGGCCTGAACTTTGTGGGGAACAGCAATCCTTCGGACAGTTTCGGCAAAACGACAGCCCTCCATGCTGATCTGGGCGGCACCGTATCCATCCTGGGTACGGGCACCGATGAGGATGCCAATTATTCCGGCCGCAATGTGAAGGTCATCAACAAGAACAATGCCCTCTATGTGGAACTGGACAAGGATCTGGAAGCCCGGTCCATGCAGGTGGGCTATGGCGAAAGCGGCAATAATATCCAGGGCCAGCTGCTCCTGTACGGACCCAACAGCGACAACACCTATTCCAACCTGATCGTGGAAAGCCAGTATATGGTTGGAAAACCCTATCTGACCAATACCACTTCCACCGGCGATAAACGGCTTGTTTACAAAGATGGAACGGCTGATGCCGTCCATACGGTAGCCACCATGAGTGACGGCCTGAAGTTCAGCGATGATAACAACAGTACAGCGGCGGTTACCCTGGGGAGTACGCTGGCTGTCACCGGCGGTGCTGCTCAGGATAAACTGGCCAAAGACACTAATAATAAGCTGGTTACCGGGAATATCGGCGTGGTGGCTGCAGAAAATGCCGATGGTACCAGCGGCAGCCTGACCTTAGCGCTGGCCAGGGACATCAACCTGGGAAGCCAGGGAAGCCTTACGGCAGACAGCACGAAAGTGGGATACCAGACGGCCACCACGAAAATCAACCAGACAAATGAAACCGGCAATTACGTCACTGGCCTCACCAATACCACCTGGACCGGGACCGATTATGTATCCGGCCGGGCGGCTACGGAAGACCAGTTGTATGAAGTGAGCCAATCCGTCCAGGATACGGTCAATGCAGCTACCTTCAGCATTACAGCCGGCGGGGAAGGAGAAGCCACCGATGCCACCATCACCAAGAACGTCGGTCAATCCATCCGCATCTTCGGCGATGCACCCAAGGTATCCGGCGGCGGTGACGGCGACGGCTGGGACCGCAGCAAGGCCAATATCCTGACCAAAGTGAAGAAGGACAATAAGGGAGATGAATACATTTCCGTAGAACTCCAGGATCACCTGGAAGTGGGTACCCACGCAGGGAAGGATACAGATGGCAAGGATGTTGCCGGTGTGGACGGCAGCATGCAGTTCAAGGGCGCTTCTGCCAAAGAGGTGAACATCACCGGCGATACCGGCATTGCCCTGAGCGACAACGGCAATCAGACGGCTGCTCTTCGCCAGGACAAGGGCGCCGGCTATCTGGACCTGACGGGAACCACGGCGGGAACCAAGGCGTCCGTGTCCGTCCATACAGGGGCTAAGAACCTGGCCCAGCAGGACCAGACCCGTCTGACCTATACGGATCAGAGCGGCAAGGCCCATGATGTGGCTACCATGGACGATGGCCTCGTCGTCGCTGGCGACAAGGGACAGGTGACGCGCCTGCTGAACAGCACGCTGAAGCTGTCCGGTGGTGAGACGGATGAAACCAAACTTTCCAATGGACAGAATATCGGTGTTGTCGCCAATAAGGATAAGGATGGCCTTGATATCAAACTGGCCAAGGATCTGACGGATATCGACAGCATCACTATGACGGGCGGCCTCACGCTCAATAGCACCAACGGCTCGTCGACCATCACGGGCCTAACGAATACGAGTGTCGACCTTCCTGACTTTGGCAAAGCTGGCCGGGCTGCTACAGAAGAACAGCTGCAGCAGGTGAGGGGCAGTATCACTGACGCTAAACAGGGCGGCGGCTTCGGCTTGGCAGATGACAAGGGGAATGTTGTCAAGGCAGACCTCGGCAGTAACATTGGCATCCATGGGGATGGCAATATCACGACTGCTGTTTCCGACGATGGCAAATCGCTTAACATCGGCCTAAAGAAAGATGTGGACCTCGGCAATGATGGCTCCATCAAGGCTGGCGGTGTGACCATTAACAATAAGGGTATTGATGCAGGCAGTAAACAAATTACGAATGTTGCCAGTGGAGCTACTGGAAAAGATGATAAGGGCAACGCTGTTTACGGCAATGATTCTAACGCTGCCAATATCGGCGATGTGCATACGATTGTCGATAATAAGGTGACGGCTATCAACAACAATGTCAGTGACATTAAAAACGATGTTGATGTCATCAAGAAGACTGGCCGCACGTACCAGGGCGATGATAAGAAAACCGTGAAAGTTGATTTTGCGGAAGGAAAATTCCTGAGCCTCACCGGCGGCGCAAACGATGTCAGCACTGAAAACAATATCGGCGTTATGGCTAACGGAGAAAATGGACTGGCTATCCGTCTGGCGAAGAAGCTCAACGGTCTTGAGAGCGTCACGACGGGCAAGACCACGATGGATGATAACGGCTTGACCATTGCGGGCAGCGATGGCAAGGCGGGCACCACAGTCACCGGCAGCGGCATCAAGATCGCCTCTGGCGGTGATGGCACGCACGCCGTGGAAGTCAGCAATAGCAACGTTTCCATGGGCGGCCAGCAGATCCACGATGTGGCTCCTGGGACGGCGGCAACAGATGCCGTCAATGTCAGCCAGCTTAGTATGTTTGCCGACAATGTTGGCGGTGCCATCAACAAGCTGGACAACCGCGTCAACCGCGTCGGTGCTGGCGCAGCAGCCCTTGCAGCGCTCCACCCGCTAGACTTCGACCCGGACGATAAATGGGACTTTGCCGCTGGCTTTGGCAATTATAAAAACGCCAATGCCGCAGCTATCGGGGCCTACTACCGTCCTAATGAAGATACGATGTTCAGTGTCGGCGGCAGCTTCGGCGGTGGCGAAAACATGGTCAATGCCGGCATCAGCTTCAAGCTCGGTCAGGGCAACCACGTCTCGACGTCGCGCGTCGCTATGGGCAAGGAAATCTTAGATTTACGGAAAGTCGTAGCCAAACAAGATGGCGAAATCCAAGAATTGAAGCAGCTCGTCAACCGTCTGGCTGGCCAGCAGGTCACGTCGACACTCGTCGATACGACCAAGCTATTCCCGGATATTCCGCGCAATCATTGGGCTTATGTGGCAGTCCACGCCCTAGCCGAACAGGGAATCCTCACGGGCTACCCCAATGGCAACTTTGAAGGCGACCGCATGATGACTCGTTACGAGTTTGCTGAAATCGTCTATAAGGCTATGCAAAAAGGGCTCGATGTCGATGAAAAACTCGTCGATGAATTTGAACCGGAACTGTCCCGTATCCGCGTCGATGTCATCGCCAAGGATGCACAAGGAAATCCGACGATTGAACGAGTACGCGTAAAGTAAAATAAAGAGATCATGAGCTACAAAAAAAGCGCTGTCTTTTCGGGACAGCGCTTTTTTCTTACTGAAGAACTTTCACCCGTTCTTCGATGGGGACTTTGACGATGGGTTTTGGTGGTTCTGTGGGATGGCCGAAGGGCATCTGGGCGATGAGCTGCCATTCTTTGGGGACGCCAGTCAGTTTCTTGACTTCGTCGTCGATGAGGGGGTTGTAGTGCTGGAGGTTGACGCCGAGTCCAAAATCGGTCAGGGCGGTCCAGACGGCGAACTGCATCATGCCGTTGGCCTGCTGGGCCCAGATGGGGAAGTTCTTGGCGTAGAGCGGGAACTGAGCGGCCATGTTGTCGACGATGGGCGTATCGTCGAAGTAGAGGACTGTGCCGTAAGCTGCGGCGAAGGAGTTGATTTTGGCTTCCGTTGTAGCGAAATTGGCTGGCGGGACAATCTTGCGGAGTGTGTCCATGGTGATTTTCCAGATGGCATCGTGCGTTTCGCCAAAGGCGATGACGACTTTGCCGGATTGCATGTTAAAAGCCGACGGTACTTCGCGGATGACATCCTGTATGGTCTGGACGATCGTTTCCTGAGGAATCGTGACGTCTTTGCTGAGGGTGTAGTTCGTGCGCCGGTTGCTGACGGCTGTGATGAAATGGGTCATGAGAGCACCTCCTGAATTTATCTGCAAATTATTAATTGATATTAATTATTATTTATTGTTTAAAGTATAGCATAGTGAAGAAAACAAGTCAAGAATCATATTTCCCTTGACAATGAGGCTTTTTTCATGATATCATTTATACATTGCGTAAGCAAAATTTAATTTCTTGAATTACTAATATGAGGTGATGTAGAAAATGGCAACGAGGAGAGACCCGCGTTTTAAGGAATGTCGCCGGTTCGGAGTTAATGTGTACGGACACCCTAAGGCATTAAAACGCGTACGTAAAGATCAGCGTCAGAAAAAAATGTCTGAATATGGCACACAGTTATTGGAAAAACAGAAACTTCGCGCATACTACAATTTGCTCGAACGTCAGTTTGTCCGTTATTATGATAAAGCCAAAAAGATGGAAGGCGTTACTGGCCAGAACATGCTGAAATTGCTGGAATGCCGTTTGGATAACCTGGTATATCGTATCGGTTTTGCAAACTCCATCCGCCAGGCACGTCAGATGGTCAACCACGGCCACATCCTGGTCAATGGCAAACGCTGCGACATCCCGTCGGCACACGTTAAAGTTGGTTCCGTTATCGCTTTGAAAGAAGCTTCCCGCTCCAACGAAATGTACAAAAAATCTTTCCAGGAATTGAAGACTTTCGATGTACCGTACATTGAAAAGAACTTCGACGGCTTCGAAGGCACACTGACCCGTATGCCCGAACGCGACGAAATTCCGGTAGAAATCAACGAAACACTGATCGTCGAATTGTACTCCAAATAAGAGCTGTTTGATGATAACAAAAGAGGCTGTCGCATTAAGACAGCCTCTTTTTGAGTTGCCGGTTTACCCTGTTGAGCCGGCGAAGCCTGCGAAATATAACCCACCCGCTATGCGGGTGCGCGG
>OIYF01000433.1_pt1 | contig 16920 bp, 17 predicted proteins | sample 1587971 | NCBI WGS metagenome assembly OIYF01 (sample SAMN03283248) | human gut metagenome | biome: human-associated habitat; material: feces | host: Homo sapiens | place: Peru | collected 2012 | reverse complement strand
ATCCGGTGAGGAGTTATTTTAATTTGGTAACAAAAAATGCCGTATTTATGCGGGCTGTGGCGTTTCGCAAACGCCTAAATCATACAGAAAATGAGAGGAGATGGATGTGCTATGAAATTTGGAGAAAAACTGCAGAAATTAAGAAAAGAGAATGGATTATCGCAGGAGCAGTTGGCAGAAAAACTGAATGTATCAAGACAAGCCATTTCTAAATGGGAAATGGGAACAATTCCGGATATGGAAAATGTGGTTAAAATAGGAAGATATTTTGACTGTTCGTTAGATTATCTGATGAATAATGAGCTGGATAGCAAAAGAAAACAGGATGAACAGATTCAAAAGACAGATGTGATACACAGGGATACCATATCGAAAGAGCTTTCGATTGGTTGCATAGTGATAGGAATAATACTTTCCTGTTTGATGCCGTTATTTGCAAAATTATATCAGGGATTTGAGTTAAAAAAATTTAATGAGTGTTTTACAAATCCATCGGATTATATTTTCAGGTTCCCGTTGCTGGAAGTTTTTCTGCTGGCATTATTGTTTCTGGTTGTTGGAATAGTTTCACTCTTTTTAATATTCAGAGACAGAGAAAAATCAAAAAGAAAAAGTAATGAGACAGATTCTAACTTAACAATTTAATGAGGTGTTTTATGGAGATAAAAAAAGAAGAACCAAAAGATTATGCAGAAATCTATGAAGTCGTAAAGCGGGCTTTCAATAGTGCTGAATGTGCAGATGGTAATGAGCAGGATTTAGTAAATGCGTTGAGAACTGGCGATTCATATATTCCATAATTATCTCTTGTAGCTGAGAAAAATGGGAAAATAGTAGGTCATATTATGTTTACAAAGGCTAAGGTAGGAACCGTGGATGTTTTGGCATTGGCACCACTTTCTATTCTGCCAGAATACCAGAAAGAAAACAATGGTGCCTGACACAATAAATTTACAGATAGGCGCCATAGCGCCGTGTGGGGAGCTGGGCCATCTTCTCGTCAATGAGGCGCTTTTCTTCCTCCGTGACGTAAAACTTCATCTGGATATTTCGTTTTCGATTTGCCATGCGCCGCCTCCGTTCTTCATAAGGGTTTGGGATTATCCCAACAAGCATTTTTCATTTTCGGGCAAGGAACCTGAAAATCCGAAAAATCCGCAAGCGGGTACTCGTTTGCTGTGCTTGCTATCGTTATCTTGACTTCGGGATAACTATCTAACCCTACCTTCGATTTATCCCTCTACTAATACTACAATTTGGAAGTGGCAAAATGGCTGCATTCGCAGATTGAGGGGCAGAGAAAAATTTCTCTGCCCCTCAAGAATATGCTTATTTCTTCCGCGCTACTTTGCGATATTCCGCAGGCAGTAGCCCCGTACTTTGTTTGAAGTCATGTGCAAACCGTCCGGCGTTGCTATATCCAACGGTTTTTGCAATCTGCATCATTGTGAAATCCGTAGATACCAGCAGCATTTCCGCATGGCTCAATCTGCGCTCACGGATATATTCAGTAATCGTACATCCGTATTGCTGTTTAAATGAGGATTTGAGCTTTGTGGTTCCCATACAGGCGATATTCGCAAGGTGTTCTAAAGACAGCTCCGTTTGAAAATGATCGCCGATATAGGACGCTACCGCGTTCAGATATTCAATGTCTTTCATGGAAATCGGTTTTGTGTCTTTCACTGGATGATTCTGACGGTAAGCTACGATCAAAGCAACGGCTTCCGCGATTTTCCCGTCATAAAAGAGACGGGCAGACATTCCCTCTCCCTGATAGTGCCAGATTTGACGCAAGATTGCGACCAATTCAGGGAAATGAACAGTCTGGTCAATCCCCAAAAGCGCTTCATGAGGATTTTCGTATTCGTTTCCATAGGCTTTTTTCAAATACTCAACATAGTATTCGGGAAAAATCTCAATTCCAATAGAACGAATGGGGATATTCTTATGAATGACCGCACGATAGCTTTGTTCTCCACCAAAAAATATTTTCACAAAATCTGCCTGTAACCGGCGATAGGGAACAAGTTCTTCGCCGGAAACGGATTCAAAGTAAGTAATATTCAGACTTTCCGGCCATTCCATAGAACGAACATCCAGAAAATAATCTTTGTAGTAAAGAAAATCGTGGATTTTAATTGCGTATAAATCTTTTTCTTCGTAAATCCAGTAATAGCCCTCTCCGTATTCTTTTGAAAGCTGATAGAGCTTTCCTGCCGGGTTATATGGGCTGATGGTTGAAACTTCCGTAAAGCCGGATTCCTCTAACTTCGCAGAAAAAAATTCTTCTGGTTTGCTCATGGCACCACACTCCTTGCTAATACATATCAGACGTTTTCTGATACACATTGGACGTTTTGACCAACGTTTGCTTGATAAGCACCGCCCTTTTATTTATACTCTCAAATGTGGTTAGCGACATCTAACAACATCATATCAAAGCTGACCTGCAAAGTCAATTCAAAGGAGGACTTTTAGAATGGAGAAATTGAAAGGAAAAGATTTAATCAACGTGGGTATTTATTCCGCGATCTACTTTGTCATTATGATGATTGTTGCAATGCTGGGAGTCGTCCCTGTACTGTACCCTGCGCTGGTTGTGTTCGTGCCGATTATCGGGGGAATCCCGCTTATGCTCTTTTTAACGAAGGTGAAGAAGTTCGGCATGATCTGGATTATGAGCATTTTAATGGGCGTCCTGATGATCGTCTGCGGCATGGGATATTATGCCCTTATTGTGGGCGTTGTTACCGGCCTGCTGGCTGAGCTTGCTTTCAGAAGCGGAAAGTATAACAGTACAGGAAAAGCAATACTCACCTGTGGCATATTTGGCCTTTGGGTATGGGGGAATTATTTGCAGCTCTTTATTGACCGGGAGGCGTTTTTTGCCAGCCCGACCCGTCAAGGTCTGGGAGAAGATTTTATTAACACGATCAACGCTATGCTGCCTACATGGATGTGCTCGGTTATGTTAGTGATTTGTTTTGTCTGCGGCTTGTTGGGCGGCCTGTTGGGAAAGAAAATGTTGAAAAAGCATTTTTCCAAAGCGGGGATAGTGTAAGATGAAAAGCGGATTGCTACAGGCAAGCATAGAGGATCGGCGGTTGGTTTTAGACCCTCGCACAAAACTGTTTATGCTGATTACAATGGCGATCTTTGTTTTGGGCGGAGCTGCGGCGGATGTAATGCTGTTTGTAGCGCCTGTCCTCTGTGCGATGCCTGTATGCTATCTTCTGATTGACCGCCAGTATTACACTCTAACTACTTATGTTGTTTTGTATGCCAGCCTATATTTCATTAACGGTTGGATTGTACCGGGGCCGACAGGCAGCGCACACTATATCCTTTACATTCTGACTGTCTTTATCATCCGCTTTCTTCCGGGAATTATGATGGCAAGATATGTGTTTTCCAGCACGACAGTCAGTGAATTTATGGCGGCTATGGAGCGGATGCGCGTAAGCAATAAAATTACAATCCCCATGTCCGTGATGTTCCGTTTTATTCCTACTGTGCTGGAAGAATTTTCGTCAATCAACACCGCTATGAAAATGCGGGACATTCGGATTGGCGGGAAAAATGCCTCAAAAATAGTAGAGTACCGTTTTGTGCCGTTAATGACCTGCTGTGTCAAAATTGGAAACGAACTTTCTGCTGCGGCCCTGGCCAGAGGATTGGGAGGCGGAATAAAGAGAACAAATATCTGCAAGATTGGTTTTCATGGCTGGGACATTCTTATGTTTATTATTTGCGGGATTCCATATATTGGCCTGATTTTATCTGCCTTTGGTATTCTTGCATAGGCGAAAGGAGGGAACCTGATGATTGATATACAACATTTGACCTTTACATATCAGGAAACAGAAGTTGCCGCCTTAAAAGATGTTTCACTGTCCATTCCAGCAGGTCAATGTGTGTTGTTATGCGGAGAATCTGGCTGCGGAAAAACAACGCTGACACAGCTTATCAATGGTTTGATTCCTCACTGTTACGAGGGACAAATAACCGGGGATATTTTCTTGAACGGTCAGAATATGCGGGACATGGAGTTAATAGAAATCTCACAAAAAGTGGGAAGTGTCTTTCAAAATCCCAAAAGCCAGTTTTTTTGTGTGGACACCACAAGCGAAGTCGCTTTTGGCTGTGAGAATTTAGGTCTGCCGGAGCCGTTGATCTTGCAGAGAATACAAGAAACTACGGATAGGCTGAACACCCATTCTCTGATGAACCGGGATATTTTTCGTCTGTCAGGGGGCGAGAAGCAGAAAATTGCCTGTGCCAGCGTGGATGCCATGCACCCGGAAATCTATGTGCTGGACGAGCCGACTTCCAATCTGGATATAGACGCGATTGAAGATTTGAAACACATTGTCCGGCTGTGGAAAAATCAGGGAAAGACAGTGGTGATCGCTGAACACCGGCTATACTGGCTTCGGAGCCTGTGCGATAGAGTGATCTGCCTGAATAACGGACAAATTGTTTTAGACACTTCCATGTCGAATTTTTTCCGATTGACAGCAGAAGAAAGAAATCGTATGGGGCTACGGCGGATGGAACCGCTGGCCCCTGTTTTTCCCCGCAAGCAGCCTGCGAGTGTTTCCACTCTGGAATTAGAAAACTATGCTTACGCCTACAAAAAGGAGCGGGTTCTTGATCTTCCGGCCTTATCTCTCCCGATTGGCGCAGTGATTGCTGTTATTGGTCACAATGGCGCTGGCAAGTCCACGTTTACACATTGTCTGTGCGGCTTGCAGAAAGGATTTAAGGGACAAGCACGAAAGAACGGAACAGCATATAAGCCCCGGCAAATGAGAAAACTTTCCTATTTGGTCATGCAGGATGTAGGTCATCAGCTTTTCTGTGATAGTGTCTTTGAGGAAGTCGGATTAGGTATTACGGACGATGAATTAGAAAACAGAAAAGACGCGATTGACGGACTGCTTAAAAAGCTCGACCTGCTGGAAGTAAAGGAACGGCATCCCATGTCTTTATCCGGGGGACAAAAGCAAAGGGTAGCGATTGCCTCTGCAATTTTGGGAGGAAAAGAGATATTGGTTTTTGACGAGCCTACCAGCGGTCTCGATCAAAGACGAATGGAAGAAACCGCCGATGTGATACGCTCTATCGGTGAAGATAAAACGATTTTAATTGTTACCCATGATCCTGACCTGATTGTGCGGTGCTGTACTCATGTACTCCATTTGGAAAACGGGCAAGTGAAGCAATTCTATCCTTTGGAGGCTGGTATGGAAACAGAATTTCTAACATTGTTTGAACGAGATTAGGAGGTGTAGGATTTGAAAAAAGAGTCAAATTTAAGCAGACTGATTCAGTTTGCCGGAACACATAAATACCTGACGTACTTATCATGGATTTTGGCTGTGGTAAGTGCCCTGTTTTCTCTGCTCCCTTTTTGGTACACCTGGCAGATTATGAGAGTGGTATTAGAAACTGATTCTGAATTTTCTCACCCGGAGATTATGACGGGCTATGGGTGGGCTGCTGTCGGATTTGCGGCGGCGGCAGTCATTCTTTATATTCTGGCGCTTCTGTGCGCCCATCTTGCCGCTTTCCGGGTTGCAACAAATATCCGTCTGAAATTGTCGGAACATATTATGACGCTCCCGCTGGGCAAACTGGAAACATTCGGAAGTGGGCGGCTCAGAAGAATCATCACAGAAACAAGCGGTTCAGTGGAAACCTATCTGGCTCACCAGCTTCCCGATCAGGCAAAAGCCTATGGAACAATTATTGCTCTGTTAGTGCTTCTCTTTGTAATCGACTGGCGCTTTGGCCTGTTAAGCCTCCTGCCTATAGTGTTGGGTTTTCTTTCTATGGCGTCTATGGCCGGAAAGAGTATGCAGACAAAAATGGCAGAATTTCAGACCGCATTGGGCGATATGTCCAATGAAGCTGTCGAGTATATCCGGGGAATCCCCGTTGTGAAAACCTTTGGACAGACGGTATTTTCTTTCAAGCGGTTCAAAGATTCGATTGACAGATACAGCGAATGGGCTACGGCCTATACAAAAGAAGTCCGCAGACCAATGATACTTTATACATTGGGTATCAACAGTATTTTTGTCTTTCTGATTATCGGAGGCCTTTTATTGTCTGGGAATCCAGCAAGTGCGGATTTTCTGTTGAATGTGGTCTTTTATATCATTATCACGCCTGCTATTACGGTTGTTCTGGGGAAGATCATGCACCAAAGCGAGAATCAGATGATCGTTGCGGATGCTCTGAAACGAATTGATTCTGTATTGCAGATTTCTCCCCTGACAGCTTCGGAAACGGAACACCTCGCAGATGCTTCTGTGGAGCTTCGGGATGTCACTTTCAGTTATGACGGGGATAAAAACGCTTTGAATCATATCAGTCTTTCCATTCCTGCGGGTAAAACCGTTGCTTTTGTCGGACCGTCCGGCGGAGGAAAATCTACACTGGCAAATATGATTGTCCGTTTCTTTGACCCACAGCAGGGCGAAATATTGATCGGCGGCGCAAATGCAAAGGCAATCCCCAAAGAAGAACTGATGGAGCATGTTTCGTTTGTATTCCAGAACTCGAAACTTATCAAGGGGACTATCCTTGATAATGTGCGGCTGGGTAAGCCTGCGGCTACAGAGCAGGAAGTGTTAGAAGCTCTTGAACTGGCACAATGTCAGGACATTATCGAGAAATTCCCCGATGGCATTTACACCATGATTGGAACAAAGGGCATTTATCTGTCCGGCGGTGAGCAGCAAAGAATCTCTATTGCGAGGGCTGTCTTAAAAAACGCGCCTATCCTTATCATGGACGAGGCAACGGCATTTTCTGATCCAGATAATGAAAATAAGATACAGGCGGCAATGAAGGAACTGGCAAAAAATCATACGGTTATCCTGATTGCACACAGGCTGTCCACCGTCAAAAATGCAGATTGTATCTATGTCCTGAAAGATGGCAAGATTTGTGAAAGCGGCAATTTTGGCGAACTGAACAGCAAAAACGGTATCTTCCATGAAATGTGGGGAGATTATCAAAAATCCGTGGAATGGAGGGTGACGACAGCATGATTAAAAAATTGCAAAAAAGATTTGCTTTATCTGAACAAGGTGCAAAAGATACCATTATCGGAAGTTTAGAAAGCGCCTTTCAGAATTTAACCTTTCTTTTCCCGGCTGGTCTGCTTTACCTTCTGTTTATGGATTTGAGCGCGGGCGAAGGACAAAATCATATTATCGTATATGTCGCTGGCTCCGTCATTTGTCTGGCGCTGATGGCTATTTCTACATGGCTGCAATACAACGGAACTTATTTGGCGACCTATCAGGAAACAGGCAAACGGAGAATCGCTGTGGCAGAAAAGCTGCGGAAAATTCCACTGTCCTATTTTGGAAAAAAGGATTTGGCAGACCTGACATCATCCATTATGAATGACTGTACGGTGCTTGAAAAAAGTCAATCCCATTATGTCTGCTCCCTTGCCGGTTCCGTAATTTCTACAACACTTGTTGCAATCGCGCTTCTACTGTTTGAGTGGCGAATGGCATTATCGGCCTTGTGGGTACTTCCGATTTCCTTTTGCATTATTGGGTTTTCATCCCGTGTTCAAAAAAGCCTTTCCCAAAGGGCGTCACAGGCACAGATTGAATTTGAGGACACCGTTCAGGAAAGTATCGAAGCTATGCGTGATCTGCGGTCAAACAATGCAGAGGACAAGGCGCTGGCTGGATTGGAGCAGAAAATCCGACACGTGGAAAAACGCTCAATCGCTACGGAATTTGGAATATCGGCCTTTATCACAACCGCAAATCTTGTTTTGAGATTAGGTATTGCAACAACCGCGCTTGTGGGAATTATTCTGCTGGTCCAGGGACAGACCGATATTTGGACATTCTTCTTTTTCCTGCTAGTAGCATCCAGACTATATGACCCTCTTGACGGGGCGTTACAAAATCTTTCGGCTATTATTGCTACGAACACGAACATTCAGAGGATGGATGAAATTTTAGACCATCCCGTTCAGGAAGGAACATGGCAGCTTACCAATCAGGGATATGATATTTGCTTTGACCATGTAGGTTTCGCCTATCAGGATGGAGAAAATGTCTTGAAAGACGTATCTTTTACAGCAAAGCAAGGGGAAGTGACAGCTCTTGTCGGGCCATCCGGCGGCGGAAAAACAACCGTTTCCCGCCTTGCAGTCAGATTTTGGGACGTTGATAAGGGAAAAATTAGCGTGGGAGGTATGGATATTTCCAAAGCAGACCCGGAGGCGTTGATGTCCCTTTATTCTATCGTTTTTCAGGATGTTACCCTGTTCAATAACACGATTATGGAAAACATCCGTGTGGGGAATCCGGGCGCAACCGATGAAGAAGTCATTCAGGCGGCAAAGCTGGCGAATGTCGATGTGTTTGCGGAGAAGCTGCCTGAAAAGTGGAACACAATGATCGGTGAGAACGGCTGTGAGTTATCAGGCGGAGAACGCCAGAGAATTTCGATTGCAAGAGCATTTCTGAAAAATGCGCCGATTATCGTGATGGACGAGGCAACCGCTTCACTGGATGTTGAGAATGAAACACTGATACAGACAGCGATTTCCCGCCTGATAAAAAACAAAACAGTATTAGTGATTGCACATCGTATGCGTACTGTGGCAGGAGCAAACAAGATTGTCGTTCTGGCTGACGGGATTGTTGCCGAACAAGGAACTCCCACGGAGCTGATAGAACGTAACGGTATATTTTCCCGCATGAGCAAGTTGCAAACGGAAAGCGAGGAATGGGTTATCTCATAAATGCTTTGAAATTCCTGTATTCCACTTGATACAGGAACAACTAAATAGCCTACCTATCCTGCCCCGTCCGGGGAAAGAAAAAAACCGTTGACAGGGGCAGATGATTTCGTGCGCTCATTTTACGATTTTATACCCTATCGGCGGTTTTGAGAAATCAAGGCCGCCATTTTCTATGCCCTAAAACAATGGTGCCTGACACAATAAATATTATGATATCAGAAGAGGATACTTCTTTTCAAAAGCAGTTGAACGGTGTAAGGGAGCTGCTTGCGAAACATTATATAAAAAATACAGATATGAGCACGGAAGATATCTCATTTCTGCTTGGATACCAGGAACTGAACTCATTCCTGAGGGCATTTAGTATCTGGACAGGAATAAGCGTGAGAGATTTCTTCAATTCTTCCACAAAATCAGGATAGTCAATTACGATTTAGTAATGTATATATTACTAAATCGTAATTGACTATTCTGTGAAATCGTATTATAGTGGGCATATAAAAATGGAGGGATTCGTATGTTCATAGGAAGAGATAGTGAGTTGAATGCATTAGAAAGGTTATATAAATCGGATAAGTTTGAATTTGCTGTGATTTATGGCCGGCGTCGAGTTGGAAAAACAGCTTTAATCAACCATTTTATTAATGATAAAGAAGCCATTTATTTTATGGGTGTAGAAAGCAGTGAAAAACAGAACCTGGAAAATTTAAGCCAAAGCATTATTGAATTCAGCAGTGGAATTCGGGCAGAAACTTATTTTTCTTCTTATCAGGCAGCTTTGGAGTATGTATTTAAGCTGGCAGAAAAAAAACGTATTATACTGGCAATTGATGAGTATCCTTATGTAGCAAGAGCATCCAAAAGTCTTGCCTCCACACTACAGATGCTGATTGATAAGTATAAAGATGAGTCAAAATTGATGCTTATTTTGTGTGGTTCTTCTATGTCATATATGGAAGATCAGGTGCTTGCATATAAATCGCCTCTTTACGGAAGACGAACTGCCCAAATGAAAATTACACCTTTTAGTTTTGAAGAATGCTGCACTTATTTAAAAGGTTTATCAGATGAAGATAAAGCTTTGGTATATGGAATTGTTGGAGGAACACCACAATATCTGCTTCAGATGAGTGATAAGTTAAGCGTGGAAGAGAATATCAAAAACACATATTTGAATCCCATGTCGTTTTTATACGAGGAGCCGGTGAATCTTTTGAAGCAGGAAGTAAGAGAACCCGCAATTTATAACGCAATTATAACTGCAATTGCAACGGGATATTCGAGAATGTCGGAAATTTCTACCAAAGTAGGAGAAAGTACAACTACATGTACGTCATACATTAAGAATCTGATCAATCTTGGAATTATTAAAAAAGAAACACCATATGGAGAAAAAGCTTCGAAAAAGACAATTTATTCCATAGAGGATAATATGTTTTATTTTTGGTACCGTTTTGTTTTGGAAAATAGCTCAGCCATTGCCCGCGGTGCAGCCGGTTTGGTTTATAAAAGAATAGAAAAACAACTCAATGATTATATGGGCAGAATTTTTGAGGAAATCTGTACGCAGTATTTATGGAAACAACTTCTGTCAGGAAATATGCCGGTTGAATTTGTATCGCTTGGCCGTTGGTGGGGAAATGACCCTAGAAAGAGGAGTCAGACAGAAATCGATATAATGGGAGAGCAGGATAGCAGTTCGGCAATATTTGCGGAATGTAAGTGGAGAAATGAAAGTGTTGATTTAGATATTCTGGAAACACTGATAGAACGCAGTGGATTATTTCGTTACACGAAAATACATTATTTCCTGTTTTCAAAAACCGGATTTACAAAAGGGTGCATGGAAAAGGCAGCAGAGATGGGAAATGTGTCATTAATAAAATATGAAGATATTATTGACGCGATGACTCATCAGTACCGGTAAATTTGACCTGTCTGCTATTATACGAAGGGAATATTATATAAAACATCCTATAACAATAACGGAAGGACTATAATTCATGAGCAGAATACTTTTGTTGGAAGATGACACAATGATTGCTTCGGGGATTCTGTATGCACTTGAGACAGAAGGGTATGAAACAAATCATGCCACAGGTATAAAAGATGCCAGAAGTTTAATTGAACATTATAATTTTGACCTGGCAATTATAGATATGCAGCTTCCGGATGGAACTGGATTTGATGTAAGTGAGATATTCCAAAATACTGCTACGTCTGTGATTTTCCTGACAGTTGTGGATGATGAAAATACAATTGTGAGGGCATTTGATGAAGGCGCACAGGATTATATGGTAAAGCCTTTCAGAATCAGAGAACTTTTGGCGAGAGTCCGGCGCATTTTATCTGCCAATATCAAAAATGGAGAGAAGGATAACATAATCTATATGGGGCATGCAGCCATCCATACAGATGAGGCAAAGGTTTATGTGAATGATAAAAGCATAGAACTTACAGCATTGGAATATCGGTTACTGCTTATTTTTGCGAGTAATAAAGGCTTACTTTTGACAAGGCAGCAGATTCTTGACAAAATATGGGACGCAGACGGCAACTTTGTTGAGGATAATACACTTACCGTTTATGTGAAACGGCTGCGGGAGAAACTTGGAGAGGCAATACACATTGAGACTGTGAGAGGAATGGGATATCGTGTGGATTAAGAAAAAAGAGATAGAACAGTTGTCGGAGTTTGTGAAAGGCTATAGTTCCGGCGAGGAACTGGATATTCGAGTGAATAAGGAAGGCTCTTTTAACATATTAAAAAATGATATTTATGCTCTTGTGAACACGAAAAATGAACAGATAAAGGCAGTTGAGACAGAAAGAGACAGTCTCTCTGACTATATGGCAGATATTTCCCATCAGTTAAAAACACCGATTACTTCCATGATGATTATGGCGGATTTATTGGAGGAGGCAGAGCCGGAAAAACAGACAGAGTTCATTCATAACATACAGTTTTCGTTAAATAAAATGGAGTGGCTTGTAGGGGCACTTCTTAAGATGGCAAAGCTTGATGCCCATGCAATCGATTTTATCAGAAATGACATCCACACGTCAGAACTCTTAGAGGCGGTAAAACCATCGGTGGCAATCCTTTTGGATATCCACAATCTGACCATAGAGCTGAAACAGGATTGCGTCATACATTGTGATAAACGCTGGACCACAGAAGCACTCACAAACATTGTCAAAAATGCGATCGAATATTCACCGGATGGAAGTGTGATTGAGATTGACAGCGGAGAAAATCCCATGTATAGCTGGATTTCGGTCAGGGACAGCGGTATGGGAATGGACAAAACAGAGTATGCTGCTCTTTTTAAAAGGTTTGAAAATTCTACCAATGAAAATGGATTTGGAATCGGAATGCCGCTTGCACTCTCTATTCTGAAAGGACAGGGTGGCGACATTGATGTTGATTTTGGAGGCAGGGGAGAGGGAACGACTTTTATTTTAAAATTTTTCAAGTAATATCACTTATGCTGGAAGACCCGGAATTGTTTCTAAGTGACAAAATTGTCACAATAATAAATTCTTTTGTCACGGAACAGTCATTTTGCATTGCTAGGATGGTATTTGAAAAAGGAGGACCACAATGGCTGTTTTAGAAGTGAAGGAATTAACAAAGAAATATGGTGAAGGCGAATCGGAAGTGATTGCGCTTGATCATGTGTCTTTTTCGGTAGAAAGAGGAGAATTTGTTGCAATCATCGGAGCATCCGGTTCCGGGAAATCGACACTTATGAATATGATTGGCGGAATTGATTATCCAACAAGCGGTTCTATTATCATTGATGGAAATGAGATACAAGCAATGAGTGAGGATGAACTTGCAATTTTCCGAAGAAGAAATCTGGGAATTGTTTATCAGTTTTATAATCTGATACCCACTCTTACTGCGGAGGAAAATATTGCGCTGCCATGGAAATTAGATGGAAGAAAAGAGAATAAGGAACGGCTTTCTGAGATTGTGAATATGCTGGGTCTTGAGAAAAGGGCAAAACATCTGCCAGGACAAATGTCAGGAGGTCAGCAGCAAAGAGTATCCATAGGAAGGGCACTTATAAACGAGCCGGCATTTATTCTTGCAGATGAGCCGACGGGAAATCTTGACAGTAAAACAAGCAGAGAGATTTTAGATATTTTGAAGTTCACCAATCAGAAATATAAGCAGACGATTCTTCTTGTCACACATGACGAAAAGATAGCACTGCAGGCGAACCGAATCATCACGATCGGAGATGGAAAAATCATAAAAGACGAGGTGATGAAGTAATGAAAATAACAGCACAACTCGCCTTAAGCCAGATGAAAGTGAATAAAAAAAGAACGATTGCAGGAATTTTTGCGATCGCACTTGCAACATCACTTATTACAACTGTAATGTGCTTTGTGACAAGCGCAAATAAGATGCTTACGGATTTCCTTGGTTCGGATTATGGAGAATATGGAGGAGCATACTCTCTCATGCTTGCAATACCGGCACTGCTTTTAGGTCTTCTTATTGCGGCAATGTCGATTACTGTAATATCCAATATATTTTCTGCTAGTGCCAATAAGCGGATTCAGGAGTTTGGTATTTTGAAATGTGTTGGTGCAACAGGCAGACAGATAAGGGCAAGTGTTATCTATGAGAGTTTATGGCTTAGTCTGACAGCCATCCCGCTTGGACTCATTGCAGGAACTATACTTGGTTATATTAGTGTGAAGTTTACAGGGCATTTTATTTCCGATATCAATGATGCTGCAAAAGAAATTATTATGAGACCTTTTACCTTTTCCCTGCCCTTTCATATATCTGTGTGGACATATTTGTTTGCAGGTGTATTTTCGTTTTGCATTGTATTATTCGCTGCATACAGACCAGCGAAAAAGGTTGGTAAATTTACTGCTATCCAGTGTGTAAAAGGGATTGGAGCAGGTACAGTTTTGAAAGAGATCCAGGTAAAGGACAGCTTTATCCCAAAAATATTTGGATGTGAGTCTGCAATTGCCTATAAAAACATGAAAAGAAATAAATACGGCTATAAGGCAACGATACGTGCATTGTCACTTGGAATTTTACTTTTTCTGTTAACCGGAGGATTATCCGGTCAGGCAAAGGAATTTCAAGAATGGATGACACCAACATCAAAAGAAATGATGGTGGATTATTCTTCCAATTACGATATTGAGGTAAATGCGAAAACAGGGAAAGAAGAGAGAAAAATCAGCCGACCTGTTACATCAGACCAATATAATGAAATCACACAAAAGCTGGAAAAGTACGGGATAGACGTATATGGTGTTGGAGCAGATACTTTTACCTACAATGCGCTATTAGATAAAAATACATTAACAGAGGATATGCTGCAGGTTCCGAAATTTTCTGATGATAATGGGGAAACAAGGACAGAAATCGTGTCCGTTGATGATGAACTCTATAAAAAACTGTGTGACAGGGCAGGCGCAGAATATGGAAGTATCCTTTTGCTGAACACTTACCAATATAATGACAATGGAGAGTATACGTCGATAAAACCTTTGAAAGATGATGTGACACAGATTTCCCTGATAAACGCAGCCAATGAGAAGAACACACTTACAATTGGTGGTATTTTAGAACAGTCCGATTTAAAGGAATATGGTTTTTTGGAAATGACACCATATCCGGTCAGAATTGTCGTACCTGATGCGGATGCGAGGAGTTTTGACTGGTTTAGTATGCCATCAGATGAAGATGATTATACAGAATATGCCAGAAGTGTCATGGATGAATATTTTCCGATTATGGCAGAGGATTCTTATGTAGAGCAGGGATATACCGTGAGAATTGCCCGCACAGATGCTATGATTAAAATGCTCAATATAGCTATAGTTCTTGCTGAAATTGTGATGTATGGTTTTGTTATCCTGCTCATTCTCATGGGATTTACAAGTGTAATTAGTACGCTGACGACAAATATCAGAATCAGAAGCCGTGAGTTTGCAGTGTTAAAGAGTGTTGGAATGACAAATAAATCACTTTGCAGGATGTTATATAGTGAAAGTATTTTTTGCGTTCTAAATGCACTTGTTCCGGGAGTGATACTTGGAATTGCAATTCCATTTTTAATTAATTTATCCATTCGGAAGGCTTTCCCGGTATTGTATCATATCCCGTGGGCGGCATTATTTGGTGGTATATTTGTTTTGATAGGAATTGTGTTTTTTATCACACGAACTGAAATTCACAAGTTAAGAGATAAAAGTATTATTGATGAAATAAGAATGGATATTGTATAAATGTCAATGCTGTTGTGGTAGATTAAAATCACAGATAAGCTCGTTGTTTGTTTTGAAAGGAGAATTTTATGAAAACCAAACAATCGGAACTAAACAAAATCACTGAACTCTACGAGAGATTATCCCATGATGATGAGCAAAGTGGTGACAGCAACAGTATCATAAACCAGAAGAAAATGCTGGAGAAATATGCAGCCGAACAGGGATTTACCAATCTGCTTTATTATTTTGTATTCTGAAACGTTCGAAGCATGCGAAATACCTGTTCCACCGTATCGGTCATATTCTGTTTTGCATGATCGGTCTGCATAGCATCTTTAAGTGAAACTGCGCCTCGCACAATCGGGAAAAAGGCATCAATTCCTGCTGCATGACAGGCTTTTGCATCTTCCGTCACGCAGCCGGAAAATGCAAGCACAGGTTTTTGAAATTCTTTGGCAATCTTTGCAACGCCGACAGGCGCTTTCCCCATGACGGTCTGACCATCCAGACAGCCTTCTCCGGTGATGACAATATCTGCATTTTTTATATAGTCGGAAAGATGGGTTTCTTCCAGAATGATGTTTACACCGGATTCCAGAGTGGCATGGAAAAAGGTGAGAAAAGCAAACCCAAGGCCACCGGCAGCCCCGGCTCCTGCATGTGCGGGATTTGTTTCCGGAAAGCTTTTTCCGGCGAGTGCGGCATAGGAGGAAAGCCACTGATCCATCTGCTGGATCATGGCAGAATCTGCGCCTTTTTGCGGACCGAAAACGGCACTGCATCCCTGCGGACCGCAGAGCGGATTTGTCACATCACAGGCAATCCGAAACGTACACTCTTTCAGTTCCGGCAGTACATGGGAGTCTGAAATCACAGCCAGATCCCTTAAGCCCAGAGCACCATGACGTACCGGAACCCCTTCCTGATCCAGCAGGTCAAATCCCAGTGCCTGCAGCATACCGATTCCTCCATCGTTTGTGGCACTTCCGCCGATTCCTATAATAAAATGTCTGCAGCCTCTGGCAATGGCGTCTCTGATGACTTCCCCAACCCCGTAGGTCGTTGTATACAAAGGATTCCGTTCGGTTTCGGAAAGGAGTGTAATTCCGGCAGCCCCGGACATTTCGATGACTGCAGTTTTTCCAGCATCCAGAATGCCGTAACTGCAAAGTACCGGTTTTTCAAGAGGTCCGGTTACGCATACCTGTGTGCGTGTGCCGCCACAGCCAAGCGTCAAAGCGTCCACCGTGCCTTCGCCACCGTCTGCAAGTGGGCGGATGGTGATATCTGCATCCGGATATATGCGCCGGATTCCGGTAGAGGCACTTTCCCCGGCTTCGAGGGAAGTCATGCTTCCTTTAAAAGAATCGATGGCAATAACAACGTTCATGTATACTCTCCTCCTGATATCTGATGGTTGTATTACATGTCACTAGGCGGAACCTGATGACATGCTTCATTATAACATGAAAACAGCGGAGTTGGACTGGTGAATAAAAGAAGTATGCATATTATTTGACACACGTCAAATGATATTAGAAGTTATATTTGACGTGCGTCAAATAATATAAAAGAGGGAGAAGTGCTGCACGCGATGTGGTAAATGATGTGAACCGCTGCAGGAGTCGGGCAAAGCCCATATCTTTCATGTCGAAAAAACTGTAATTCATGTCGTACGAAACCAAAACCGGTCTGAAACTGATATAATAGGTACGTAGGTCAGGAAAGTTCCAATAAGGAACGTACCTTAAATCAATCAGTACAATAAACTTTTGAAGCAGATGGTGGATAAAAAGAGGAGCAATCTGGTGATATGTCAAGATGATTTTTGAAAAGATTTCGATATGTTTTTCAGAAAAAGGGTAACTTTAATA
>OIYF01000432.1_pt1 | contig 16938 bp, 9 predicted proteins | sample 1587971 | NCBI WGS metagenome assembly OIYF01 (sample SAMN03283248) | human gut metagenome | biome: human-associated habitat; material: feces | host: Homo sapiens | place: Peru | collected 2012 | reverse complement strand
TTAGGTGGTGGGTAGTTGACGAAAGAGTTACTGTGATTGGGATTTTAAGAAAACATGGTCGTCGTGGTTGCTGGTTAGTAAAACCTGTTTATTTAGCAGCTGATGGCCGCGTTTTAGTTGATTACCAACATATGGTAGGTCCTAATTTTACTGACTTTGAAAAAGTATTAGGGCAAAGCACGGTGATTGGGATTAATAACGGCTACTTTATAAAGATTGGTAAGTTATTTTGTGCCGCTCCGGCTTTAAATCAAGTGGTAAACCAAGAAGCAGGTGTAGTAGCACCTTTAACTGAGCTGTCACCCGAATTACATAAAGCCACTGAAGAAGAAAATTCAGTAGAGCTTAAAGCTAGTCAAGAATTAGTACTTAAGGCTAAGCAGGAGCTTAGCCAAACAGAAAATCAAGAGGAGCATAACTAATGGGTATCATGGTAAACGGGCGGGAGCTTGAAACCGATGCAGAAGGATTTTTAGTTAATAGGGATGATTGGAACCAAGAAGTAGCTCAGGTTATAGCGCAAAATCAAGGTTTAGAACTGACCCCAGAACGTTTAGAAGTTGTTATGTTCGTCCGGACCTTTTATGAAAAGTACAACACTTCTCCGGCGATCAGAGCCTTAGTTAAAGCTATGGCGCAAGAATACGGCCCTGAAAAAGGTTCAAGCCGTTATTTATATAAGTTGTTTCCTGATGGCCCTGCCATGCAGGCAGCTCGCATTGCGGGCTTACCTCGACCAGTGCGTTGTATTTAAGTCGTAACTCAAATAAGAATAAGCGCCTAAAATCCCAAAACATGATCCCTACTTCAAGATACGAAATCCCGGCTTTAAGGTATGAATCCTGGCTTTGGGATATGAAACTCTGTTTTGGGCTTTTTAGAGCAAGTTTAAGACCTTTGTGGCTCAGCTTATTAGCTTTTAGGGCGGAAAACTACGCTTTTTAGGCCTTAAAATCAAGGAGTTAGGCTGTATTTAAGTGCGTCTAAAAGCAAGATGCTTCAAACCTTTAAAAGGTTTACGTACGTTTTTTAGATGCGTTAATCTAAGCCTCTTAAAATTTTCGGAATGGATAACAAAAATCATACCCCATAAACTAATTTTAAAGGTAAAATAAGGTAAGTGGTTTTACGGATGTTGAGAGTAAAACCATGTTTGTTAAGGCGTTGTTTTTGTAGCCTTTGAAGAGTTTAGATAGTTAAGATATTGGGCTTAGCTTTTTATGTAGTTATTTAGCTTTTTTAGTCCGCTCATAATATTTTACGTTCTAACTTCTTTAAATGAAAAAAGTGTAATTTTTTCGAAAAAATATATGTCGCTTGCATGTTAGCTCGGGTGAGCTTTTCCCCGTAGGGCTATGAGCCGTATATTAAAACTCACCCAAAGATTTACCTTTAAGTGTAAGTAACTTTGGGTGTCAGTAACTTTAAGTGTAAATAGCATTAAGTGTAAATAGATGTCTTCTCACTTAAGTCACTTAACTCGCTTAAGCTTTAGATCTTTAAGCAGACGTATACTTTTAAAAGAAATTTAGTAGTAAGCTTGAACTTAAAAAGTTTTCTTAAAAGCAAAATTTTAAAGATTTAGCGCCTGTATGTAGCTAAATACCTGTTTAAACGCTAAGCTTAAATGTTGAGCTTAACCGCTATAAATACGTTAAAGCTTTAAACATCTTGAGGTTAAGAGACGAACTTAAGCCTAAAAGCCTAAAAACAAAATCCAAGACAAACTTAATTATAAATCAACAAAATATACACCAGACCTGTGGCGCTTTCGCTATGATTGTAATAAAGCTTTAGTGACCACCGGAAAATTTATTTTGCCTCTTCCTATAAAGGTGCTAATAAAAATGAAGAAGGAAGAAGCTCTGGTTTTTTAGTGTGCTGATAGCTAAAACGCTATTTTAGGATTAGTCTAAACGACTTTTAAAATTGAAGTGTTCTCTTTGTGGTTTAGCGGGAGCCAAAGTTTATCGGGAACCAAAGTTTTAAAAAACCTTTAAATAACAATTTTTTTAGCGGTACACAAATGAGTTTAAAGCAGTTTGATTAAACTTGTGGAGAAGAAAGTAATGTCATTGTTATTAAACGCTATGCAAAAAGCAGCAGCTGAAGACCGTTCAACTTGTTGTCTCGTCTGTGGGAAGTCAGGGACCGGTAAAACAGCGCTCTTAACAGAAAAAGCCCGTTTATTACACGAAACTGCCAATATTCCCTACGATAAGATGGCGGTGATTTTTCAGAGTGAACGTGATGCTTCGCAAGCACGAGCTCAAATTATAAACGCGCCGGCCAAAGATGGAGCTTCATTAGTTAGTGCCCGCGATCTACGTTTCTTTGGGACCTTCTTATCTGTAAGTTATGAGCTCCTTCGAGAAAATTTAGCTCTAGGCTGTTTAGATTGGTTTCATAGTGGTTTTACCGTTATGGACAGCGAACAAGAATTCGACATCGCCGCTCGCCTTATGGCAGAAAAAGATTATGGCTTGTTTAAAAACAATTTACGCCTTAAGGTAAGCCGTGCCGTCCGCGGGCTCTATGTTGGAAGTGAAGAAGAAAATGTAGGCCTTAAAGCCCTCCACGATGACCTTATTAGTTATTTACGTGAAAACCGCATTATTATTAGGGATAAGCTTCCTGAATGGGCGGTTTTTTTAGCTGGCCAAGAAAATGCTTCATTGCCTAGTGTTTTTATGGTTGATAACATTCACCGGACTTGTGAAGTTGAATGGAAAGCCTTGATGGCGCTAGCTAAACGGGCTTCAGAAAACACCTTTACCCTTGATCCAACCTTTAAGGTGAACACTTCTAATGAAAGTGGGCCGGCCGAAGATGCAGTCCCTGATAGCTATCCGACTACTAAACGGTTTATAGTAGACCACGTTTTAGCTTTACAAAACGTAATGGCCACTAACATTATTACCCTAGAACACAATTACCGTTTAAGCCAACTACCATTAGTTGGAGCTAATTTTATTGCAGGGGACGTGGAAGCGGTCAAAGAAGGGATGCCTACTCCAAGTGGCACTATTGGCTTAACTTCATTTGCTGATAGTAGAGAAGCGGCAATTAGTATTGCGACCCAAATTGAAGAGCTTAGAATTAGAGGCGCGCAATACGCTGAAATCGGGATTTTATATGCCGATGGGTTTATGCAAAAGACGCTCCCATCTGTCTTACGAGAAAAGAATATTCCTTTTGAAAGCGGCTTAGGTGATTACTTAGGGGCGTTTTCTGGGGCGGCTTGGTTAGTGCGCGTGCTTAGATTCTCTCTAAGCCCAGTTAATAGTGCTAGTGGCGCTGACGCGGTTTATGACCGTAAGTTTGGTGATGTGGGCTTACGTCGAGGCGATAGCCGTAATATGTATAAAGGTGTCGGGGAACGTATTCCATCGCGCTCAGTGCTTTTTCAGAAAATGCGCTGGTTTGTTACTAACGCCAATGAAGCTGAAAACGCACTTAAGGCCAAATCGGCAGAACCTGGAGCAAGTATTTCTTCAGGGCTTAAAGCTTCTTGGATTAAGACTTACTTTGACTTAGACAATAGACTTAACCGCATTCCAAGCGATTATGAACAAAACTTAAAGAGTGTAAACTCTGTTATTGATACCATTGAAGCTCTAAGAATTGGTGGTAAGCGTTCATTATTGCAAGCGATAGCTCAGTTCTTATGTAACTATAATGTGCGTGGCCGCTATGCGTTGATGAGACCTAGTTTTCCAAACTGCGTGCATTTAGCACACTATAAGGTTGATACCCCATACAACTTCCCATTCCTCTTTGTGACAGATTGTAATGATGGCAAGATTTCAGCTATTGTGGGTAATGACGCCACTTTAAAGCATGACCGCGAAGCGTTATATACGGCTTTTAAGCGTTGTAGCTTCGAATTGATGTTGTCTTACACTAGAACTAAGATGGCCAAAAGCGGTTTAGTTTTGCAAATTACCCCAAGTCCATTGCTAGCTTCAATTCCAGAAAAGTATCTTACCTGCGATAGCACCGTAATTGAAGCCTTAAAGGCCGGGCGCAACAGTGTGTTCCCAGAAGAAAGCTTGGTGTCTTATGAAGACTTTATGGCCCGCTTTGATGAGAAGCAGTTAGCTCTCATTCAAAGTGACGCACCATTAACGCTCTTAAACGCTCCTGTTGGCACTGGTAAAACCATGATGGTGGTAGGGCGTATTTTGTACCTTAACCAGGTTAAGGGTGTGGCGTTTAGAAAGATGTTCGTTTGCTGCTTCTCTAAGCGCGCAGTTGCTGATGTGATGAATACAATTTTACACATCAAAGGTCTTTCCGGCTTAAGCCCGGTGTTAGATTTTCCGCTCTTTGGGACTTTTGAGTCACTTTGCGTGAAGCTTTTAAACAAGCGTTTAAAGATTTCCGAATACGGTTATGGCCGTGGCTTTAAGATCCAAAAGGAAGAAATCGAATTTAATCATGCGATGGAACTTGTGGCTGAGCTTAAGGGTTTAGATTATACAGACGATTTGGCCCGCACCACCCAAAAGTGGCTTGAAGCTGCTTACCGTCACGTCTATGGTGACATTTGGACGGAAATTTCGACCCTTTGTGGCGCTGATGCTTGCTTAAGTAATTATGAAGGTGAAACTGAAGCGTTACCAGAAAGTGCTAATGACCAAGAACAAGGACAAGAACAAGATCTCGCTCCAGGTTTTGATCTTAGTGGCGTTTCCTCATTAAAGGCAAATGCAACTTTGGCTGAAATTAGCGCTGATCCAGCATTTTCTGAATTTGTGGCGCGCACCGTACGCTTTAAGAAAGACAATAATATCATGAGCATGCGCGATGCGCGTTGCATTGCGATGGCTTTAGTTGGTGATATTGCTGACCAGATAAGCGAAGTTGTGGTTGATGAGTTCCAAGATTTTGATGCGCTTCAATTAGGCTTTATCAATAAGCTTGTTCAAGGAGGCGCCCGCTTAATGGCGGTTGCTGATTCAGAGCAAGCGATCAATGAATGGAAAACTCACGGCCTTAAAGCCATTAATTGCTTAGCCAAAGAGTATGATGTTCAAATTCAGACCTTAACTCATAATTACCGTAATGAGCTTATTGCCAAATCTGCTCACGCTTTCTTAGAAGGAACGACCTCTACTCCTCTTAGTAATGCAGAAGGTAGCGAGGTATCTAACCAAGAAGGGTTGGCAATTAACACTAGTGTTCGCGTGATTGGTTTTGCGGATTACGAAGCGGAAATCAACTATGTCGCTGCGAGAATGCTAGAGTTAAACGATAATGGTGTTTCGTTTAAAGACATGGCGGTGCTTTTTAAGGCCCCAATTGGTGCGCAGCGCATTTTGCAGTCAGTGCTTGAAGAATACAACATCCCAATTAATGCTTGGTCTATTCGTGGGCGTGGGATTGCAGAACGTAATTCTCAAGGCACTAGGGTTCATGGCAGTGTCCATGAAATGTATGCGCAAGATGATGAAGGTGTGTCACTTTTGTCGCTTCATAGATGTAAAGGCTTAGAATATCCATACGTCTTTATTATCGATTGCGTAAGCAGTATTGCGACTGTGGACCAACCATACTTGTTTAAGGACAATGAACGCCATTTGTACTATGTAGGGATGACTAGAGCAAGTAAAGGCCTTGACGTTTTATACGTGAAAAGCGAAGCAGGTGACGGCCAAAATCAAGCCCTCGACTTGTTAGGTGGCTTACGTTTAGAAATGTTTCAAGGGAGCTCAGACTCAGGTTTTGCTTCCGCTAAAGCGCGTAGCGTAGCTAACGTTGAAAATATAGATGAGGATGAAGACGTAGAAGAGGCCGAAACGGCGTTTACTAATGACCCTCAAGTTGAAAACTTTAGCGCGGATGAGTAAAGTTTGGCTTAAGGTTTAAAAGGACCGCAAACTAAAAAGAGACCTAGAAAATTCGGAAGAATATTTCTAGGTCTTTTGTTTTAAACATGGTTACGGACACACGCCTAAGCAAAAAGTTGCACCGAAGTTTAAGCCTAGAGTTTTGTTAAAAGCGTTAAAACGTTATGTTTAAAGTAAAATTTTGAGCAATATCAAGAGATAGGAGGAGAAACATAGAGAAAACTAGCCACAAAAAATTGTAGTGACTACAATAAATTTCATACCTTGCGAAAACGTTATCAAACCAATTTTGTTTTTTGCGGTATAATTTAGCGTTGAATAAGGCACAGGATAAAAACAACCAACAAATAAATTCAAGATTGAGTCTTAAATTTTTTACGTAAGCGAAAGCGCATTTAGTGACGCGCTCGATTATAAAAGTAGCGTGCGTACAAGTTTCTGGTCCTATGTTAAAGCCTAAGCTTTAACAAGAAGGATGACGCTCAAGAGCCTTATAAAACTTAAACCCGCCGTAAGGACTTACCGCGCGTGAGAGTAAAATCAAACCAAGTTTAGTGAGTCAAAGTTCTATTTAGCCAACAAAACCCTAGGCTTGATACTAAAGTAACAGTTTTTAAATGCAGCTTTTAAGCAGGTTTTACCTTAAGTTAAAAGCTAAAGCATCATAACAATTAGAATAAAAGCACTATTACAATTAGAACCAAAAGTGCAAAACAAATTAAATAAAATTACATAAAAATATATAAATACACACAAAATTAAAAAGCCTGTCGCAAGGGTTTCAACATCATTACCCAAAACGATACTGTACCCAAGTTTATAAGCATAACTATTAACTTTAATTAACTTATAACATATACTAACTACAACAATACAAATTACAGCAATAAAATAATAATTAAAAACCGACAAAATCTTCGGATTTTGTAAGGCTATATATGAGAGTGAACAAAAAACAAGATTGCGGTACTTTAAACTGCAATCAGCGTACGCAGTCGAGCCTAAAAGAACCAATGGTTCTTTGGGGTAAAGCACCTGTATCTGCCAAATTTCCTCAATGCCACCATGTGGCTCATAAACCACTCAATTTTAAAGAGACCTTCAGAGCTACATTAAAAACTACTTTAGGCATTAAGGTAGGGGACCAAGCTTCGCGTTTATCTAAAACTAAGGTATCTTCTAATACTAAAAAATCTAAAGCTCCAAGCTCCCAAGCCCAAAAATCAAAAGCTACTCTTGGCGCTACCACCAAAGCAGCTGCTAGCTTAAATGAGAAGCTACAATCTGATTTGACTTCTAATAAGACCAAAGCCTCTAATAGCGGTATGGAGGCCCAAGCTCAAAACCAAAGCCAAACCCAGGCCCCCAACCAAGCCCAAACCTCAAAGCTTGAAGTTCGCTCGATTATAGGTCCCGCGTCACCTTTAACCTTAAAGGATATTGTTTTAGGGTTAGAAGGGGAAGTACCGTTTCCTGACGATGGCGTGGAATCTACTTTTAAAGAAAAGAGACGTGGCATATGTTTGATGTTCTTATACCTTGCTATTATTGCTGTAGTTATCATGGTTTTAGAGCTACACAACGTTTACTTGTTTAAGTTCTTAAACGATAAAGTCTTATCGCAAGAAATGCTGCGTTCCCGGTGCATTAACGATACCTGGTTAACTGGCGACTGCCACGATGCGATTGAGCATAAGGATTCAAACGCAGCGGTACGAATCGCTGAAACTTACCAGCAAGCTGCTCAAAAGATTAAACCTAACCGTGAAAAGCTTTTGCAGGATTTTTGGCGGTACTATTTTAAGCCCCAAGGGTACTATGCAGATTACGCGCGGTATTGGTACACTAAAGCTGCGGCCTTAAATAACCGAGTGGCTTTATACGAACTTTATAAGGTCTACACTAAAACAGAAGAAAAAAGTCGCGTCGCTAATGAGATGCTATTGCGTTCTTCTGCGGCTCAAGGTTACGCTCCGGCGCTCCTTGAAATGTATGAACATAATATCGGTGGGAGCCGTAAATACAATTTTAAACTCCTTCAAAAGTCAGCAGCTTCTGGCCATGTGCCAGCTCAAGTAATACTTGGGCGTGAATACGCAGAAGGGTTCGTGGTTGAACGTAACGCTGCCAAAGCTCAATTGTGGCTAATTAGAGCAGTACGCCGTGGGAGTCTTGCGGCTATGCTTGAGTTGGTTAGACTCTACGCCTCAAGCGAAGGGGAATTACCTGAGGCCAAGATTAGACATTATGCTTGGGCTCAGCATTTTTATAATTGCCAAAAAGTTTCAGAAGAAGCTTTAGAATTAGACTTCGATTATTCTGTGATGGTAAAGATGTACCGCCATCTTTCTAGTACCTTTACGCCAAGGGAAGCTAAGCGGGCGGGACAGGTGATCAACAATATTTTACGTGATTATCCTTGTGTGCAGCATTCACCATCTTCTAAAGCCCCGGGCTCTTTAGAAAATGAGCCTGAGGCTGAGTCTGATCCTGAGCTAAGTAATGATTCCTTGTTTTAGATGGTAAAGCCTCGATATTTTTACGAGGCCTTATTATTTTATTAGGCCTCCAAAGTTAGAGTTTTTTTAGTGTTCTATAGCTCTATTCATAAGCGAATTCTTTACCGCTAAAACTCAAATGCTATAAAAAGTTCTCCATAAAAAACGCTCCGGCCTCGCTAGGCATTGGGACTTCCACGCTAACGGTAGTGGCTTTTTCTCTAAGAGCAACGCTTACTTTAGTGATAAGTTCAAGGTAATTAGAGGTTAAAGACCAATGCTTGGGTGTTAACTCAAACATGATGGTAGTTTTTAAAGGGGTACCTACATTAGACGCTAAAGTAGGAGCTTGAGTAGCTTGGGTCTTAAGAGCATAGACTCTAAATAAGTTTGGAGCGTTCATAAACCCAATAGCGTTTATATCGCCTTCATTCTTTAATGCGATTGGCTTAGTAAGCCAAATAGTAAGCGCGCGGCGATAGCCATCTCCTGGCGCATAAGCTTTCGGTAGGGTATTTAAGCTTTGCGCAAGCTCAAGGCATAGTGGCTCTCTATACGAAACTTCCCCTAAAAGCTTTAGTAAATCATTGGTGCATGAGAGGCTAGAGACGATATCCGGGTTGCTTTTGTCATCTGAGCTTGGGTTTGAATCTTGGCTTTGAGTTTGATTTGGAGTATTGAGAAGTTTTAATAAATCAGGCACGCCGTCAGGATAGGCCTTACGGAGAGCGTTGACATCAAAGTTTTCTAAAAAGTTGTGTACAGCTTCTTCCGAAAGTGGATTAGATTCCGCTTCTTGTGCTTCTGGTAGTACTTGGTAGGGAGTTGCTGCAGCCTTAATGGCAAGAGGAGTGGCCCGCTTAGTTAAAGGGCGTCTAGTTTCCTTAGGTTCTTCACTTGATTTTACGGCTTCGGCTTCGTTTTTATCTACACAGTCTGTACCTTTACTTACTTCTGGATCTTCATTTATATCTGTGCCTTCAGTTATATATTTACCTTCATCTTCATTGGCAAATACATCAAGAAGTTCATTTGGCGTTTGGTGAGCGTTTTCTATTGGTGCAAGCAATTCCACTTCAACTTGATCCCAATCGATTTCCGCCAAGATCAACTCCAACTCTTCTAATTCCATGTGTAAGTTGAGGGCGTCTTTAGTGGTTAGGTCCAGATCTAAAATATCACGCGCATAAGGAAGGTCACCTAAAGGGCCGTTGATTACTCCCTTTAAATGAAGTTCTAGCTTTTGCAGGTAAGCGCGGAATAAAAATTCTTTTGAGCCATCCATGCTCGGGCAGACTATTCTAAAAGCGTAGCATGGAGTTATATCATCGTATGGAAGTTCTTCTTCATCATCTTCACTAGTAGTATTAACCAAACTTGGTGGGATTGAATCTGATTGCGCCAAATTAGGTTGGGTTAAACCTGCTTGGTTTGAACTAAGCTTGGTAGCGTGAACGTTATTGGCTAAGGTTTGGTTCTTAGATTCGTTAGGGGAAGCATTATCAGCCTCATCACAAGCTACATCAGCGTCATTTGCGTGTAGTTTGGTGTATTCACTAAAGAGGTAATCTACTCTAATCCCAGCTAAAAAGATGTTTTTACGGGTGCTTTCAGTTAAGGCGCTAATTTCAGCACAATCACACAATGCGTTTTCAAGGAGGGTTTTAAGTAATTGTGTGTTTTGATTCATTAGAGACTCCAGCTTAAATTTACGTAGGGCGCAAAAACAAAAAGTAAGGTAAAGGTTAAAGTAAAGATCGAGATTACGTTTTGGTTTTAGGCTACGGTTTTAGTTTAGATGCTAGTTATAAGATAGGGTTTTAGTAGGAGCTTATCTTACCATTTTTTAAGGTTTGGTGATATGGTCGTATTTGAACCGAGGTTAATTGGTTTTCATGCTAATTAGACTAGGAAGTTAAGCTTTTATATCTAAAGAGGCAATATAAATTTTTAAGGTGAAATTATAAGTTAAAGCTCAATTTTTATTGATAAACTTAGAGCTTGGTAGCAAATGAAGCCACGGTTTTAGGTCTTATAACGGACAAGATTGAAGTTTACATTATAAAATAAAGCTAGTAGCTACATAAAGCTAGTCATAAGAAAAAAAATAGAGCTTGCGCTAGGTTACACTTTTATGATTTGGTTCTTTAGGATAGGGAACTTTAGGACCAGCACCTAACCATTAAGCACCTGTGCTTAAAAACTAAATCAAACCCCAAACCCAAACGGGAAACAAAAAAAATTTTCGGCCTAACTGGCATTGGAGTTTAATATGCAAAATGGTTCAAATATAGCGCCCAACACTCAAGCTGATGATAACTCATCAACGAACGATGTGTTTATGGTGTTGTCTGGCAATATGGAATGGATGGCTATTCCAGGCGCTGACGCTCAGCTAGAAGAAGGCTTTAGAATGGCAGTCCATGAGTTGATTCGAACCTTTAGGACCTTAGGCATCCATATTAGACGGCAAGAACAGTTACGTGCCATGATGGAAAATGGTGCCGAAAAGACCGATATGTTGGCGTCGTTAGAAGATGATATTGTGCATATTCGCTATGTTATAGATCGCTTGCTGCGTGGTATGAGTGCTGGCGCTTCGGCTGAAGACGTAGGGCGCTTTGCGCGCAACTTACGTGAATCAGCGCTTGAGATCTCTGATGCCGATGGAGATGTGCTTATCTAGCAGCTCTCACAATTGTCTTTTATTTAACTAAGTCAAGTTCATATTGTTGGTGTAATTCAGTGTTCTTGTAAAATATCTAATTCACCGCTACTAAATACAAATGCGTTCTACAATGCGGACACAATACAAATCTCGTTTAAGCATGCAAACTAAAGTTAATGGTTAAGGCATATGGATATCTGGACACTACATGATGAATTAAGTTTAGCAAAACCGAGCTTTAAGTGGTTGTCACCAGACTATATTAAATTGGGACTAAGTTGCGGTATAAAATATGGATGGAAAAAGTGTATTTGGCTATAAACCACGCTTTTTTTAATTTAAATTTAGAAAAAACGTACATAATATCCATTATGCGATCATGTTTAAATGCTCCTATATCTTACTTATTTGGCGTTGTAAACAATGCTCCTACTCACACTTATTCTTTTAAATGCGAAACCCAAACACAGTGTCTTAGGAACCATTTTTCATCCTTAATAATCGTTGGTTAATTATTTAGTAAATCAAACTATTCTTTCAAAATTTTATCAATGGGATTATTGTTATGATACTTTGGGTAAATTTATAAATCTATTAACCTACCATCACAATTTTAAGTTCAAGCTAATTTTTTTTCAAATCTAGTTTGACACATGCCAAGGTTCCCCAATCACACAGTATTAAACAAGAATCTGAATTTGTTGAAAGTTCATAAGCCGTTAATGCAGTGCAAGTTGCAACATTTTGGTCTTTCTGAACGGTACTTCATTTCATGTTTATTCAAGTGTCATCTAAACTCCGTAACTATTAAAAAATTTATTTATATAAAAATCTCTTCCATCGCCAAATATTTTCCACCACTTTAAAGCATTCCCATTTTCAAAGCATTCTTTTACAAATAAAAATTGTTGTTCTGGAGACAATATTTGTCATTTGCGCATGTTACATCGAAATCTATTAGACGCTTTTTACAGTAGTCATCTATTTTTCTCTGGTGCTAAATGTAGGTTTAGTTTTACCTTTTTCCCATCTATTTACTGTTGCAAAAGAACCCATATCTCTTTTGCAAAGTCTTCTTGACTTAGAATATTGTTTGCCGAAACTATCGTACCACCTAAAGGTATTAGACATTACAACAACTGTCGAAAATCGGATATCTAATCTCAGTTATTTTAACTCAACTTTTCCACATAAAAAAAACATAATAACCCTAGTTTCTATAAAGACTATATCTTCTAAAACAAAATTGTTTTCATGGAGATATTTGGTCGCTAAGAATAATATCGACCTAATACGCTTAGTTTTGCCTTTTTTATCTTACCTGACTTTCCTCCTATTGTTAAAGTCACAAAAGTCAATATTTAAAGCAATTTAAGCAACAATTATGTTACCCGTGTTTTGTTTTTTCTTTTAACCAAAGAAAAAAAATTATTGCGTTTTGGTGTTAGCATATGCTAACATCTTGCCCAAATGTTAGCAATTGCTAACATAATTTAATAGTAACCACCCAAATAATAGGAAAAAAGGATGGCTTCAAACACATTATCTCATTTAGATTTAATCCAAAAATATTCGAATGAAAAAGAAGAAGTTAATTTTCAAGCTGTAATAGATGAAATGAAATCAACCTTTAAACCTGATGCTGCTAACTCCGTTGCATTGATGAAATCTATGCCTTCTATGCTTAAAACCAAAATGGAAAAGATGATGCAAAAGATGAGTGAAGGTGAAAATGAGAATGTAGATTTTAGAGCTAAAATAAGTAACGATCCTATCTTATATGCTTTTGCCGAAAAAAAATCTGCTCACACTGGTGGTGGCGGACAAATAATCCCACCTTTTGTAACTGATAAAGCTTTTGATTTACTCGCAGATGTTCCGCGAACAACTGAATCTGTAGCATATATAAACGTCCCTTTTTGTCAAACAAGATGTGCTTTTTGTATGTTTTATATTGGCGCATATAAAAAGGAAGAATCTAAACGCTACGCTGATGCCTTAATTAAAGAGTTGCAGTTTCATGCGGACAGACGCGCACAACAGGGACGTAAACTAAAAGCATTATATTTTGGCGGTGGCACCCCTACTGCACTTGAAGCGGAAGACTTATATAGAATTATCAAAGCTTGTCGTGAATACCTACCTTTAACTAACGATTGTGAAATTACTGTTGAAGGGCGATTATCTTATTTTGATGAAAGAAAAATAGAAGCAACTTTAAAGGCTGGAGCTAATCGTTTTTCAATGGGGATACAAACTTTTGACACAAGAATTAGACAAGCCTTAGGCAGAATATCTACCACCGAGGAATTGATAAGAGATTTAACAAGACTTGCTAGCTATGACGAAGCTGCTATTGTCATTGATCTAATGTTTGGTTTACCTGGCCAAGACGAACAAAGTTTTTTAAGAGATCTTGAAATTGCCAAGGAATGTCCTATTGATGGCCTAGATCTTTATCAACTTATTCTTCTTGAAAGTTCCCCACTAGAAAAATTAAGCAAGCTAAATAAAACAGATAAGCTTCCAAATCCAATAGAAAGAGCAAATTTATATCGCATAGGTGCTAACTACTTGTTAGAACACAATTTTAAACAGTTAAGTGCTAGTCATTTTGCTATAAATACTCGAGAACGCAATATTTATAACGTATTAGCTAAATCTGATGCAGATACCTTAGCTTTTGGTCCCGGTGCAGGTGGGAAGATACAAGGTATCTCCTTTATGAATAAGAGAAACTATAGTGATTATATTAATACCATAAACAATAATCAAAAACCTGTAGGAATGATGTTTATGCCTCATCCCAATTGGCGTATGCATAAAAAATTAGGTCAAATGTTAGAGCTAGGCTTTATCGATCTCAAGCAATTCAAAAAAAACTTCCACCAAGATCTGTTAACCATTGCAGGTGAGGTTTTTGAAAACTGGCAACAAGCAGGTCTATTAAAGATAGAAAAAGACTACATCAAATTAAATCAAGCAGGTCTGTTTTGGTCAGTAACGATGTCAAATCTACTCATAAAATATTTAATTCAAGTTTCAAACTCGTAACACAAAACACTCAACCTTCGAGGCCTAGCCTCACATAAAAATATTTTATTTTAAAAAGGCCTTGTCTGCATAGGCAGGAGCTTCATTGTGTTTTTATAAACAAGAAATTTAATAAGCAACAAAGGAGACAATAAGATGAAACTTAACAAATTGGCATATTGCATGTTATTAACCCTACCAATAGGTGCCTATGGTAATGATGCTAACGATGAAAACCAAGAATTAAAAACTAATGATATTGTAGTTACCGCCACTAGAACTTCAAAAGCACTCAAAGATGTACCAATGAGTGTTGGCGTAGTGACTGAAAAAGAAATTTCTAAGCGGTCTACTAATACCATAGGTAGCTTACTTGAAGACGTGCCTGGAGTGACTTTAGAAAATGACGGCACCCCTGGGTTAGTACGCGTTGGCATCCGTGGGGAAAATGCTTTTAGAACATTAGTCTTAGTAGATGGGCAAAAAGTATCAGAACATAGCTCTATGTCAGGATCGCCAATGCTAGTAGCTCCATCTAGTGTAGAAAGAATCGAAGTTATCAAAGGTCCTGCTTCTGTATTATATGGTTCTGATGCATTAGGTGGTGTAGTTAATATCATCACTAAAAAGCAAACTGATAAAAGTTTTGGTGGGGACGTAAGCGCTGGTTATAACTCAGGGTATCAGGCAGCATGGACAGAAAGTGCTGCTTTGTATGGTTCTAACAATGGTTTTAATTTTAGATTAACAGGTTTCTACGCCAACGCCGGCAACCTAATTACCCCAAATGGTACAGTGGATAACACCAATTCAATTAGTCGCTCTGGAACTTTACATTTATCTTATGACTTTGATGAGCAAGCTAGTATTGGCCTTAATGGGGAGATTTTTGAAGGGGCTTTTCATACCTCAAGTGAGGTAGAGTCCGGTTTAGACTCTTTTAAAGTAGACATTCCTCTTTGGGATCGTAAAAAAATTAACATTTATGCTAAGTTTTTAGACTTAAATGATTACTGCACCAATTTACGTTTTGATGCTTACTATCAACGTACTCACAAAAAGATGCGAAATCAAATGGAAACAAGTGGTATTGACTTGGATATTAAAGCTAGTAACTACATTGAGACATTTGGATTGTCAACTTTATCAGAATGGCAATTAGGCTCAAGTAATTACTTAATTGCTGGTTTAAATGCTGATTTTGATAACATGCACGCAACTAAAGATAATAGTGTAGAAGGTCAGATGGGACGTATGTATATGAATAGCAATACGGTAACTCGTTACAACGGTTATCAAAATACTTATTCAGCATTCTTATCTAACGAAACCACTTTACCATCTGATTTTGCCGCCACCTACGGAGTACGTTATACCTTTGTAGAATCTGGTTTACAAAATAATGATGTAAATAAAACCACAGCTATGACTATGAACGGTGTAACGTCTACTACGGTTAAAAATACCAAAGGTAACACCGACCGTTCAGTTGAATCCAAGCCTGTGCTAAATTTGGGTATTGTTTATTCTGGATTTGAGGATCTAGCTCTAAGAGCAAATTGGTCACAAGGTTTTAGAACCCCTATTATTCAGGAAAAATACTTATCTTCATCTATGGGCTCAACAAGTACCACAGAAGGAAATCCTGATTTAGACCCTGAAACTTCAAATAACTATGAACTTGGTGCTCGCTATTTTGGTGGTAACTTCGACGTTAATTCCGCCCTATTCTACAATAAAATTAAAAATTTCATTACCACAAGACAAGTAAGCTCTAACTTATATCGTTATGAAAATGTCGCTCAAGCTAGAACTTTTGGAATGGAATTTGATTTTGCCTACACCTTTGACAACGGCCTCAAACCATATACTAGTTGGAATTTTATTCGACGCAAGTACCAAGCTCTTGAGTACGAAACTTACTATACCAACTTACCAGAATTTACTTATAGAGCGGGCCTCAACTATAACAAGGATTGGGATGAATGGAGCTTCGGAGCTGACGCTTATGCCCGCGGTGCTGGTGCAAGAAAGATAGATGCTAATCGCTCTAGTTCAGGTGAATTCGAAAGAGCTCCTGGCTATACCACTGCTAATCTAGCCTTTAACTTAGCATTTGGGGCGCAAAAACAATATACCTTAAACCTTGCTGCTTTGAATATCTTTGACAAGACCTACTATGTAAATGATGCCATAGCAGAACCTGGTCGTCACTTTGAGATCAATATGAACGCAAAATTTTAATTTAAAGGAGTGTAGGGGAACTCCCCTACATTTTTTATGAAAAAACGATATTTTAATTGTCAAGAATTAGTAGTAATGGGAGTTTTTGCAGCTTCCACTAAAGTAGTTACTTTGATTATTGCGCTGGCAGGTGGCGGTCCTAATCCCATTTCTATCATGCTCAAAAACATGGTATTTACCACGCTACTAGTAGTACTAATATACAAAATACCTAAATTTGGAACCCTAACCTTATTCAATTTAGTTAGTGCTATTGTCAGTTTAATTTTTTTAGGTGGTGGAGTAACCTCCATTCCTTTAGTGCTAATGTGTGCTCTTCTATCTGAGCTTTTAGTTATGTGTCTAGGAGGCTATAAACGGTTCTATGCCCCTATTGCATGTGTTGCATTTTTTGACCTTTTTTCTCGCTTAGGCTCTATAGGGCTTTCATATTTATTCATGCGTGAAATGCCAGAGATGCTTCTTATGGTAGCTTTGATTATTGCCGTAGGTTATGTAGGCGCAATTATTGGTTTATTTACCGGATTATATTCAGCAAGGGAATTGAGACATGCAGGCATTATTAACAAATGATCACGATAGTTTTTTACATAGGTTTGATGTTAGAGCAAAGTTGAGCGTTTCTATTATTTGTGCTTTTAGT
>OIYF01000429.1_pt1 | contig 17123 bp, 13 predicted proteins | sample 1587971 | NCBI WGS metagenome assembly OIYF01 (sample SAMN03283248) | human gut metagenome | biome: human-associated habitat; material: feces | host: Homo sapiens | place: Peru | collected 2012 | reverse complement strand
AGTTATCTGCTTTCTTTTGCCAAGGCAAAAGGAAACATTGCGGCTGTTGCTTTAGCCGCAGTACTGATGGCTGCAAATGCTACTGTGGCCTCGGCACAAAATAAAGCGACGGAAGACAACGGAATAGAAGGAACGGTTATTGGAGGGGTTGACGACCTTTATGGCGTTGTTCCTTCGGCAACTTATTGTACAACTAATGGAACAAATGAAACCGACGGAAACAAGATTGTGTATCTGTATAATGTCGGTGCGAAAAAGTTTTTGGGCGTTGGTGGTATGTGGGGAACTCATGCCACGTTGGATGTTTCACCATATTCCATTTACATGGAATTGATTAGCGATTCAGAAGGAACGTATCATCTGGAGAGCAAGTTGCAAGGTTCTGTAAAACAGGCATATTTGGGAATCAAAAGCTCAGATGTGTATATGGACATAACAGAAGAAGAGAATAATGTTGTCAGATTTGAAAAGGCAAGTGGCTATTCAGAAACGAATAAGGTGTATCTCGTCAAAATCGGCAAGACTACACAACTTGGATATCTCACTGCTTATCCGAACAACGAGAACAAACCTTGCAATTATCAGAAGACCTTAGCCGTAGGCAACCAAGAATATAAGAACCAGGAGTGGAAGGTGATTACAAAGAATGAGTATTACAAACTCTTCAACATAGCTCCTGCAAACATGAAATCGGTTGTTGATGCTTCTTTCCTTATTGCATGTCCGGATTTCAGAGCAAATGATGCGGACGCTCAAAATGGAATATCACAGGCAACAACCTGCCAACTGACTGGGAAAGCCACGTGCGCTTCGGAGACGAAAAAATGTATAAGAAACATGACCAACTAAACCAAACTGGTTCAGGAGCCTGGGTATCATATAATGAAGATCATCAGCGCGACTACGGCCAGTATTTCTATTGCTACATCAAAGGCTTGCGCGGCTTCAATTTCTATCAGGACGTGAAGGTACACAAGGGAGGATGGTTCCTGCTGCGATGCAACGGATTCAGCACAGCGAACAGTTCGGAGAACATCACTACGAACGGCAAACCGCTTGCAAACCTGTTCATTACGGAGCTCGATGCCCAAGGCAATCCGAATAAAGATAAATACTCAACAGCTGCTTTCAACGGTGTCAGTCAGGCTGATGCCGAGGCGCTTGGCAATACATACGATAAAGCCGGTATCGGACATGCCTTCTTCGAGGGAAAGTATGAGAACCAGGTGCAGATATGTCTCGACAAAGCCCCGAATGGGGAAGAAATATCAGACAAGAATCCTGTTACGCTCCGCATAGGCTTCTACGTAGATCCTACACCCGACGGAAAGCTGGATGTAGCCGACAACGAGCTGACCGCCGTGGACGAATTCAAGCTGCTTTATGCCGGACCGCGACGCAACCCGGAGCTGATTCTCGACGAGGAATCTACCGACCTGCGCTATCTGACCCTGGCGACAGACGAATACAAGAACAGCGTGCTGCATCTGAACCGCAAGCTGAACGACAATATGTGGAACTCGCTCATTCTGCCCGTAGACCTGACATGGGGACAGATGAAGCGCACGTTCGGAGATGCCGTGAAGGTGGCAAAGCTTACAGCACTGACGGAGAACAGCGTGCAGTTCGTGACCGTGGAGCCAACGAACGACGATGACAAGATGGTAACAGCATTCGAGCCATATATCGTCTTCCCACCATACACACAGGTGAAGTCGGCAGCCTACACCGTAGAACACTTCTACACATCAAAGGGCGCGGACAACAGTGAATGGCTGGATAAAAACTACAAGCCGTCTAACGACGAAAACAACCGACTGACGAAGACCTTGAAAGCCGACCACTACGACATCACGATGGTGTCGCTCAACAGGGAGAATCTGAAGAAGTATGTAAACACCACCAATTGGGAGTCAACAACAACCTTCTCTGCCACCGGCGGTGGCCATGGCAAGATGGTCTGCAAAGGCACTATGGCGAAGACATACGACAATGGCAAGATTCTCTTGGACAGAGACGACCTCAACGGCGACTACTTCATGTATAAGGGAAAGCTGATACAGGTGCCAAGCGGCAATAAAGAAAACGGCGGCGAGCGGTATTCATACGGACTGAAGGCGTTCCGCTGCTGGTTTGAGCTGCCGGGCAATACTTCTTCCGAAGGAAAACCGAGCCAAGTATCGCTACTCATCGACGGAGTGGAAGATAGCACCACGGGCATCGACGATATACACGGCAGCACGGATCGCACATCATATAAGCGCGGCATAGAGGGCGTGTTCAACATGAACGGACAGATGGTGTGCCGCAGTTGCAGCCTGGAGGGATTGCCTAAGGGAATGTATGTAGTGAACGGAAAGAAGATAATTATCAGATAAGCCCAAAATAACAGTTATGCAAAATGAAGAAGAACTATATAACTCCAGAAATTAATGTGATACAGCTCGAGGCTCTCTGCAACGGAGGCTTCGAAACGGGGAGCGTTTTAAAAGGAAGTACCAAGGGAGAATGTATCAGCAAATTTGATGTGGTCAACGGGGATGCGACCAAGACTGATACTAAATACAAAGACTTGTGGGGAGAGTCGAACAGCGGTAAGTGGGGCGATGACTGACACCATCGTCTGCTATAGAAACAGATAATGAAAAGCGTTAAAGGGCTGGATTCCGGATTTGGAGTCCAGCCCTTTGTCTTTTTCACACTTCCTTCCAATCCACCAATCCTTTTCCCTTATCATCCAGCTCTATTGCAAGAGCAAAATCCTACAGATTTCACATAGTTTTGCTGAGATTATAAAGGCTCTTGCTGATATCATAAAGTCCCACAGATTTCACAGATTTACACAGATTTATTTTTACTTCAAAAAGATCTGTGTAAATCTGTGAAATCTGTGGGATTTTTTATGAGTCCTTTCTGTGGGACTCTACAATCTCAATAGTACTATATAAGTTCTGTGAAGATCTGTGAAATCTGTGGGACGATGAAATATCAGAAATGAAAAGGAGTCAATACATTCAGCAGACGATCGAAATCGGCTTTTGAAATGCGACGGCCACGGAGACTGCGCACCTGCGGATAATCCTCAAAGTAGTTTTCCTGGGTGGTGTACCAACAATGCGATTTCACCTCCCGAAGTTTCACCAACTGACTTTCGATACGACGGGCAAAACCGGGATTGACCCGTGAGAGATAATGCTTGCCATCCTGCATTTCTATCGCCAAGATCAGATAGGTCTGCGGACCCTGTGCCTTTTTCTTTTTGACCACCTGTTCGCTCACCTTCCATCCCTTGGTAGAAGTCATCACCCGGATATCCCAGCCATAGGTGCGGTTCAGTTTATCCATCATACCCCGAAAGACAAGCCCATGCGAAGACGTATCCTTCAGTCCGGTGTAACCAATAATATAATGTATCATCTCGTGGAGCAGCACACTCTTGGCCTGCTTCTCTGTCATATCATAATAGGTGGACATGGAAATTTTAAAATCATAAAGTTTCGTACGTCCCCATCGGGTAGCTCTCTTATACGCCATCTGCCCGAGCCTGGTCTTGGCCCGGGTAACCCCCAATTCAGGTGTAGGCAACTTTCCTCCGAAGTACTCGTCGTCGAAGAACCTGAACCATTTTTCCATCCATTCAACAGTTACAATCATAAAAAATGTATATAAATACAGGAATATCCCTATCTTTGTGTCAAACCGGTTGCAAAGATACAATTTTTCCAGCATTTTATTCAATATTTATTGAAAAATGAGTAACTTTGCACGCAAATTTTATAACGAGAAATGAATAAAACTGCACAGTATATCATTGACATCCAGAATGTGTCAAAAAGATTTGGGGAGAAAACAGCCCTACATGACATCAACCTCTTTGTGAGAAAGGGTGAATTCATGACCATACTCGGTCCTTCGGGTTGTGGTAAAACTACCCTATTGAGACTCTTGGCGGGTTTTGAAACTGCCACAGAGGGTATCATTACCATTAGCGGTAATGACATTACCAATCTACCACCTTACAAGCGCAATGTGAACACGGTATTTCAGAAATATGCCCTGTTCCCTCACCTGAATGTATATGACAACATCGCCTTCGGACTGAAACTGAAGAATACGCCGAAGGAGGAAATCATGCCTAAGGTGAAACGCGCCCTCAAGATGGTGAACATGAGCGACTATGAATACCGTGATGTCAACTCGCTTTCGGGCGGTCAGCAGCAGCGTATCGCCATCGCCCGTGCCATCGTCAACGAACCGGAAGTTCTTCTCCTGGATGAACCGCTTGCAGCACTCGACCTCAAGATGCGTAAAGACATGCAGCTGGAGTTGAAGCAGATGCACGAGCGTCTGGGCATTACCTTCGTATACGTAACCCACGACCAGGAAGAAGCCCTCACCCTGAGCAATACCATCGTGGTGATGAGCGAGGGAGAGATACAGCAGATAGGTACACCTACCGATATCTACAACGAACCAGCCAATGCTTTCGTTGCTGACTTTATCGGCGAAAGCAATATCCTCTGCGGAACGATGGTCCACGACTGTCTGGTGAATGTGGCAGGTACCGAACTGCCTTGTGTAGACAAGGGCTTCGGCTGCAATCAGGAAGTGGATGTCGTGATACGTCCTGAGGACATCGAAATTTCCACCGATACCGCCCACGCCCAGTTTGTAGGCAAGATAACCTCTTCCATCTTCAAGGGAGTACACTACGAGATGCTGGCAGAAACCGAGAAGGGCAACGAATTCCTCATCCAGAACTACAAGCATTTCGAGGTAGGTCAGACGATAGGAATGAGCGTGATACCCGACAATATTCACATCATGAAGAAGGAGCGCATCACCAACACCTTCGATGCAAAGGTAAACGGCGACGGAACAATAGAATTCCTGGGCTGCGAATACCAGATGGAGATTCCGGCAGAAATGAAGGACAAGATCCAGACCGATGAAAACGGAAACCAAACCATCCGGGTGAACGTGCCTTTCAACAAGATAGAACTCTTCGACAACGAGAGCGAAGGAACCTTTACAGGCGACATCAGCTTCATTCTCTACAAGGGCGACCACTATCATCTCACCATCGATACCGACTGGGGCGAGAAGCTCTATGTAGATACACAGGATGTATGGGATTTAGGCGATCATGTGGCTATCACCATTCCTCAGGAGAATATTTCGTTTGAATAAAAATTATTAATTCCTAATTATCAATTATAAATTGAACATTATCAAGTTTATCTCTTCGCGACAAAGCTGGTCGATACCTTACGCCATCTTTGCAGCGATATTTGTGGTACTGCCATTGCTTCTCATCGTAGTGTTCGCATTTACCGATGAGAACGGAGCCTTGACGCTCTACAACTTCCAGAAGTTCCTGGCACACCCCGAAGCCATCAACACCTTTGTGTATTCGATAGGCATCGCCTTTCTCAACACCCTGCTCTGCATTCTGCTGGGCTATCCGGCCGCCTATATTCTGACACAAACCAGAATGAAGTATGCCAATACCATCGTCATGCTCTTCATTCTGCCGATGTGGGTAAACATCCTGGTGCGCACACTTGCCACCGTGGCCCTCTTCGATTTTGCCGACCTTCCGCTGGGTGAGGGCGCCCTCCTGTTCGGTATGGTCTACAACTTCATCCCATTCATGATTTACCCTATCTACAACACCCTGCAGAAGATGGACCGCAGCTATATCGAAGCAGCCGAAGACCTGGGAGCATCGCCTTGGCAGCAGTTCTTCAAGGTCATCCTGCCCCTCTCCATGCCGGGCGTAGCGAGTGGCATTCTGATGGTATTCATGCCAACCATCTCTACCTTCGCTATCTCCGAACTGCTGACGATGAACAACATCAAGCTCTTCGGTACCACCATCCAGGAGAACATCAACAATTCGATGTGGAACTACGGTGCAGCCCTCTCGCTCATCATGCTCTTCCTCATCGGCGCCTCTACCCTCATCGCAGGTGATGGCAGTAAACAGGAAGGAGGTATCAGATGATGCAGTCATTATTCAGTAAGGATATGATGAAGAAAGTATTCTTCCAAGGATATCTCTGGTTGCTCCTGCTGCTACTCTACTCCCCTATCTTCATCATCATTATCTTCTCGTTTACCGAAGCGAAGGTGATGGGCAACTGGACGGGTTTCTCGCTACAGCTCTACAAGAATCTCTTTGCAGAAGGTACACACCATTCGCTCACAGCGGCACTGGTCAATACCGTAACCATCGCCCTGATTACGGCAACCGTATCCACGCTCTTCGGAACCCTGACAGCCATCGGCATCTACAACCTGCGCAACCGCTATGCACGGAATGCCATCCAGTTTGTCAACAACATTCCGATACTCAACGGCGACATCATCATCGGTATCTCGCTCTTCCTGCTCTTCATCACGCTGGGCATTCCGCAGGGCTATACTACCGTAGTACTCTCGCATATCACCTTCTGTCTGCCATACGTAATCTTGAGTGTGATGCCAAGACTGAAGCAGATGAATCCTAACCTCTATGAGGCGGCACTCGATCTGGGTGCCTCTCCGATGCAGGCACTTCGCAAGGTCATCATCCCTGAGATATTGCCGGGTATGATTTCCGGCTTCATGCTTGCCATCACGATGAGTATCGATGACTTCGCCGTCACCATCTTCACAATAGGTAACGAAGGTCTGGAAACCCTCTCCACATTCATCTATGCCGATGCCAGAAAGGGAGGACTGACCCCAGAACTTCGGCCACTGAGTACCATCATCTTCGTACTGGTACTGGTGATGCTGATTATCATCAACAAACGTTCTGAGAAAAATAAGAAGAAATGAGAATGAAGAACAAGATATTATTAGGAGTCAGTGGAGTAAAAGGAGTTAAGGCCATCGTTTTTCTCTTTCTTAGCCTGCTGATGATTCTGCCGCTCTCTTCCTGTTACAACAAAGAGAACCGTGAGGAGATTCTGAAGGTCTACAACTGGGCTGATTATATAGATGAAGACGTTCTTGCCAACTTTCCGAAATGGTATGAACAGCAGACCGGCAAGAAGATCCGAGTCATCTACCAGACCTTCGACATCAATGAGGTGATGCTTACCAAGATAGAGCGAGGTCATGAAGACTTCGACGTGGTATGCCCGTCAGAATATATCATCGAGCGCATGCTCCGCAAAGACCTTCTCCTGCCTATCGACACAGCCTTTGGCAAAACGCCCAACTATATCAGCAACGTATCACCATACATTGTTGAGCAGATAGATGCCACCTCCAACAATGGGCGCATCGCCCACCATTATGCCGTGCCTTACATGTGGGGAACCTGTGGCATCCTATATAATAAGGTGCACGTACCTATAAATGATGCACAGACCTGGGGAACTTTATGGAACAGAAAATATCAGGGCAAACTCCTGATGAAGGATTCCTACCGCGACTCCTATGGCACCGCCCTCATCTGGGCACACCGTAAAGACCTGGAAGCAGGCAAGGTGACCATACCACAGCTGATGAACGACTATTCACCCGCTGCCGTAGCCACAGTAGAGAAAGAGCTGAAAGCTCTGAAGCCAAACATTGAAGGATGGGAAGCCGACTTCGGCAAGGAGACCATGACCAAAGGTAAAGCCTATCTCAATATGACCTGGAGCGGTGATGCCGTCTGGGCTATTGAAGAAGCCGGAAAAGTGGGTGTAGAACTGGGATATGAAGTACCGAAAGAAGGAAGCAATGTATGGTTCGACGGTTGGGTAATCCCTAAATATTCCTGCAATCCGAAGGCTGCCGCCTATTTCATCAACTATCTCTGTCAGGAAGACGTGGCACTCGCTAATATGGAGACTACAGGATATGTGAGCAGCGTGGCAGGCAAGAAAGTATTAGAAGCTATGAGCGATACTGAGGCTTATCCCCAACCTGTAAATCTGGCCTACTTCTTTGGCGAGGAAGGCAGGAATGCCCATCTCAACCCTATCATGTACCCTGACAGCAGCATAGTAGCCCGATGCGCCATGATTCATGATGCCGGCGATCATACTCCCGAGGTATTGGATATGTGGTCGAAGGTGAAGGGCGACAATCTGGGCGGCGGCATCGTTATCTTCCTGCTAGCCGTAGTCCTTGCCCTCACGGTATTCGTTGCCATCAAGAAGTATGAACATTACAAGCACAGAAGGCTGTCGAGGAAACACCGCAGAAGACATGTGGTAAAGGTAAAAGGGTAAAAAGGTAAAAAAGTAAAAGGGTAAAAGAGAGGGGGAAAACCTATTTTATAGGGGAAAATGAACATTTTTTCAAGGAAAAGAGAAAAAAGTGCCGAAAAAATTTGGTAATATCAAATAAAAGCATTACCTTTGCACTCGCTTTTGAGACATAAAGCTTTTGGGTAGTTACCAGAGTGGCCAAATGGGGCAGACTGTAAATCTGCTGGCTATGCCTTCGGTGGTTCGAATCCATCACTACCCACTTTTCCCAAAAATAACTCAAAAATTTAAGAGTCCGACTTTCGAAAGAGAGCCGGACTTTTTTTCTTTTTTAATATATCCACATAATTTCAGTAATAAGAGGGCACTAGGCACCTTACAGCCTAAAGACTGTAAGGTGATCATCATATACAGCTAGCACATTTCTGCCTTTGAGCAGGGCGGCTACAGGCTTGCCCTTCAGTTTTCCGATAGAGGAACCATCGGGATGAATCAGCCTAAAGTTGGATTTGTCATCCCTGTTTTGTATGCAAAGCACATCATCCAAACGGAAACAAACGGAGAAGGTCTCGTAGAGATCATAAGATTCAAGAATGTCCAACTTGTCATTGAAGACAAAAAGCTTGTTGGTACTGGTCTGCATCGGGCACACCTTGTCGAATGCCTCCACTAAAGTCAGCTTTGGTGCAAGTCCATGAAACGCATAGAATGGTTTTCTCAACACCATAGTCAAAGCCCCATTGGCACTGCGATCCCACTCTTTGCTGATGACAGCAGAATCAGCAAATGACAGATATACAGCCTTGTCGGAACCAGCAAGGAAGACACCACTCTCCGTGAGCATTCCGTCGTTCATGATATGCTTCTTGTCGTATAAAGGAAACATCTTCTCCCTATCTCCCGTCTGTGCATCAAAAGAAGCCAAGAAAGGCTTGCCACACTTCACCGTACCTCTCATAAGACTGTTGCCATAACCGTAATTGAGCATCAATATCTTGCCATCCCTAAGCAGAAGATGAGCCGTAGAAGCCTCCTTGTCCTGGAAATCATACTTCCAGCGTGTTTGCAAACTGTCCGCTCCCAAACAATAGAGGCTTTTTCTATCACTAATATACAAGTCAGAGCCCACCTGAAGGATATTGGAAGTCAAGCCCGTAATGAGATATGGATTAAGATTATAATAATAGTAATAAACATAAGAATTAAATCCGATGGTGATTGCTGCAGACAAGACATTGGTCAATGCCATAGCCATCATTCCCTTGGAATCACGAATGCCAGTCACAGCCTTCACCTTCTTGATTTCACCCGAATGGATGTTGATTTCGTTGATGTCATCACCCACAACCACCAAGTGAGTGGAATCCACCATGCAGGCATCTTTCCATCCCACGTTCTTGGTCATCGGAATCTCGGCATCCCACAACAACTCTCCTGTGCTCAGGCGATAAGCGTATGTCTTGCTGTCTCCCACTTTCTCAAGTCCCACCACGATATCCAAGCTATCATTGAAATAGACAGGATAAAGATACTGCGTCCACAGCGACTGGCCCGTCTTGGTATCAGACAAGGTCAAGAGTGACTTGCCTGTACTTTTCAGAGTGGAGGAAAGCAGCACTCCCTTGGAACAGACGCCATAGAGTTTTGACATAGAAAGTTTCAGCGACTTTTGCCATTGCACTTCCAGGGTATTGGCATCTAGTGAATAGAGATAGCCAGTATCGGTATTTTTTCCTTTTTTAGTGGTATCACAAGCGAAGACGATGAGCGTACTATCGCAATTGTAGGCCTGGAGAATGCGCTTGTGCAAATTTATTGACTTGCCACAGATGGGGGCACCTTCATCCATATCCGCAACTTGGACTGATTCTACAGTCGTCTGAGCTGACATCCCTATCGAGAAGATCAACTGCAAAAATAAAATAATCTTTTTCATATTTTTTCTTTAACCATTAAACATTCTGTCTGATATTTCACTATACGAATTATTTCATCCTTCTATTTGCGTATTCGGCCAGTTCACCAGATACAGCATCTCTGTGGCTCGTGTAAATGCAGTATAGAGCCAGTGGATATAGTCGGGAGTAAGCATATCATCCGTCATATAGCCCTGGTCTACATAGACATGCGACCACTGTCCGCCCTGCGCTTTATGACAGGTAACGGCATAGGCAAACTTCACTTGCAGAGCATTGAAATACGGGTCTTGCCGGATTGCCTTCATGCGGTCTGCCTTCAGTGGTATGTCCTGATAATCCTCTTCTATCTGACGGAAAAGCTGTTCTTGCTGATCATGAGTCAAAGCAGGAGCCTCACTCGTCAGGGTATCCAGCAATACCGTAGCCTCCAGTTCATAATTGTCATAATCGGGGAATTTCAACAGAAGGGTGGCAAAATGGAAACCGTAAAGGTCGATGCGACGGCTCACCTTCATCACCTTCGCCCTATCTCCATTAGCCAGGAAAGCAGGAAGTTCGTTACTTTGAACTTTGAGATTTGAACTTTGAACTTTATGATTAGCTAAACTATTGAATTGTTTTTCCCTTCGGCCGCCGAACGCACTTTCTTCACTCTTCACTCTTCGTTCTTCACTTTCTTCCCTTTCCTTTATCTTCTTTCTTTCTTCCTCCATCCAATAATAATTGTTCTTCACTATCATCAGCATGTCGCCACTCTCCAGTTCCTCTTCCCTATCAAGCACCATGTTGCGGATGCCCTGGTTGAAGATGTTGGCGCGCTTGTTGCTACGAGTCACCACAATGGTATCGTCAAGTCCTACCTGATGATAGCTGTCGCCAAGTGCCTCGATGAGTTCTGCGCCCGGCATCTTCCTGATATCCGAGAAACCGGAGAAACGGATTTTAGGCAGTTGGGTAATATCATCGTGGGTAATCATCTGACGGATGCGGGTAGCATTAAAGAGGATGCCCGACTGCTGACTCTGACGGACTACCTCGTTCAAATCGCACTCATAAACCGACAGTCCATATCCCTGGAGCATTGCGGCAGAAAGGGCTGGTGATTCTTCCTCGCCGACAGGAGGCAACTGAGCCTTATCGCCTATCAGCAAAAGTCGGTCGTTATGTCCCTGATACACAAAATGAACCAGATCATCCAGCAGACAGCCACTGCCAAAGGTGGTTCCACCCAATCCCAGATTGGCAATCATCGAAGCCTCATCCACCATAAAAAGCGTATCAGTATAGAGATTATCATTGAGATTGAACTGGCCATCCACTCCGGCAAACGCCTTTTCGCGATAGATGCGGCGATGGATGGTATAGGCAGGCATCCCGCTGTTCAGAGAGAAGACCTTAGCCGCCCTACCCGTAGGGGCAAGGAGCATCACCTTCTGGCGAACGGCACGGAGCGTACGGACAATAGCACCCGAGAGCGATGTCTTACCGGTACCCGCACTACCCCGGAGAATCATCACAGCATGAGGATTGCTATCCGTCATAAACTGCACGAAAACATCGAGTGCCTGAGCCTGTTCAGGGGTTGGCGGAAAGCCAAATTGCTGTAATATCTGATATTTTAACTCTTCAATGTTCATATTTCGAAAACTTTTAGTATCTTTGCAGAAAATTTACTGCACCTATTTGCTGTGCAAAAGTAATAATACTTTTTGAAATGAGAAAAAGAATAAAGAATAATTATATTTTGGGAGCATGCGTCATCGTCATGATGCTACTCTGTATTCTGAGTGTGAGCCAGCCCATCCGCTTCCAGAAAGCCATGGCTAGCAGAGAAGCAGAGGTGAAGGAGAAACTGATGCAGATACGTCAGGCTGAAGAGAAATACAAGGCGAAACACGGCGTATATACAGGCGATTTCCCGACACTGGTAAAAGGCAAATTCTTACAGGAAGATGCCCAATACATTCCCTATTCCGATGGTAAGAAGTTTACACTTGCTGCCACGGTTATCGTAGGAAAAAGCGGTAAGCAGATTCCGGTGATGGAATGTGGGGCCGGTTATGAAACCTTCCTCGACGGACTCGATGAAGGTTCCATCCAGCAGAAGATAGAGGAGGCCAACTATGCCGGCAACTATCCCGGACTCAAGATAGGCGATTTAACGACAGATAATAACAACGCAGGTAATTGGTAACAGATATGCAAATAAAAGGTAACAACATTCAGCAAGCACGACTCACCATTCGCGTGAGCAGAAACACCCTCAGTTTTTCGGTAGTTGACCGTGAAGCTGAGCATCAGCTCATCTATGAACCTTATACAGTAAAGAGTGGTGTTTCGATGGCAGCCAACTTGCGTCAGGCTTTCAAGGAGAGTACTCTCCTGCAACGGGGATACCAGAAGGTACGCGTATATCTCGATTCGCCTATCCTGCTGGTTCCTATCGAAGAATTTCATGAAGAGGATATCGATGTACTCTATCAGCATGCCTTCAACAGTCATAACAGCGATGCCATTCTCTACAGAGTGCAGCCGGAACTGAATGCGGTAGCGGTATTCCCTATCAACAAGGATTTGAAGATGGTGGTAGAAGACAACTTCAAGGATGTCCGCTTCACACCTATCATGCAACCGATGTGGCACTATCTGCATCATCGCAGTTTCACCGGCATTCACCGCAAGCTCTATGTTTATTTCCACGACAAGAAGCTGGACGTTTTCGGTTTCGAGAAGAACCGTTTCAAATTTTTCAACTCGTTCAATGCCGAGCATGCCAAGGATGCCCTCTATTTCATTCTCTATGTATGGAAGCAGTTAGGATTCAACCAGATGCAGGATGAGTTGCATGTAGCAGGCAATGTTCCTGATAAGGATTGGTTCCTCTACAACACGAAACTCTACATCAAGAAGACCTTCATTCTGAATCCTGCCGCCGAATTCAACCGTGCGCCCATCACAGAGATTAAAGGTCTGCCATTCGATTTGATGGCGCTGTACTTAAGTAAGTAAAGTGCGTTGACAAAAAGGCGCTAGCCCCACTCAACATTTAACATTCAACATTTAATATTCAACATTAAAACAAATGAGAATCATAACAGGACAATATAAGGGACGCCATTTCGACATTCCACGTTCGTTTAAGGCGCGTCCGACAACAGATTTTGCAAAGGAGAACATCTTTAATGTGCTGCAGGGATATATTGATTTCGAAGATACCTCTGCCCTCGACCTTTTTGCCGGTACGGGCAGCATTTCGCTCGAACTGGTATCACGAGGCTGCAGCCGGGTAATCAGCGTAGAGGCAGACCGCGACCATGCCAACTTCATACGCCAATGTTTTCAGAAGTTGGGCGAAGACAAGGATATTCTGATTCGTGGTGATGTATTCCGTTTTCTGAAGACCTGCAAGCAGAAGTTTGACTTTATCTTTGCTGATCCTCCATACGCTCTGAAGGAGTTGCCGCAGATTCCAGACCTCGTTCTGAATGGCGACTATCTCAACGAAGGAGGCATCTTCGTCTTTGAGCATGGCAAAGACTATGATTTCTCCGAGCATCCACGATTCCTGGAACACAGAAGTTACGGAAGCGTAAACTTCTCAATATTCAGATAAAAAAAATCCCCGTTTGCACCAGACAAGATGCAAACGGGGATTTATTCTTTACAGCAGCGGCGAGAGCAATCTTACCGTACTCTCGAAAAGACGCTGCAGGAACGGACGTTTTACGAAATAAGATACATCATCTACCAGGATGCTCTTCGCCTCATCCCGCAGATAGACAGCCTTCACGCGCTGTGCCATCCCCTCATCAAAGAAGAACGCATTCGCTTCGAAATTATTCTCAAAACTTCGGAAATCGATATTCGTACTGCCTATCGTACAGAGATTATCATCACTCACCAGCAATTTACTATGATTAAAGCCTGCCGTATAGAGATAAACCTTTACGCCAGCCTCTATCGCCTCCATCACATACGAACGTGATGCCCACTCTACCAGTTTGGCATCAGCATGACGAGGCAACATCAGACGGATATCCACACCCGCCAAAGCTGCTGTTCTCATGGCAAACAATACAGGTTCGGTTGGCAGGAAATAAGGCGTTTCCATATACACATACTTCCGGGCCTGAAGCAGGATGCGGACATAGCCCTGCATGATATCAGGCCAAGGACTGATAGGACTGCCCGTAACTATCTGTACGAGACAATTGTTGTGGATATGCACACTGACCGGCGGATAATACTGGCGATTGGTAACCAACGTACGGTCTACGAAATACCAGTCTACCAGAAAGGCTCTCTGAATGGCGTAAACGCCACCGCCCTCAATACGGAGATGCGTATCGCGCCAAGCCTGTTTCTTATCACCCTTCACATAGCGCAGAGCTATATTCATGCCGCCGATAAAGCCCACCTTACCATCTATGACACAGAGTTTGCGGTGGTTACGATAGTTTACCTTACTCGTAAAAGCCGGAAAGCGGACTGGCATGAACGAATGTATATCAATGCCTGCATCGCGCATACGTTCGAAGAATTCATCCTTCACCTTCCAGCAGCCTACATCATCATAAATCAGTCGCACCTCTACTCCCTGCTCCGCCTTATCAATCAAGGCATCAGCTATCAGATACCCCAAGGCATCGGCTTCGAAGATATAGGTATCAAGATGAATATGATGCTTTGCCTGTCCTATATTATATAATAAGGTAAGGAAGAAATCGTAGCCATCGGTATAAATATCCACCTGATTATCTTTAAAAGGCAGCGCCCAACTCTGGTTGGCAAAGAGATTCATCAGCGGTTTATTGCTGTCTGGCAGGTGAAGATTCTCCTGCTCTACGAACTCGAGCATGGAGCGCTTGGTGAGCTGGTCCATGCTGCGGTCGCTGATAAGCCGTTCCTTGCGGGTATTCTGTCCGAAGAAGAAATAGAAGATGATACCCACAAAGGGGATGAAGAAGAAGACCAATATCCACGCCATCGTCTTGGCGGGCTGACGGTTGTCCATCAAGACGGTGATGATAGCCGGAACGGTTATCACGACATAAAGCAACAGATATATCCAGTGAAAATAAATCATATAGCATTTCTCCTTTTAAATCTCTAATACTTCATTACAGAGTTCCTCCCCACAGGATAGGAGTTCCGGTTAATTGAAGATATTGTTTGCCTGACTCGCCAGAAGCGTGTTCATCTGCTTGAGTTTCATAAACTCCTGCAGCAGTTCACGATTGGTCGGATTCCTGGCAAACTCCTGCTGTACCTCAATAATACGCTGAGCAATATAATGAGTACGGAAGCTCAAGATGTCTTTAAAGACAAACTGACGGAGTTTGTCGGCACTCATCTTCATCTGCAGACTAGCCGTAGATACCTCCTGGGCACCTGTAGGCAAACCAGCCAACCTGCTGATTTCCGGATTCGGATGATTGGCAAAATAAGTTTCGGCGACAAAATCATCTTCTTTTTCGAGATGCTCCACAGCCTCCTGCATAATCTGATTATATAAATCATTATGAAACTTAAAGCCATCTCCACCCAAATCAAGACTGATATACTGGGCCACAGCTACCTCCACATCATTTCCGTCTACATCCTGTACCGTGATGAGCTGGTCGCCATGATGAATAATCAACTGTACCAGAAGTCCTTCTACCTCCAGCAGTTTATCCAGTGGAGTAACCGCTCTCATTGCTGATTGCGCCTGCTGCGCTGCCGCTACAGTCGAATCTTTCAATCCCGCAGCACGTCGTTCTGCCTTTACCTGCTCACTCATACCGTTGCGCACAAAATTATTCAAGGCATTCACGATAATTGCCTCGTTCACGCCCAAACGGTGAGAACAGTCAGTGATATAAGAAGCGCGCGTTATCTGATTCTTGATTTTCGAGATGCTCTCTACAATCGAATTGATAGCCTGGCTTCGCTTTACAGGGTCTGTCACACCGCGCAGCAGAATATCGGTCTTAAACTGTATGAAGTCGGTCTGATTCTCCTGAATATATCTTCTGAATTCCTCTGCCGAATGACTGCGGGCGAAACTGTCAGGGTCATTGCCGTCAGGAAGAAAGAGCACCTTTACGTTCATCTCTTCTTCGAGCAGCATATCGGTACCACGCAGCGCAGCATGAATACCCGCTTTATCGCCATCATAGAGGAGGACGATATTACTGGTAAAGCGGTGCAACAGTCTGATCTGATGCACGCTCAGCGCCGTACCCGAGTTGGCCACTACATTTTCGATACCGCACTGGTGCATCGAAATCACATCGGTGTATCCTTCTACCATAAAGACACAATCCTCCTTGGCTATCGCCTTCTTGGCCTGATAGAGTCCATAGAGTTCTCGTTCCTTATGATAGATAACGCTATCAGGCGAGTTGACATATTTCTGGCTGATGCCCTTGGTTCTGCTGTCGAGCACTCGTCCGCCAAAAGCCACCACCTTGCCGCTTACGCTGAACCAAGGGAAGATGGCTCTGCCCGAGAAACGGTCAAGAATCTTATCCTCACCCGACTTATTGCCGGCTTCGTCCTTATCCACCTTGAAGCAGAGTCCCGTATCAACCAGATATTTCGGATTATAGCCAGCCGCCTTAGCCGCTTCAGCAAGAGCAGTACGCTTAGGAAGCGCAAAACCCAACTGGAATTTCCTGATGATATCATCTCTGAACCCTCTTCCTCGGAAATAGGCCATACCGATAGCGATGCCATCCACATCATGCAGGAGAATATCCTGAAAATATTTCGCCGCCCAATCGTTGACGATAAACATGGATTCTCTTTCGCTCTCACGCTGTTTTTCTTCATTGGTCAGTTCCCGTTCCTGAATCTCTATTTTATATTTCTTGGCGAGCCAGCGAAGAGCATCGGGATAGGTCATCTGTTCCAATTCCATCAGAAAGTTGATTGCATTGCCTCCCTTTCCACAGGTAAAGCAATGACAGATACCTCTTGTTGGAGATACGGAGAAAGATGGATTGGAATCGTTATGAAAAGGACACAA
>OIYF01000412.1_pt1 | contig 17613 bp, 23 predicted proteins | sample 1587971 | NCBI WGS metagenome assembly OIYF01 (sample SAMN03283248) | human gut metagenome | biome: human-associated habitat; material: feces | host: Homo sapiens | place: Peru | collected 2012 | reverse complement strand
GGTCTTGCAGAGATACAAGTCGTAGCCAATAGCTGTAATGTCACTGTATCTTGGAGGTGTTATGACTTTGCCATTTGGCGACATCAAGCCATACCAACCAACTTCCGCCTCATACTTTTTGCAACTCGCTGTCTTTTGATAAGGCGTTGGTTCCGCTTCCGCTGTTTCACCTGTCAGTTTGCCATCATCATCGTAGTTTTTGGCCGTGGTGTATCGTATCTCATCGGTATCGTACATCATTCCTTCCACATTGCTGATGAGGAAATCATCTATTAATTGTCCCTGTAAATTATATTTGCGAAGCGTATGGTCTTTCATCGTTGCTGTGATACAGCCATCAGACACCCAAAGGTCTGCTTCCATTGGTGGCAATACTACTTTCAAATTCTCAGAAAGAACACGTTGCATTCCACCTTTGCTGACAATGAAGAAAGAATCCTTTGGATATATCGCATCATATTCAGCCTTTAGCATCCACTTTCCTTTCTTGTCAATCAGACCATATTTGTCTCGCTTGTTGCCGTGCATTACGCAATGCCCATTGTGGAAAACATACCCTTCAGCACCTGTGATGTATGGGATATTCAAGTCGATAACCACATTGCCTTTGGCATCAATGAATTTTATCTTACCGTTGTCATCTACGGAAGCCAAGCCATCCGAAAACACCCATGCGTGCTTGTACTGAGGCTTGATAGCTATTTCACCTGTCAGCATATTGAAGTAACCACGAGCATCGCCGTTACTATAACAGACAAGTGAATCGTCCCCCAATGGTTTTGAAATCCAATGTATGCCCTTGACAGTCTTCTTGCCATCACGAGTCTCCACATATCCATCCGTTTCATAGGCACGGCTATAATAAGTTGCATTTCTTGACAGGTACTGCGGGTCATAGTAGGAGTCATCCAAATATTTCGCAGCATTCACTTTCTTGTAAACAAACTCGTATAACGCATTACCTCCAGCACATGCAAACACAAACATGATGAACGCAAAACAGCCTCCAACAACACGTCGAATAAACTTGCCATACTTAGATTCATCCTTCATTCCAAGTATCACGGTGAACCATTCTGCTGTTGCTGAAATAATACCTGTCAGCCCTTTCCAAAATAAAATAATTGCTCTTTTCATATGCCCCTTATTTTAAGCTTCTACTTATTTTCCTCCTCATCAAAGGCTTCATCTGCCAATCTTCCATAGCAACCAAGACGTTCTTCCTTTGACATCGGTTCTGCACAAAAAGCAGCATCATTCTTCATTTGAGAAAGACGAGAAAAGAAATTCATACGGGTCGTGGTGTCTTTGCGCATGGAAGCACGTGTTCCTTCTGAACTATAATCAAAATTACGAGCATTGCGGATAGACATCGACATAGCAACTTCCATTGAATCTTGATTTGCTCCCATGTAAGTGAATGTCCAGCCTTCTTTGCGAAGTGTTTCCACAAGTGCCTTGATGCTACTACCATTATATTCTTTGGACGCATTCTCATAACCGTCAGTAATGATAGTAACAACAACCGCAACATCCTCAATGTCTTTGATCTGTTTATGCATCGCAGTAAGGGTGAATCCCATAGCATCGTATAAAGGAGTTGAACAACATGGTTCATAGTCGTTCATGCTCAACGGATGCGCTTTACCCACAGGAACTTTGTCAAAAACATTACATGTCTCACAGCTACAAAAAGTAACCAGTGAAACGAAATGCTCCTGTGTGTCGGCAAATTTCTCTTGCGCTTTCTTGATTCCAACCAAGGTTTCGTTGAATCCATCCACCGCTGCTTGACGTATTCTCTGCATAGAACCACTACGGTCAAGGATTATCACATTGAAGATTTGAGTCTTCTGCATTGCAGTCTTGTCTTTTATATCTTCCATATTATCTGATATTTTTTGTGTTATAAACTTTATTTGTTTATGTGTATAGAGTAAAACAAGTAACCATTCCTATCATCAAAGTATATAAAAATCCCTCAGCCCATTCGATTTTATATCAAATTGAGCTGAGGGAGACAATTTTCTTTATTCAGTAATTCTTTACTTTACCTATTAATTGATGATATCAATATCATTTCTTACACCTGGAGATATTCAAGTACACTCTCCCAATTAGGGAATTCTTGACTTCCAAAGCGAAGCCATTCTCCCTTGAATCCACTTGTTCCATGTTTTCCTCTATCATCAATGATATAGTCACCTCTGAGTAAATTCTTGTGGTGAGAGAGAATTAGACGTTTACAATAATACTTGTCCATATGTCTATTTATCCATTCCACTTTGTCTGACCATGTTGTTGGATTACTCCAAGGAGAGGTTGAAAGGATATAAACATCGTATTTACCACTTTGTTGTAAGGCATACATAGCCTCGACAGCACCTTTCACAGGTGGTAGATAAGAAACGATGTTCGGCACTTCATCATATCTTCCTGCATATTCCTTGCGAAGTTCATCGCCAATCAGTTCCAGTCCTGCATGAAAATCCATCAGTACTCCACCCATATCAACATAGACAATCTTCTTTGCCGTTGGTTTCTCTGAATCCAAATCACCCAGTTCGTTGGTGACAGACTTTTTGATGAGTTCTTGAGTTTTGTCTCGCTTGTCATAGTTATCACGCAACTCCATCAATATTCCACACAGTTCCGTTGGTGTCAATATCGTCTTGTATGGATTGTTCTCGCCAGTAGAATGTGCCAGTACTATCCCCCTTGTTTGCATCAGAGCAGCACGGAAACGTTCATTTTGTTCAAACATTGCCTTGTAAGCACGATGAATCAAATCTTGGTATGTTTGGCTTTGTCTGTCTATTGCCTTTCCTTTCCACCATACTATTTGGTCTGTTTGCCATGATATTACACTCATCTTTCTTGCATTGCCACCTTTCATGCTGCATATCTGACGTTGCTTGTTGATGTCTTGTCTCTTCAACGACTGAAGGAACCCCTCCATGCTGCCACATATCATTCCATCGAAACGAAATCCATTGCTGCACAGATTGCTCAATACATTTGAAGGATAAAGACCATTTGACCGTATATCCAACGTATTGGTCTCTGGATCATACATATCCTTCAACTCATGTCCATTACGTGAGGTTGCCTTATTATTTTCTTCCATAGGTTGTTTCAATTATCATGCTTCATACGAAACTTTGTTATCTATTATCTTGTATTACCTGTTTATAAATTCCAATGTCGATTCTTCATGAACTTTTTGCATTTAACACAAAAACTGTTTGTCTTTGCAAATGGATTTCCTCCTTTAGCGTTTTGCATCATGCAATTCGTATCAGGGCAATGTCGTAATCCTTGTGTATGACCTATTTCATGAAGCATCACACTAAACAATTGCTCGTAACCATGAGGACGGTACGATGAGAATACCGCAACACCTGTACCAATGCCACTTGCAAGTCCCATTATACCACTATGAGGTCGGTTACGGAAATTGTCCAATCCTATATCTGCTTGTGTCAGTCCAATAACTATTGTTGAATCAGACTTGAACGCTTTCAATTGCTCATTCAGCAAGTCGGCTCTATAGCGCACATGGTCTTTTCTTTTTGTTGTCAATGCTTTTTTGTCCAAAGCAATATTGCCTACATATTTACATTTAGGATAATGTGCTTTTAAAGAGTCCAGCATTGCTTCACGCAAGTTTTTTGATACATTCCCCAAAGTGTACAAACAAACAGTTGGTACAGTTTTAGAGGTCACAGTGTCCTTTGTTACATCTTGAACACCAACCTCGTTATTGTGATTGCAACTAAGCAAACACATACTGAAGCATATACAACACAAAAGAAGTCCTTTCTTAACAATCATAGTCATATGTTTTTTATTTGTTGTAATAATTCTCCCATCTGTTAATAGTCAAACATCAAACACTTATTTGCATCCTCAGACACCTATGCTTTATTCTCCAATGCGTCTGACTTGATCTTATTCTGCGCATTCTTCCCTATATGCCATCCGTCACACCATGCACATTTGTAAACAGAAAAATGCACACCATGCTTTTTGCCCATAGCCTCAGCAGCTCTTAATACCACCTTCTTATTAGGATAAGGAATCTTGGGCTTTCCGCTACGACGAGAAATATGGCTATACTCGCTGAATATTCCAAAGGCATTGTGTGTGACAAAAATGTTTCGCCATGCACCCTTTCTTGTCAATTGGTTCCAAATGGCAAGAATACTATTTTTAAAACTTATTTTACATACATCCATCGGTTATAAATTTCTTGATGAAGTCTTATGGTTGGTGTTATATGACTACTATCGTATGCTTTTTTCTTGCGGTTTCTTGACACCGAAAGCCTTCTACTTCATAAATATCAAACAGTCCTTTCTTTAATGGAGTAAGTTCGTATGTTACAGTAGAATCGTCTGCACCATCTAACATGTCCCTATCTTCTTTGGAATATACATATTCGCAGTTATATTCAACTTGAAAAGCAGTTTTATCATACTCTATACGATATTCTATGCCAACAGAGCCATAAACCCTGCCTTTGAATGTCAAATGATCACCATTAAGTTTAATTACTTGCATAATCTTTTTGATTATATGTAATGGAAATTGTTATAGTTAAATACGGATAGTGAAGTTCTTTCAGCATCCATGTTTTTGATACGCTGTGGTATTTCGCATAGAGGGATATCCTCGTCAAGTAGCCAACGTAAGTGTTCAAACATGATTGCATTGGACTTTAGAATCTCCTGTTGTGTAGCCATGACACCATATTCCACCGCTTCTTGCTCCTCAGATATTATCATGCCAGAGAAAAATCCATGCAAACCTTCTGTCCTTGCATACTTATCAGCATGACACCATATGCCAATCAGATTACCACCGTGCTTACGCAAATGGAATGCGTGTGGGTGTCCAACAATGATTTTGTCAAATTCATCCTTAGTGTCATCCTCTCGATAGAACAGCCCTTTGCCTGAGCCATGTCCAAGTAGCATGATTCGTTCTTGTGTAGAAACATGATGCAACAAATGCTCCATTTTTTTATTAGAGCAATTACTGCTAACCATATTTGCATCCATACCCTCATATAGTGTAGAGAGTACAGAAGTCGTTCTGTCTTTTGGATGTACAACTAACATACTTACTTCTCGTATTTTTTCAACATTTCCTTTACATCGTCCATTGGTTGAAAAGGCACGATGATTTCCAAGTCCTTATTGATAATGCAATAAGCATTCTCTTCGTCATTATCTTCCATTCCGAAACCATCCTCATCAGCAAAGTAGCGTCCATCGGGATATATTGTCCAGCAGATGGCACAAACACCATTTCTGAAATTGTCATATCTGCCGAACCTATATCGAACAGATTTACATCCATTGAAATCAGGACATCCCTTATATATTGCATCAAAGTCAATCTCGTTATCTGTCACAAGAAGGCTTCCGTCTTCACTTACAAGTTGCCTTGTCTTACCTGTTTCCTTATTGATGATGGTGTAACTTCTTCCTTCACCACTAAACACTGCCATATTCTCACCTATATCGTAGGCATCCTTTAAATTATTCTTGTCCATATCCGTAAGTTTTTATTTGTTGTAATAATTTTCCCATCTGTAATTTCCACTGATTACATTCATGTCCTCACGAAACTTTTCCATGTTAGGAACATTCATGACTGGAGTTGATATTGTCTTCAATGCTTTGGTTTTATAATCAATGGTCTCAAATGTAACTTTGACCTTTTTGTCTGATAGGAAACAGTACGTTTCCTTTTTCAACGCAGTACCATACCTGCTGATTTCTTGCTTATATGCCAATAGCCCGTCTTTATATACACGTTGATGCTTGCTGCCATCCTCCCACGTAACGGAATACACATTCAAGTCATCAGTTATTATTGGAATGAAGACAAGGTCTTTATCATCTGACTCTATACATGGATCATGGTGCCATACTGTTTTGACGATGCGCCCATTCCGATATTCCGATTCCATTGAGGGCAGATAATCTGCAAATCGGCAAACCTTATAATTTTGCAAATCCTTTCTTTTAGGTTCCATTGTCACATGAAAGATGTAAAAGCCACCATGCAAGTCGCTCTGCCAAAAACTCAGGCAAGGTTTCACCGCTATGGTCAACTTATATCCGCTTGGTGCAACAATGCTATCACTGCCATATACCATATAGGCTTTTACAGCATCGCCATCTTTATCATATACAATGTTCGTCTGTTGGTATTTTGCAGTGTCAGGATGTTCATAAATCATATCTGCTATCATTTGCCGAAAGCCAAGATACCCATCTTTATTCCTTCCATAACTTGCGCTGTCTGAATCCAAGCCTTCAAAGATTTCACTTTTATATTGGAGGAGATGAGACAACCGTCCTTCATCATCGTAATCATACACAAGAGTTTGTGCATAACATTCCGATGCCCTTGCTATCGTGGCAATCGTTCGTCCCTTGTTATCAAAGAACTCCGTCAGAATGTTCTGCGGTGCATATTGCAAACGATGCACAGCATATGAACCATCCGAGAATCGAACGGAGTCATATTCTATAAATCCACAAGGCATCATCAAGGAGTCTTCCTTGTTGGTCTTGTCAGAAGTACTTTGCAGTTGTTTGAAATAGGTAATGCTTATATCTTCTCTATTACAAGAAGCTATCAATAACAGTGCAACGCCCAATACAAACAATGTATAACGAGTCTTCATAATTCTTTTCCCTAAATTCAGAAACATTCAATCAATATTGCCGTATAATTGTCATCTCCTTGTTTCTTACAAAGGAAATCATAAACGTCAAGTATCTCTTCCAAGGGTTTGTCATCCATCATCCTTGCTTGCAAAATGTCAGGAGCCATGCTTTTGTATAGTCCATCCGAACAAAGAAAAACTCTGTCACCAGTCTGTAGTTTGATTTGTCGGATGTCTGGTACTGCCACTTCTGGGCGGTAAGAGAAGAAGCACTTGGCAACAATCTCCCATCCAAAATCAAGCCGGATATGGTCTTTTGTCTGATAAAGTAATCCATCACCAGGTCTTTGTACATAACAACGACTATCACCAATATGCGCAATGGTTGCCACATCGTTTTCAATACTTACCATGACCATAGTCGTACCCATCTCTGCATGATGAAGCTCAAATGCCTTTTGATCAATAGCACAATTTGCTTTCTTGCAAGCGAGTTTTACCTTTGAGTCACAATCGGGCGTACTGATATGCTTCTTCCAAAAGTCAGATATAGTATTGCATACCGTTTCACTGGCAGTCTCTCCAAAGGAATGACCGCCCATGCCATCACAGACTATTCCCATAAACCTGTTGTTTTGTGGCATATCAATGACCTTGTAAGCATCCTCGTTATTATGCCTTCTACCAGTCTTGCTTATTGTTGCATATCTTATCTCCATATTACGATTCTTTTTAGTTTGTGATAGTATAGAGGCAAATGTAACCTCAAATCTATCTGTAACGTAATATTTCCGACAATATTATTTCAATAATATGGAAATTTTGGCTTGCTGGGTCAAATTGTTCTATCAATAATATACTTGTGTTTGATACTTGATGTCATGTTCATCGCAATAATAGCAGATTTCGCTTTTCATGCAACTCCCATGTTTTTTGAACTTCTTTTTTAATGATTCGATAAGACTATAGTCGTCAGATGCGTGCAAAGACCTCATCAGACGATTGGTATTTGCCACATCAAAGAATACGAAAGACTCAACCTCGCCGTCTCTTGAATATTCTTTCTCAAATTCACCCATATCTTGCTCGGTAATGGTGAGTTTGCCATCTTCTATTTGCGCATAGATTCCTGTGAACTCACCATTCGTTTCATGTTTGTAGATAACCTCTTCCATAATTTCCAAGTGTTAATGTTTAGACAACCATTCCACAAGATTATTCACGATGCCATTGGCTAAATCCTTTGGGCCATGAGTTTGTTCATTCGGTCTATTGATGATTACTGCCAAGGCATAGCGAGGTTTCTTTACAGGGAATACTCCAACAAATGCCGTTTCTGCCAATTCATGTTCACCGTTTTCAAGTTCTTTGCCTTGATAGTTGCCATATACTCCTGCTATATCCACTTTCTTTGGGGCATAAGATGCTTGTATGCCTTTCCCTTTGTTCAGACCAATCAATACCTCTTGCAGATATTTACGTCCCAAAGGCGTAATATTATTGTAAGTTTCCTCTGTAACTGAGTCCCCTTGCAAAGTCGGGAATGTCAAAGTGTTCTTCTGATAGGCACCATTAAAGAGCGCAGCCAATTCCATGGCATTTGTTTGCTTTTCGTCACTTGTCATTTTCTTCCATATACCAAAAGCATTGTCGCCACGATTTACCAAGAGTATCTTGAACATAGCCACGTTAGATTTATGTGTCAATGCTTGGCGACAAGTCATTACACCATAACCGCCAGACCGCCAGTTATGGTCACGAATGCTGATGCTGTCACCTATATTATATATACTACCGCACAAATCCATCTTGTCATTGAGTGAACCATTAATATCTGCCAACATAGGAGTAATGCCTACAAGTGTCAAAATGCGAGGACTACATGCTTGTTTCAATAGCTTGCCCTCTGAATAATCATCTCTATCTTTCTCCAATGCAACCCATGATTTCAGTCTTCCTGTTTGTGCATCTATAACAGCAATCTGTCCGTATGTTCCATTCAACATTTTCAACCCCTCAGACAAAACATCTTGGCATTTTTGAGTCATCACGCTATCTATTGTCGTGCATTCATCAAGTTTTGCTACATATTCAGGATTGTCCATCCATACACCAACAGTTTGATTGTTTTCTCCAACCACGCCAATGGTGCCACGCTCAATCCCTTTCTCTACATAGAAGTAGAATACCTCAATGCCATCTTCTGACACATAACGACGTGAGAAACCTGCAACATCTAAATCTATCTCCGTTACATTCTCATGCTTCTCCAAGTCATAGATACCCTGTTTGCCACCTTTTGAAACAACGGCAAACTTGGCAATGCTACAGGTATCTATCTGTTCGCATTGTTCCAATGGTACTTGGGTGATGGGCTTTTTGCCAAATGCTTCTTCTGCGTCAATAGTGTCAGCCACTATCACTTCTTGGGCGAAGGACAACTGTCCGAAAAAGGCTAAAAACATTGTGATTAAGCCTAACTTGAAGTATTTATTTGTGTTCATGTCTTTTATATTTTTGTATTATTGCATTTCTTCCATTTTCTGAGTCCATATTGTTTGTAGTTCTTGTTGCTTTGGCTCTAAATATGTCTTGGCATAACTAAGAATATCGTATTCGGTAGTTTCATCGTCGCCATCTTCCTCAAAGTCACAAGTAATAGAAATTCCTGTTTTGGAAAAAGCCGGTTCAAAGCCAACGCTATACCTTACTCTACTTTCCTTAGTGTTCAAATCCTTACAAATCTCACGAGCCATGTCTACATGCAAGTCATTTATAATAACAGCTCCAACAAGAGAAATAGCAAATCTACCATTTCCAAGAGAAAACACCTTTACTATCCCTTCCGGTAAGCCAAGATACACTTCTCCTGTACCATCCTCATTGCATTTACTGATGTTGCACCTAAGTTTTTCTTCTTCTGCCAGCAACTTAGCCAACAAGACATAAGAATGTCTGCTTCGGATTTCCCGTTTGTAAGTCCGTTTTTGGAATTTACTGAAAATCCAACTGCAACCAATCATTTGAGCAATGCCTATAACAATGAGCCAAAACTGCGTAGTAAACATTATCGAAGTATTAATGAGTCTGGCTATAAACCTACTTACAATTTGGTATGTTCAAGGAAGACTCAATTACAACATGCTCTTCATCAAAACATATACTCTTCAGTGTTACCTTTTCAAGCACACCTTTCAACTGCTCTATTTCTGCCAGGTTTACGATTACTCGATTGTTTGAGTTCTGAGTTATAAAGTTCGTTTTGTCTGGCAAAAGCCTCTTCAAGAAAGCAATGGCAGGAGTGATAAGCAATTCTATTCCTAACTTACCACTATATGCTATGTGTAGGTTGGAACAATCTATTTTCTCAACACACAGTTCTACGCCTATACTCTTCGCAAAGCCAAAGACCTTTATTTTCGTTGACACAGAAACTGTAGATGAAGCGACAAATGCCAACGACACCTCTTTCTTGAAATTATGCAAGATAAAATCTTGAAGCTCTGAATATTTTATTTTTACTTCCATAGGTGTTATATATTTAAATATTAATTTTGTGTTTAATTACTTTTACCATCAATCAAAGATTTCAATGTAGTTGGTATATTCAGGAAACCACTTGTCAAGCAATGCATCTGTCTTTCGTTCGATTTCTGGTGTGATGTTCTTGCTCACTTTCTGATAGGCAACTGAAAGAGAAAAAGCCTCATCTATCCATCCAATGACAGGCAATCGCTTGGCAGAAATAAAGTCTATTGGGAATACCAAATAGGATAAGGTCGACAAAATCATCAATTTATCACTTTTGGGAGTGTCCTTGCTGACCATGATGAAATAGAGCAACAAGAGTGGACGAGCACTAATACGACCGACTTTTGTTGCATACTCTTGCAGTTTTTCTTTCAAAACCTTTGTGTTTATAAAACTTTGTTTGTCCATTTTCTTTTTTTTCTTGTTATACGTTATTGGTATAGAGAGTTTTGAACATTTAAAATCTATCACCATAAAAAGAAAAACTTGCAAACCTAAGAGATGTTGGTTTACAAGTTTTCTTTTCAATTATCGTATTTGCAAAATTATGGAGTTACAAAATATTCCAATCACTATCTTTTGCTAAAGAATATGCTTTTTGTTCTGAGATATTTAAGGCTATACGAAGTTTTTCTAAAAGATATCTTTCCGTTGTGGTTAAATAGCCACAATCTAAAAGACAAGCTGAAATCGCATCCTTATATAATAACTCGTTTTTTTCCGCATTATATTTTTTTATCGTTCCAAAGATTAACTGCCGTGACCTCTCTTCCGATAGATTATAAGCTATTCGTAATTTATCCAAAACATACAACTCTGTAGGTGCAAGTTTCCCGGTTTCTTTAATGCACACTAATACATCTTGAATAAAATCTTTCTCAACAGAAGAATATTTTTCATTTTTATTTTTTAGTTGGAGGTTTCTTTTCGGCAAGCATCATACGGAATCCAACATTCATCCAGTCCGTCTTTCTCGTCATTATGCACATCCGTCATCTGCTGTCCATGTCCAGAATAATGGATATATACCACATCGTCTTTCCGACAAGATGCAGCCATTTGTTTAAATACCCTAACTATGCCTGCCTTTGTTGCCTGTCTATTCACTAATGTCGTGAGAGACTTGAAACCTGCGTTTTTCAGCACCGTCTGAACAAGCGGTACATCCTTGTCTCCATTAATTTTATTCCAAGCCTTATCCTGCTGTTCGCCTAACCCTATAACCAAAGCTCTCTTTGTCTGTGCGGAGACAGACAAAGAGAGCAATAGGAGAATGTATGTGATTATTCTTATCCTCATTCGGTGTTCATAAGTATATACAGGTTACTTTCCAAAGCATCTTATATTACGTGGCAAATAGACTACATATCCATCCTTCTGTTTTTGTTTTATGCCTATTTATTGACTTTCTATGTCTTTCAAACTGAAATGTTTCAAACATTTTCCATTCCAGTCAAAGACTGATATGATGTTGTATCTTCCTCCGCCCTTGTAATAAGTGTATGACTGCGCAATTGGCAGTTCTTCTTCTAAAGACATCCCAAGGACTCCTGCATTGCATGGCAACTGTATTGTTGGTAGTCCGTCGGTTAGAGTTATTATATACGAATAACAGTTCCAGTCGTCACAACCCGCAACCAAGATTTTATCCTCTTCCGCATTGATGTACACGTTACTTATCGTCGGAATGGATGTGAATGAAACCCTTTGCGCTTTATCTTCATAGCCAAGACATTCATAATCGCTACCAGGATTTGTTGTCAATAGTTTCAATAGCGTTTTGTCTTTCATGTTGTATGTCCATAATGTCACAACATCCATTTCATTGTATGTACTGTCTACGTTTGCAAATACAATAAGATTGTTTGACTCTGCAGCAACTCGTGCCGTTGTGGGCAGATTGAGCGATTGTATAAGGGATGAAAAGGTCTTATCAACGGGAGATTTTGCACGAACACATGTAAATGTTGCCATTAACATTGCTAACAATGTAAAGAATATTTTTCTCATGTTATTCCACCATTTCATAATTCGTATATTCTGGCAACCATTTATCCAAAAGCTCATCAGCCTTACGCTCCATTTCTCTGGTTACATGGCTCTGCACCTTGCTATAAGCTACGCTCAACGACATCACTTCGTCCAACCACCCGATAATCGGGAAACGTTTTGCAGAAAGCAAGTCTATGGGAAGCACCACATACGCAATGGCAGTGGCTAAGGCCAACTTATCACTTTTAGGAGTTTTGCTGTCCATCATCACAAAATAGGTCAGCAACACAGGCCGTGCCGCCACTCGTCCTGCTTTCTTGGTGTACTCACCCATATAGAACATGAAGTTCTTGAAATCTATTCCGTTCATCATAATAGCTATCGGTATTTTTTGATTACGATATGTCCAACACGTTCCAACTTCTTTCGGTTTTCACGTTTGAGATGAAGACTTTCGGGATTACATCCTCTGTCTTTCGTGTCGATGAAGTAGCCTTCCATGCCACCTTCAAGCACAACATACAACTGGCGATAGATCTTATCGCCTATTTGATAAAGGCGTGCTTCGCCACGTTCAGCGTTGCGCATACGTCGCCATGCCTTGTCACACCATTCAATACAATTCTCTTTGTAGTAAGAACCGCCGCTTGCAAGGTCTTCAATAAAGCCGAATATATCTGAAAGTAATCCCATTATCTGATTTTATTTAGTACTTCTTTGAGCAGATTGGATATGATCTTTCTCCCATTTACGAAAAGACTCCGCTTTGCTTGTATGCTCCTTTGCCGCACTCAAGTCTCCCCTTGCTATGGCAGCCTCAGCACGCTTCTCATGCCATTCTGCGTTGTGTTGGGCAGTCTCTGCTCTATTAAGATGATACGACTTATCATTTACAAAGCCATGCAATTCGTCTCTATTAGAGTGTGAATCGTCCCAATAGTCGCCAGTGGCGTTGCCATACTGGCCTCCGTGATTAAACTCATGCACTTCCTGAGTGGGGGCTTCAGGTGCTTCGCCAGCATCGGCAAAGCCGTGGATATGGTTTCTTGCCCACTGAGCTTCTTTCAGCCAGTGTGCCTGTTCCGAGCCGGAACTGATTCGTGCCTGGTGTTCATACCAATCCACATCTGCTTGGGTGAAGCCCTTGATTTCCATCTGCTGCATATCCTCTGTAGGGGCAGACTCGTTGGCTGCAAAGCTGTGAATATGATTCCTTGCCCAACGTGCTTCGTCAAGCCAATGCTGCTGCTCAGAGCCTGATGAGATACGTGCCTGATGCTCATACCAATCCACATCGGCTTGGGTGAAACCCTTTATCTCACGCTGTAACTGCGGATGCGAACTCTCTGTGTCAGAAAAAGCGACATCAGGGCGAAGGTTAATGTGCCCTGGCTCTTGTGACTGTGTTGATGCATAGACATTAGTCTCTTCAAAGTTTTGTAGACAATCGGTAAAGGTTGGTGGAAGGCCGTCGTGTTCAGCCATATATTTGTGAGCAAAAGCCACACCGGCTTCGATGGCAGCCACACGCACAGCCCCGTCGGGGTGAGTTGCGCTCTCTGTGGTATCGCCAAGCGATGTCTCCATCTTGCCTTCATCCATGCCGTTTAGTCCGGCACGGACACCAGCCATGTAGTCACAGCAGAGTTCTTCCTGATGGGAGTTGAAGCCTGTGTCCATGCCTTGTAGCTTACGGTGCGCACCTTCATGGGTCATCACAAGGTCAAAGCCTTCCCTATCGGTGATCCCCATATCGAGCATCTGCTGACGATTAAACACAAGGATGTCATCATTCTCCGTGAACGACATACCAGTCATCACACCAGTAGTCCAATCTTCATGAATGTTAATCGGAGCATTCATATTGAAAAAATCACTGGCCTCCTGCACAGATTGCACTATCATTTCATCTGTGAGTCCAGAACCAAAGTGCTGATGTGCATCCTCGAACCAGCTGTTTGGCAGAAGGTCATGCAGGAAACCGACATTCAAGAAATCAAAAAGTCCGTCCATAAATCTTATATTTTTATTGGTTTATATGCTTAGAGAGGAGATTTCTGACAGATAACTATCACTACCCATTATATTTTTCATAAGAATACCAATCTATACCGATGTTTCCAAAAGCCAATACCTTCATAAGTCTCTTAGAATCAAAGGTGTTGGACACTTGTGCACCATGCCAACACCAATAGTTGATAGTCTCAAAAAGAGCGATTGTTACATAGTACAGACGTTTACCCTTTGAGCCTTCCAACTTCAGATTCTTATACTGTTCTGATTGTAAGAACCAGAAGTCAGATGTATCAATTCCAATGGTATCTTCCCCAAAATAACCATATCCGCATACATTCATCATATAGTCTACGGCCTCAAACTGACTCATCTTTATATCTGCATCCCAGTTATGCAGAATAGATGATAACATTTCATTCCATTCGTCTTGAACAAGACCATGTCCATGAGCACAATGAATTGCCGTCCTTTGTAACTCAGCATGAAAATCTGACTTACCGATTACAGGGACGGAATCCAACAAACCATTTAACAAAAAATCCAAATCTACATCCATCGGCTATCTGTATCGTTTAATCGTTACACAACCTTCTTCTTTCAACTGACGCTGCTGTTGTTTTGTCAATCTACTACTTGAAACCGCCCAACCTCGGTCTGCTTCATCAGTGATAACACCAACATCACCGTTTCGGAACTTCAATCTCATCTGTTTGTATAGCCGCTCATCAATCATTGTCAGTATAAGAATACCTTTACTAACTCTGTTCATGCTATTCCATACTTCATCACCCCATTCTTTGGTGTCTTCTATATATGAAGAACCATCTAATGAGGTGATGAAATCAAGTAGATTTGAAAAGAATCCCATATATTTCTATATATGACTCCACTTCAAAAAGTGGGTTAAATTTGAATTAAATATATGCCTTGGAAAGTTTTTACGCAATCCTTGGCGTTAACTAATTTTGGCGACAAGTTGGCAAACGACCAGTTTACACAGCGTCAAAAATGCCTCTTATTGCCTAAATATAGCCCCAAAATGGGCGATTCGGTCTTTGAACTATTTTGTTGCCATCTGGAGACCCATTTCGAGGTCATACAAGAAATGGCGGATAGCAATATATAATATACTTCAACATCATCAAGACTCTTTGTTTTCTTTAAGTCTAATATCCGTGAGCTTCCAATGCCTAAATTAACAGACACTTCATTGGGGAATGGTATCACATACATTGTGCTGATTGAGATAATCATTTACTATTCTTAGCTTTTAGTTCAATTTTTCTTCCAGCACTGAGTAACTTGTTGGGAATAAAAGAATTTTCCTTAAGAATATGTTGCACTTCACTAGGAAGACGTTCTCATATGTCAATATCTATAAAGTGAATTTTATCTGTAATTATAATCATCAATTATGTGGGGAAAAACCAAGCCTTTCAGCTTCTTTAAAGTAAAAAGTTGCCTTATCCATATCTCTTGCAATCCCACCAAATCTACTACTTCCATCTTTATACATTTCTGCAAGGTGGTAATTAGCAGCTCCTTCTGTGTATTCTTTCATGAGTTCGGATAGGGCATCATGAATAGAGATTTCAAAATGCGATGATATGGATTCAAATGTTTGATAATTAACCAACAATTCCTTTATATATCTATCCACAATATTAAACTCATCTTTTTGATAACCAAGTAAATCTAATAGCTTCTTTACAAATTGTCTTTCTTCCTCAGGATATTTATCATCAATTGCAATCATTCTACATGTCATATCGAGTGCTTGAAGTTTCTCTGATTTAGTATGGATTTTTGAGCATATTTTCTCAAGTGTTGGTAACTTTTCTGGTTCATCTATAGAGATGTTAACTTTATATTGTTGGGACAACTCTATAAACAATTGCTTTTCTTTTGGTAGAATCTGTCCGTCTGCCCATAAGGTCAATGCTGCAATTTGAATAAGTCGAAGTTTTTCTTCTTCTTTCTTTATGAACTCACCAACTTTTTTGTTATTTTCGTTTATAGCTTCATTCAACTTATCCTTTGAAACTTTTACATTTTCGAATCCTATCATAATATCATCGATAGAGACAGTTATTTCGTCATCGTGCTTTCCCCTTAGTTGTTTTTCTATATACAATTTATCCGCTATAAAAACATACATTGATTTACGAATATCGCGTCCTGAAAAACCTTCTGAAACTACAGCCAAATTCTCATAGTCTGAATCTGTTAATGTCCTAGACATAGGCACGCCAGGAGGTAACAACTTCTTTATAATTTTAATACGAGTATTTTTATCTGGTAATTTGAATTCTACAGGTTCTATGATTCTTGATATAACAGCAGGATCAAAATCTGTCACATGATTGCTTGCAAATATTATGCAACCATTATAATCCTCAATTAACTGATACAACTCATTTGACATACTGTTGTATATTTTTGAATTAGAATTTGAGCTGGATAAACGCTTACTTAAAAATGTGTCAGCCTCATCTATAAACAAAACCGCATCTTGTTTTTCAGCTTCTTCAAAATATTTACGTAGATTTTTTTCTCCCTCACCAGTATATTTTGATTGAATTTGAGAATATCGTGCGATAAGGAGATTCTTACCCAAATACCAAGCAACGGCATGAGCGCACATTGTTTTTCCAGTACCAGGTGCACCATGAAAACATAGTATGGACTTGGTGGAAGGATCAATTTTTCGATATCCCCATTTGTCAAAAGCAAGCTTCTTTTCTTTAATCATTATAAGTGCACGGAATATCGCTCTCTTTTCATCTTCGTTGATAATAACATCATCAAACGTATATTTAGGTTTTGTCACATTAAAGACAACCTTTTCTTCTTTAATCTTCAAAACCGAATCTTTATCAATTACATTCTGGGAATAGTAAACTATAACTGATGTAATATCAGATGGCAACTCTGAAATGTTATTTACCAGTGCACTTGACGACGTTGTAAAAAAACTCTCCAAACTGGTTGATGCATCAATAGATTTATCCTTTCCAATATAGAGTTTTCCCTTTTTCTCTATCTCGGAATTGTTTTCTACTGGATAATTAAAAAACAGATACACCAACAAAGAACCGTCACCAAGTTTTAATTTCATCGATTTTGAAAAGCGATCCTCTAATATGTCCGAAATTTTTTTAGACAACAGTTGTGTACTGTTATAGATAGGCAATTCCTTGTCCATCTCTGAAATCAATTGTATTCTCATTATCTATAAAAAGTTTGGTTTCTACTTAAATTTGTTGATGAACCGCCTTCTACGGTTAAGTGGGCAACGACTTCACCTGAACTATTTTTTCCATCAATGTGTATTTTAGGTCCAGTTGAAGTATGCTCAATCTGTGTGACTAAAAAACGTTGAACTGCAT
>OIYF01000410.1_pt1 | contig 17662 bp, 14 predicted proteins | sample 1587971 | NCBI WGS metagenome assembly OIYF01 (sample SAMN03283248) | human gut metagenome | biome: human-associated habitat; material: feces | host: Homo sapiens | place: Peru | collected 2012 | reverse complement strand
TGATTGCCCTTGACCTGTGCATTACCACCAACCGTCTGGTCTTTGTCCACAGTCTGACTGCCCTGGACGTGGGAGTCACCGCCAATGGTGGAGGAACCGACGACGGATTCATTACCGCTAACCGTCAGGTCTTTGTCAATCTGTGTATTGCCGTTGATGTTGGCGTCACCTTTGACGGTAGCGTTTCCATCAACCGTGGAATTGCCCTTGGTTTCAGAGTTGCCGTTCGTCGTAAGGTCCTTGCCGACGGTGACGTTCGAACCCGTTGTGACATCGCCGGTGAGGGTGGATGTACCGTCAACCGTCTGGTTTCCTTTAACATGGGAATCTTTATCGATAGTCTGATTGCCCTTGACCTGTGCATTACCACCAACCGTCTGGTCTTTGTCCACAGTCTGACTGCCCTGGACGTGGGAGTCGCCACCAATGGTGGAGGAGCCAGCAACGGATTCATTGCCCTTGACCGTAAGGTCCTTATCAATCTGTGTATTCCCGTTAACCGCAGCATCGCCCTTGACGGTCTGATTACCGTCTACGGTATTGTTGCCTTTGGTTTCGGAATCGCCGGCTACGGTAGCATTGCCTTTGACATCGAGGTCGCCGCCGATGTGGCTGTTGCCGTCGACGGTCTGGTTGCCATCGGCTTTGATATCGCCATGGGCGATGAGATCCGTATTAGCGACGACGTTGCCATCAGCAATGACATTGGAGTTGCTGGTGATGTTGTCGGTAGCGCGGATCTTGCCATCGACAGTGACGTTATCGTGGAACCGCGACGTTCCGTCGACAGTGACCGTACCTTTCGTGTAGCTGTTGCCTTCGGTCGTCTGGTTTCCTTTAATTGTTTCACTGCCGCCAATCGTGCTGGTGCCATCCACGGTCTGATTGCCTTTGACATGGCTGTTGCCGCCCGTTTCCTGGTTGCCGTCTACGGTCTGGTCCTGCTTGATATGGCTGCTGCCGTCGACGGTTTCATTGCCTTTGGTTTCGGAATTACCTGTTACCGTGGAATTGCCGCCGACATTACTGTTGCCGGTCGTGTTGGAATCGCCTTTGACGATTTCACTGCCGTTGACCGTAAGGTTCTTGTCAATAGTAGTATTCCCGGATACGGTCTGATCACCGGAAATCGTAGAGTTGCCCCCAACGGTCTGGCTGCCGGTCGTATGGGAATCACCGTTTACAGTCTGGTTCCCGTCGACGGTATTATTGCCCTTGGTTTCCGTATTGCCAGAGACAGTCAGGTTCTTATCGACTGTAGCGGAATCCGTGACGTGTAATTCCTTAGTCGTTGTCGTGCCAGCTACAGACTGATCACCTTTGACGGTCTGATTCTTGTCAATGGTGGAAGAATCCGTAACATGCAATTCCTTGGTAGTCGTCGTACCGCTTACGTTTTCATTACCGCCGACATTAGAATCACCTTTGACCGTGCTGGAACCGTCGACGGTCTGGTTATTCGTGACGTGGGAATCACCGGTAATCGTCGTATTGTGCAGATTCGTGTCACCGGATACGTTGAGGTTCGTCGTATTCGTCGTGCCGCCGACCGTCTGGTCGCCTTTGACAGTAGAAGAGCCATCGGTCGTCGAATTGCCCTTCGTTTCAGAGTTGCCGTCTGTAGTCTGATTACCTTTGATATGAGAATTACCAGTAGTATTGATATCCCCGGTATAATTTGATAAATCGGTTCCTTTAAAACTGGATAATTTGCCAACAAGAGAAACATCGTAAGAACTATAGGTAGTTCTGCCTTCACTACCATTATTAGTATGTTGTTGGTAGTCGTTTTCATATACATATCCAGCTTTAAGTTTAACGCCATACACAAAACCATGAACAGTAAAAGGAGTCTTACTAATAGTTCCTACATTTGGCGCATCATTATAGTAAGGGTAAGAGCCAGCATATATATAACAGTCTTGATTTACATATGTAAATGTTCTATTTCCAATAGTAATAGAAGTGGTTGCCGCAGTAGCATCAACATTTTTCATCCAAGCATTTAACTGATATTGTTCACTGGCGGAATAACTATGTATTGATGTCGTATAGCTATCCTTTGTTTTATCATTATTAGCATAAACAGGTATTACGGTTGTAATAGGGAATAGTAATTGCAATGCTATAAGCCCTGAAAAAGTGATTTTAGACAAATGGCTTGACTGTACTTTTCCGTGGCTATGAGCCAGCTCACTGACGACTTCATAAACACCTTTGGCTTTATTGAAGATAACTTTATAAATCTTATTCATAACTTACATCCCTTCCTTTTTCATAAGAGAAATCCTGAGTATGGGAAACGGTATTCATACAAGCGGTAATGATTTCACCTCCCTGGATATTGAGGACCGTCCGGATAACGTCGATGATATAGTCGATACCCGCGATATAGGCGATGGCTTCGATAGGGATGCCGATGGCCGACCAGATGATGGCGCAGTCCATGAGCGTCCCGCCGATGATACCAGGCGCACACATGAGGGCGATGATGGTCAGGAAAGCACAGACGATCAGCTGCTCCCACGACAGGGTGATATGGAAAATCGACGCGGCGAAGACGGTGTAGATCCCGACGCAGATACAGGACCCCATGCGGGTCAGGACGGCCGTAATGGGAATGAAGAAGTCGATGACGTCGGGATTCAGAGCCGTATGCTTCTTCAAGTTGGCGATCCGGGGAGCCATATAGGTCATGGAACCGCCGGCAATCGCTCCGATGACGTCCCCCAGGATGATGGTCTTGAAATAAGCGAAAGGCTTATCGACCTTGAACAGGAAGAGGAGCGGCAGAGAGCAGAAAGCCATATAGAGAGCAAGGCCAACGAGGAGCATGGCCGTCATCTGGACGTAGGCCGTGACGACACCGGAAAGGTTCCTGGCAACGACGGGATATAAGAGGCAGAAGACGCCAAGTGGTGCCAGGTGCATGACCATATTGGCAATGCGGATGCAGATTTGCTGGGCTGTCTCGAAACCATGGACGATGCGTTCCTTTTCGTCGAGTTTCAGGCAGGCCAGGCCGATAAAGAAGGATAAGACGATGATCTGGAGCATGTTCCCCGAAGCGAGGGACTGGAATGGATTGACGGGGATGCAGTTACGGATGAACTCCAGCGCCGACGGAGCCGAGACGGCCTTGACGGCAGTATCGTCGATTTCAAAGGGAGCGGCAGGCATGAGACTCATAAGGGCGTATCCCAGGGCAAAGCCGATGAGGCACATGGCCGTCATGAGCAACAGGAACCGGGAAGAAAGCCGGCGGAGCCGTTCGGCCCCCATCTGGACGGTAGCGGCTGTGATGGACACGAAGGCCAGGGGGACGACGAGCATTTTCAGGGCATCCATGAAGAGCCCGCCGATTTGCTTCATGGAATAATCGAGGGCCGGCAGGGAACCGAAGGTAACGGCCCCGGCGATAGCCAGGACGACAGCGCCCATGAGCTGAATGGGGATACTGGGGACTTTCAGGAACTTATGCATCATCTTCACCCCTTACTTTGAGATACTGATTCCAGAGCGGGATCTGCATGGCCTGCTCGATATCCCGGATGAGGATATCTGGGTCTTCAAGGCCGATGGAAAGCCGGGTGCAGATGCCGGTCTTATAGAAAGCATCACTGCGGAAGAAATCGGCATTGCTATAGGCGCAGCCGAAGGTACCGACGGTAACGAAATGCTGGAACCGGCTGCAAAAGTCCGGCTTCATGCCCAGCAGTGTGATGAGGCCGCCGACGCCGGGATAGCGGACGTTCAATCCGGCCGCTTTCAGCGTCTTGGCGATGAACCGGGCCGACCGGGTATGGCGTTCCATACGAAGACCCAGCGTTTCCAGCCCTTTCGAGACGTTGTACGCCGAGCGGGGATGGGCGATGTTGCCCCGGCGGGACACGACCCACATGATGGATTTCATGCCCGGTACAGCCGACGGGATTTCCTTTTCGTCGAGCCAGGCCATGGACGGTGCCAGAGCGATGCCGCCAGCAAAGGTATCGCCCTGGCCGGTGACGAATTTGGTATATGATTCAACGACGATGTCGGCGCCGGCTTTCAGGGGATTCGAGTAGTACAAGGACACGATAGAGTTATCCATCATGACGTAGGCCCCATAACGATGGGACACATCAGAAATCGCTTTGACGTCCTTCCAGCTGCCAAAGGTCGTCGGGTTGTCCCCGCAGACGAGGACCGGCTTTTCGGCCCCCTGGAGGGCCTTTTCCAAAGCTGCCGTATCGTTGAGGTCAGTCAGCTGGATGTAGCGGTAGCGGCACCAGTCCTGATGGTACTGGAGGTTCTGCCGGAGCTCGAAATAGGTTTCATCATCGACGATGACCGTCCGGGGCTGGACGAGGTCCAAGACTGTATTGAGGGCTTCTAACCCACAGTTGCAGAGGATGACCTTCCAAGCCCCATAGAGATTCCGGAGCTGTTCTTCCGTCTGGGCCACCGCCGTATTATGAGTCCGTTTGTAGCGCGTCGTTTCTGGATTGACGACGTTGTAATCAAGCATCGGAAGCATTTAACCCACCTGCCCTTTCTTAGCGTCCCATTCCGCGACGAGACGGTCGAAGTAACGCTGTAGTTCGGCGTTGTGGTTCGCCTGGACCCTGGCGATGATGGGTTGTAACGCATAAGGCAGGGTCAGGACGTTGGCGATATCGACGACGTGGTAGCCGTGATGGACGTAATCCATGAACCGCTGGGTAATCCCCGGTTCCGCGAAATCAACGGCGAACGGTGAAGGTTTAGGCTTTTCCAGTTTCTCTAAGTACGCCTTGATTTCATGGTTCCGGATGGCAGACGGTGGGAAGAAGTTTTTGAGGCCCGATGCCCACTTAGTTTCACAGTTATGGCAGATGCCGCATGGTTCGTCACCGTTGTGGTCGCAGGTCCAGGTATGCTTGAAGAGGGCTTCATAGCCCCAGCTGCGGATGATTGGTACCATGGCCATTTCCGTGATGCCCAAAATGGGGAAGGTGAAGCCGCCCCAGAGAAGCTTTAATTCCGGGTCGGCATGGGTCGTATCCATATCGGCATAGCCGTCGGGCCGGAAATGGAACCGGAAGCCGTGTTCTTCCAAAAAGACCTGGGTCTTGCCTAATTTGAAGCCCTGCTGACGCCGTTTCAGCGTCGGCCCTTCGATGCAATATTCCAGCTTCGGAAACAGCAGCGGCAGCTTCCCTAAGAAATGGAGCTGTCCAGGCATAAGTGGGGATGATTTCCACTTTTCAAAAGCCTGGTCAAAATTCTTGCTCTGTGGCAAATCCTTTTCCGTTAATCGGATAGGATTCAAAATACAAGCCTTTGTAGCTTTTTTCTGCCGGAGCAGGGGAAGAAGCGTATTTTGTGCCTGGATTTCCTTTTTCCAGTTCGTCCGGTCTGAGACACCTTCTTTATAAAAGTACACCGGTTGAACTTCTACCCCGTCCATACGGGATAGCTGGCATAGCCGGAAGGTAGAGTCCCAGCCGCCGGTCCATAAGATATTTACGTGTTTCATAAGTGCTCCTTTTCCGCCAATGATGGCGTGATAAATCAAATATTTCCTTGTTGTAGGATTTTCTTAGCAGTGTGATACGTGTTTCTTTGTAGTAATAGTTTCAAATAAAGAAAAAATCATTTCGTGAGGATCCGGTTCAGAAGTACCGTTCTGGAAACTCCGGCACATAGTATGTCATATCGCCATACAAAGGGATATATTCCGTTTCGGAGTCCTTCCCATCCGGGTGGTATATCGTTGAAAGTAAGACCCGTTGCTGTTTCTCATCATCCCAATAGGTATCGCCTTCTTCGTCTTCTTGTAATGTAGATCCAAGCCGGACATCCATAGGCTGAATGGTGCAAAAGTAAGGGAACTCGAATCCGGATTTTCCAACGAATATATCTATAACAATCGGTACCTTGGGAACCGTTTCAGCGTTCTTATCATTGAGCACTTTCCAGCACGGATCATTTCGCGCCGGCAGTTCCTTCCAGGCCGAGATTTGAAGGTCCTGGCAGTACGCACCGCCATGGGGGAGGTGGATATAATATTCAGGCTTCACGAAGCTACCCATAAACGGGGATAAAGACTTATCTGCCGGAATGGCCTTCGTATACTGGAATACCGGTATCAGCCGAGACAGCCGCCCGACGTAGTATGAAACATTTTCATAGTAATAAAAGGCATTATCACAATCCGGCTCTTTATCTTCCGTAAGGACCCGGAGGAGGACCGGCTGGCCTATAGGCGGCAGATCCGTGAATCCATGGATCGGCGTCCAGCCCAGGGCCGTCAGATCCTTGTCAGTAACTTCCGGCTGTGGGAAATCAAACATCAACATCACTCCTTCATAACAATAAAACCGGTTCCGGCAGCATCAGCGGCCGGTATTCCAACATATCCCGGCAAAGGACCTGCGTCTTTTCGGGATCCGGGTGCGGAACGGATAAGAGGACCCGGCTTTTTTCTTCATCGTCGAACGCACTACGTTCATCCCCAGTGCGTTCATGGCCGCGAAGCAGCTGGATGGGATAGGCGAGGTAATACAGATCATAGTAGTAATCGCGCGTTTTCAGCAAACGGTGTTCCCGGACGAGGATCGGATGCCCTAAAGGGGGACAGTCTTCTTCACCCGTAAAATGCCGCCACGGCAGGGAGGCTGGATTATCGAGGTGCGTCCAGGCCTTGATCGTCAAATCCGGGACGCAGACCGGGCCGGCCGCCGTCTCGAGGAAGCATTCCGGAACGGCCACGGCATCGAAGTGACCCGGCTCATCTGACCGTTCCTTCATGCCGTAGACCAGGCGGGATACGTAGCCTACATAGTAACGGATGAGCGGGGTGAAGGTATCGGACGTTGGGTCAGGCTGCTCAATCCGGAGAAGGACCGGCATCCCTAGGGGTGGCAGATCCGTAATCAGGTGGACTGGTACCCAGTCCTGTTCGATGAGCTGTTGGTCCATAAGGAATGGGACAGGGGAGGGAAGGTACATACTAAGCTCCTTTCTGTGTACATAGCTGTCCTAATACGTTGGGCGCGGGAAGGGATGCCAGGCATGGACTTCCGGCGTAAGCAGCGTCTGGGGTCCGTCCGGCGTCTGGACGACCCAGAGCGGCACCCGACGCGGCGTTGCCGCGATCCAGCCGGAAAACCTTCCGACGAGGTGGACCCGGCGTCCCTGTTCGATGAGTTCCAAGAGGACGTCCTGCCCGATCGGCGGGACGTTCGGATCGGCGCTCCCCCAGCAGATGATCTGCCAGGCCATGGGGGCTTCTTCTACTGCCGCTGGGCCCATTTCATAGCCCCGGAGGGCATCCATCGGCGTTTGGACGGCCACCGGCACATCGGATGCCGTGCACGGCGCGTCCTCATACGATTGAAGGAGGTCTAAGGGCGTATTCTTAGGGGGAATGTATCTTGTTTTGTCATTCATGCGTTTCCGCTCCTTTCGCGTTCGATGCCGTAAGGTACGTCTGGTATTTTTCCCATTCCTCTTCGGCATCCTTGAACTTGAACCAGTCCTCGATGAAGTGGTCCTTACGGCCGGCGGCGAGGATCTGGTTGATCTTCTGCTGATCGCTCTTGCCGGTAGCCGTCACGAAGGGCAGTTCCGCCGGCTGGAGGGCGAGGGAGAAGATCCGGTTGCCCTTTTCCGAGCTGTAGTAATAATCCTGCTTCGGCGTGATTTCCGAGATAATCTGGATCTGCCGGTCGTTACAGCCGAACATGCGGTACATCTCCATGTTCTGCTGGTTCATGGCATTGGCGTTCGGAAGATAGATCCGGTTCGGGCAGTTTTCCATGACCGTCGTCATGAGGTCCTCTTTCGAGGCGATATCGGAAAGGTTCTGCGTGGCGAAGATGATAGACGTGTTCTTCTTACGCATATCCTTAAAATACTCGCGAAGCTTGGCCTTGAACGCCGGGTTATCGAAGAACATCCAGCATTCGTCGAGTAGGATCATGCTCGGCCCCTTGGCGTCCTTGATGCTGTTTTCGATGCGATGGAAGAGGTAGTCGAGCGTGGGCGGGACGATGCCCGGTGTATTCATGAGCGTTTCCATTTCGTAGACCTGCCAATGGCCGGACCCGGCAAAATCCGTATCGTTATCGAAGAGGCCGCCGTAGCTGCCCTTCATCGTGAGCGGCCGGAGGGCTTCACGGATGTCCTCGCTCTGGACCATTTCGCAGAAGATCGTCATGGTACGCTGCTTTTCGCCGAATTTCTGCATCGACTGGAGGGCATTCCAGACGTAGTTGTCCTCGACCGGCGTAATGGACATGTTCTTACTGATGAGGTAGGCCAGGATCCAGTCCTTGGCCCATTTGCGTTCCTCTACGTCGTCGATATGCGCCAGCGGCTGGAAGGACAGTTCACTGCTCCCTTCGGCGGCGAGGTTGTAGAAATGGCCGCCCAGGGCGTACGTGAGGGCCCGGCTGGACGCCGCCTTATCGAAGATGTAGACGTTGGCATTCGGGTACTTCATGAAATGCGCTTCGAGCGTATTGAGGAGTACCGACTTCCCGGACCCGGACGGTCCGACAATCATCGTGTGCCCTAGATCCCCGACGTGCAGGGACAGCCGGAACGGCGTATAGCCGTTGCTATCGGTATAGAGCAGCACAGGCCCCTTTAAGTGCTTATTCTTTTTGTCTCCAGGCCAGATCGCAGTAGCCGGGGCAAGGTGGCAAAAATTTAAGGAACTGACCGGAGGAAGCCTTACGTTACAACGAAAGCACCCGGGAATCGTCCCGCGCCAGGCTTCGATGGAGTTATCCGTCTCGATCCGGGCGGTGAAGCCTAAACTATTGATGGCGTTCAGGACCCGGTGGGCCTTTTCGTCACATTTTTCCTTGTCCTCGTCCATGACGATGACGACCGGCGTGTAATAGCCGTAGGCGACGGCCCCGCTCGCCAGTTCCGCCAGCGCCTGGGACGCGTCGTCCCGGTTCATGAGGGCGTCCGTATCGAGGGCGTCCTGGCTTTCCCGCTGGGTGATGGCTTCGCGGAGCATCGTCGGCAGGGATTTCGCCGACTGGCCCCAATATTTCTGGTAGCCCGAGAGGACCTTCTTGGCGTCCATCGTCGACAGGCATTCGAACCGGCACGACCAGCGGTACTCGATATTGAGATTGTTGAGGGCATCGAGCATCCCGGCGTGGGTGAAAGGGACGTATTCGATGAAGCCGATGGCCTTGAACCACTTTCTGCCAAGCCGCGGTTCCCGGCCGCAGAGGAGGCCGCAGTCTGCCAGGTAATCACACAGGTACTGATCGGGATTGTAATGGATTTCCATGTCATGATCGGAGACCATGTTGTGGAGATAGCGGAGCGTCTCTTCGACGGTAAGTTGCTTGATATTGTTCAGGAAATTGCCGAGGAGTCCAGAGATAAGGTTACAGTTGGAAATGAAGGTATCACAGAGCTTGAAGAAAATTTCCTCATCTTTATTGCCGCCTTCTTTCTTGGATTCGGCGTCCTGGATGAAAAGCTCTTGAATCTTGCGCCGCGTCTGGGCCGGCGGGACATGGGCCATGACCAGGTAATACTGGGATTCATAATGACTGCTGGATTCGTAGTAGGCCTTCCGTTCGTCTTCGCACTGCTGTAATAGCGGCGTCGGCATGACCGACGCGTCGTACTGGGACGAGACGCGGCGCTGGGACTCGAGATAGATGGAAAAGCCCGTCCCAAGGCGGGTGAAGGCGTTATTGAGGCGCAGGCAGAACTGGCCGAGTTCGCTCTTCGTACTGCTTTCCATATCGGGCCCGCGGAAGCCGTAGACGCAGAACATGGAATTGTCCTTATTAATGACAACACCCGAATAAGGATCAATAAACTTCCATGGAAGCAGGTACTCCAGCCGCGGCCGTTCCCGGAAGGCCCCGATTTCATGGGTATAGGCCGTCTTGGGGACGGCTCTTTTCTTCTTCTTTCGTTTCTGGGAACCAAATAAATCGAACAACCAGGTTCACCTCCTAAAACTTAGGGATCGTAATAACTCTTGTAGTCCTTGTTCCGCCAGAAGACCTGGTGGAAGAGCTTGTCCTGCTGGCCGAGGAACCGGAACACGAAATGGACCAGGACGCACAGGGCAGGGACCAGGAACGTCTTTAAGATGATGCCACCGAAAAGGGCGACGAAGGCCTCTATCAGAAGGAGGTTCCGAGGAACCCCCATCCAATAGATAGGCTGCGTCAGGCTGCGGTGGAGCGGCGCCATGTATCCCGGCGCCGGGGCTTCTTTTTGTTCAGCCATGACACACCGGCCTCCTTACGGGAAAATCGTAAGACCTGCGGAATAGCCGGCACTATCGCCAATCATCCTGATGAAGCTCGGAGCGAAGAGGCAGATGGAAATCGCGAAGATCAGGACGATGAACTTCTGTGTACCGCCGCCATGGTTGCCGGAAAAGAGGGCAAGACCCGCCCCGACGATGCCGAGGATACCGAGGATCATCGGGACCGGGCCCGACAGCTGGCCGGCCAGGCTTTTCAGGAAAGTCGTCCAGGGCCAGTCGTCAGCACTGCCTTCTGTGATATAGGTATCAGAACGGGCAAAAGCTGACAGAACTGGCGAGCAGGAGATAAAGGCAGCCGCGGCGGCCGTCTTAGCGAGGTAGCCTTCCCGGAGGCGGCTCCATACGCGGGTAGCTTGGTTGCGTTTCATGATAAAATCCTCCTTCAAGAGATAGATAAGGGATAAAAGAGAAAAGATGAGAACTACGCGGCATCCGGGCCGTCCTTAGGGACATGCCGGATGAGGTACTGCTGGCTGGCGTCGTCATAACGATCGACTTCGATGATGTCGTTCACGACGCGGCCCTTGCGGCCGCCGCCGAGATCGACGTGGGAAATCCCGACGACGACGTCGATGGCTTCGCCGATGAGATCCTTTAGATCCCCCGACGAATCCGGGTCTTCCTGGGCGAGGCTCTTGATACGGGACAGGCCCTGTTCGGCCGAGTTGGCATGGACCGTGCAGGCCCCGCCTTCATGGCCGGTGTTCCAAGCCTTGAGCATGGTATAAGCCGCCCCGTCGCGGACTTCGCCGACGACGATGCGATCCGGGCTCCGGCGCATGCAATCCATGAGGAGCCTCGTCATGTTGTACTTGATGCCCTGCTTGTTCGTTTCCTGTTTCGTGAACATGGGCGAATAGTCATCGGCCGGGCACTGGAGTTCAGGGAGATCTTCCAGGCTGATGATCCGGTGGTACGGCGAGATCCGTGCGATGGCATCGAGGATGGCATTCAGGAAGGTCGTCTTCCCCGTGCCGGTCCCACCGACGATGAGGATATTCTTCCGCTTGGCGATAGCCTTTTCGAGATATTCCTTGTAATACGGCGTCAGCGTCCCATTTTCGACATAATCGGAAAGCGTGAAGATCTTAAGGGCCTGTTTACGCAGATTGAACTGGGGATTACGGACGATCGGCGGAAGCTCGCCCTGGAACCGGGAGCGGTACTCCCGGATTTCCGTCGATACCGACGGGATCTCTTCATTGACGACCTTGCCGCCGTGACCGGCGACGAATTCGATGAAGGCCCGGACCTCATCCGGCGGCATGTAGCAGTTCGTCTTGACCTTGCCTTCCGTCTGCGACTGGTAACGGAGGTACCCGTCGTCGTTGATATAGATTTCGGTGATGTCCTTGCGACGGACCAGCCGGACGATGGGGTTCGGGATGATCCCGTCGAGGGCCGTAGTATCTGCGTGTGACACTATACAGCCTCACCTCCTTCCAAAGAGGGACTTTGCGGCATTTCGGCAGGAGCATCCGCCGGCGTTTCATCCAAAGCCGGATCCCCTTCGGGGATCGGCTGAATCTTACGTCCCTTGCAGAACTGGACGTAGCGCTGCCGCCAGCCCTGGCAGCGTTCATTCATCGTAATATCCGGCGTCGATGCGAGGAAGTCCTTGCATTCGAGGATACAGCCGATGAGCAGATCCTGCCGCTTTGTCGGGAAGTCCGTCCACTGGACGAGCTGGGTCAGGTACTGGTACTCGCCGTCTTTCAGCTGACGGGAGAGCCGTTCCATCTCGCGGTGGTTATCGGACATCTTCTGCTGAAACCGTTCCTGTTCGTTCTGCCGTTTCCGTATCTGGTTACGGATCTTATCCAGCTGGCTGGCGCTGATTTGTTGACCCATGAGGGTACCTCCTTTCTACTGGGATTCTCCCGAAGAGGGCGGGGGCGCGGCCTGTTTCTGCTTGGCCTTTTCCTGCTGCTGCTGCCGGAGGGTCTGATAGAACGTCGCCGGAAAGGCGGGCGGGGGCGCTTTCTTTTCCTGCTCGGCTACGGTCTGGTAGTGAAGGGCCGGTGTAGAAGGAGCGGCGTCCAAAGAAGCCGCCTTCGGAGCCTTCTTGTGCTTCTTCGCCTCCCGGAGGGCCCGGAGCTTCGCCTCCCGTTTGGGATTGGCGTTATGCTCCTTATCCACCCGGATGACGTCGGAGACCGGCGGGGCGTCCATCAGTTTCTTCGTGAAGAATTTATTTTCGTAATATTTGATCTTATCGGTTAAAACCGGCGGCGAACCCGAGGCGACGATGATTTCCTGATCGCCCAGGCGTTTCAGTTCGTCCGCCGTCATGAGGGCGCGTCCCGTCTGGGACGTGCTGTGGCTGGTATTGCCGAAGAACCCCTGGCCGTCGGATTTCGATTCCGACTCGACTTCGATGGTCTCGTTGCCGAGGAGCTGTTCGGCGTACTTGCCCGTGTCGTTATCGTTCGGCGCGTAGAAAATCTGCAAATGGCAGTTCATGAGGATCTGGTTGTCCTTGCCGTAGATGCCATTGATCTGCGGCAGGCCCTGATTGATGAGGAAGACCTTCATGCCATAGCCGGCAATGTAGGAAAGCGTTGCGGCGAAGCTCTGGAGGTTCCCCAAGGAGGAGAATTCGTCCATGAGGAACAGGCACTTATGCTTGTACTTGGCCTTCGCCTGGCCGTTCTTGTATTCGCCGATGCTCCGGGCGTGATGGCGGACCATCATTTCAAAGAACAACCGGAAGATCGGCGCGAGACGCAAGAGATCCGACGGCGGCGTGACCAGGTACAAGCTGACGGGCTTCTTATAGTTCATGATGTCGTCGATGCAGAAATCACTCACCGACGTATTCATGGAAAGGACCGGATCCAGGTACTCCTTGAGTGCCGTGTTGGCCGTCGATACGATGCTTCCCAGTTCGTTATCAGGCTTCTTCGAGATTTCGATGAAGGCCTGGCCGACGATGGGATGGGTATAGGGGGTTTCCTTGAAGTTCGCTCCGGGATAGAGCTGATGGAGATCATCCGGCGTGAACCGGCGCTTGACGTACTGGCAGGTCTTGGTATCCCATTCATCGATCTCGATGCCGTCATCCGGGACATGCTCGAAATCCGTCAGGGTCTGGATGGCCGTGACGAAATCCTGGACGGAGATTTCGTTTTCGTCGTAATAGGTCCCGCCCTCGTCCTCCTTCAGCGTCGGCGCCGACACGGCTTTCAGGAAGCTTGCCACCGTGTACAGATTCGGCGGGTTCGGATAGAGATCCGGCCGCGAGAAGTGGGCGTACTTTAAATGCAGGATGACGGCCATGATGACGTTGGCGGCGTTCGCCGTCCAGTGGTCGGGCTTGCCCTTGCCTTCGTAGTCGGCAAGGACGGCGGCGAGGTTCTGGGCCATGGAGACTTCCATGGGATCTCCGATCCGGATCTCATCCAGCGGGTTCCAGCGGGCACTCGATCCGTCGTCGGCCGTCGGCTCGAACTTGATCGTCTTCTGGCCCATGCGGTAGTGCCGGTAGCCGGCGGTGATGCCCCAGTTTTCGGACTTGATGTCGTTGACGATGGTGCTCGCCTTCCAGCCGCCGAGAAGCGTCGGAACGATGAGGCCGACGCCTTTCCCGGAACGGGTCGGTGCGATGACGGCCAGGTGCTTGTTGGAATTGTCGCGCAGGTAGAAGTGCGACAGGTGCGTGTACCACGAGAAGCATTTCTTGTACGGCAGGCTGTAGAAATAATAGGTGAACTTGTCGTCCTTCTTGGCGTCGTAACTCCGGGAGAGCTCCGTGACTTTTGCTTCTTCCGTCGTAATCGCTTTCTGGAGGCGATGCTTCATCGGAACGCTTTCCGTCTCGTCGAGCTTTGCCCGCAGGTGCGCAAGTTTTTCGGCTTCCTTGTCGAGCTTCTTGTCGCGTTTCTTATCGAAATCCATTTCCGCGAAGCTTTCCTTTTCCTTCTTCCGGATCTCAAGTTTGCGTAAAAGCTTCGTGAGATTCCGTTTCCACGACGAGTCGTAGAGGCCGATGACGACGCCGGAGCCGGAGATGAGATCCATCTTGAGGAGATCCGGGTACTTCGCCCAGCGGGCACTGCCGTGACTCGTAAGCGGCGCCTTCGGCCGGAAGAGGAAGAGGATCGCCAGCATAAGGAGCGCCCCGCCGAAGATCCAGAGCAGACTACTTTGGAAAAGGTGCGGGATGTACGGATGATAGAGCCGGTACCAGGAAAAGATCTGGAACGGTCCGTAGACGGGAGAGCCACCCATCGTAAGGAACGGTTCACCCAGGAACTGGACGTCGTAATGGACCTTCTCGGCGAGCGACTGCGTCGCCATCCAGCTGCCCCCGAAGGGGCCGAGGAGGGACAAGAGGAAAATCGTTCCCTTATTCATTCAGATCACGGAGCATGAGGTCCTGATTGATGAAGATGCTAAAGGCCGTACCCGGGCGGATGGTGATCGTCGCTTCCTGATCGGCCGCGCGATCGACGAGCTTGCTCGCCGCCTGCATGACCTGGGCGACGGCACCCGATACGGCTTCCTGGCCGGGACTGCGGTTGTCATCACCGGAGGTGTTGCCCGTCGCGGACTGGGCGGCGGCACCCAGGATGCTGGTCAAGAAAGCGCTGCGGAAAATGGATCCCGAGTGCTGTGTATACTGGTCCTTCATGCCCGGCATGCCCGTCCCGTCGATGGCGTTCTGGTTCGGGAGCTGGATGCTCGTGCCGTCCGGTAAAATGATCCGGTTGAAGACGACACCGATACGTGCATTGCCGCGGCTGCCGGCCTTGCCGGATGTACCGATGATACGGCTTCCCTGCGGAATCAATAGGTGCATGCCCGTCTGGCTGTCGTAGACATCCTGACGGACTTCGGCGACGACGTCGCTTCCCGGGACGTCACTGGTGATTCCCGTAAGGAGCGTCGCCGGGATGACCGATCCGGCATAAAGGGCACACATGGCACCGCCCGATCCGGCATCATTTTCAAGATACGTGGCATCGGAAGACGAAGCCTTCGAAGCGTCTGCCGAAGGCGCCGATCCCGTAACGTTCGTCCCAGTAGTGTTGGCCTGTTTCAGCATGGCCTGTGTCGCCTGGACGGCGGTCTTGAAGGCGATGGAACTGTTCATGGCTTCGGCCTCAGCCTTGGCAGCTTCCTGGGCGGCCTTGTCCGCCGCGGACTCCTTGGTGATGCTGACGCTGGCCGCAGAAGAAGACGGACGAGCCGGCGCGGGAGCTGCGGCCGGCGCGGACGAATAGGAACCCGCCGGGGCACTTGCGGCACTGCTTCGGACAGCCGGCGCGGCGGCCGGAGCCGATGAGGTGTTCGCGTATTTTTCTTTATAGTTCGTCCCCGCAGGACGGGCGGCGGCCGCGGTGGCCGTGACGGGTTTCGTCGTCGTGCCGTAGCCGTGGTTGGCCCCCTGAGGGGCCTTGTTCTGGCCGTTCGCTTTGGCGTCTTTTGCGGCCTTCTGGTCTTCGTACTTCGAGATTTCGCCGTACGATCCCGGGAGTCCGTTCGGCGAGACCTGGGCGACCTGTTTCGTATTGGCCTGCTTCTTCGCCGATGTGCCAGACGAGCTGAACATGGTGTTCGCGAGGACCGCCCCGACGGCGACGACGGCGACGGCCGCGCCGGCTCCGAGGATGGTCTTACGCTTGAGCATCTTGGCATTGCTGCCTTCTTCTTCCTCGTCTTCCGGCATCTCCATATCGTCCTCTTCTTCCGGGTCATAATCCGGTGTGACGTACGACCGATCGAGGTCCTCCTGGGTCAGTTTCTGGAGCTCTGCCGTGTCCTGGAACTCGCCTTCTTCGTCGCGGTGGCGGAAGTGGTTCACCTTCTTCCGGCACCGTTCGAGGATGTCGAGAATCGGACCTGGCAGGTTATGGTTCAGGTTCATTTCGAATCACCTCCTCCTGGTTGTAATACCGGCTGATACAAGTCGTTTTTATCCGACGGATAGATGTCGACATAGGACTCGCTGGAGTAGCGGAGCCGGGCGTGGGTGAAGACGCGATCGGCGATGAAATATCCGTCCCGGTAGCGGTAGTTGACGAGCTCTTCCTTGTTGCGATCGTTCACGCGGTAGAGCGTCGGCTGATCGTACTTATTAGACCTTGGCATGTGGATGTACGTGCGGGTCCCGTCGTCGAAAATCTCCGTCGGGAAGACGTCGCTCGTGAGCTTGCCGTGTTTCTTCAATTTATAATTCCGGTTGATGGATTTGAGGACGTACGTGTCGCCCTTCTTCACTGTGTACATATCGAGGAAGTTCTTCTCGGCCTTGTTCTTGTAGGGCAGGGGATGGTCGACGAGTTTCCGGAAACTGACGTCTTCCGGGAATTCCCATTCGACGATAGGCGTGTAGTCCCCGTCGTCGGCAACGACATATAATCGGTAGCTGTGCTGATCGGTGTTGATGATCATATTGGTGGCGATCCCAGAGCGCAGGGGCTTGATATAGATGTGGGTCACATTGCCCACATTCGACTGATCGATGAGCCAGCGTTTCGTATCGCCGCCGCCGATGAACGTGACCTTCTCACCGGCACGAAGGGTGATGTCGGACAGGTAGCCGACATGGGTGTGGACTTCAAATAACGAATCGGGTTTATAGGTGTAGACGACCTTCGCAGCTTCGCAGTCGCCGTCGCTGGCTTCATACGTCGACTTATCCATAGCAAAGCTCGTCGAAAGACAGCCAAGGCAGGCCGCCAGCACCAGCCCGGTCTTTAGGGTGTGTGTCATTTCGCGGCCTCCTTAGCATCCGTCGTAGCTTCCAGGGCAAAGGTCATGTCCTTGATCTTGAGCCCGAGCGGATTAATGAGTAATTCCTGTTCTTTCGTAGGCGGATCGACGATGACGGTAAAGAGCGCGACGTAATGTTTCTGTTTGTCGGGCGCCACTTCACTGCCACCAGTGATCGAGAAATCCCGTTCGACCCAGCGGACCTGGTAGACGTTCTTCGTCCCCGGCTGGAGCTGGATAGAAGTGATGACCGGCTGGACCGTCATCTTACCGAGCTTCGTCGTCGGGTTGTCCTGCTTATAGAGGGCCGTGAGTTTCGCACCGCCTTCCTGGGTCAGGAAGTGCTGCGCCTTGTCCCAGTTGTTCTTGTACTGGACGGGGTCCATGGGGACGCCGCGGGTGTCCATGACGAACTGGGCCAGGAAATGGGTGATCTCAGCTTCACGGGGCGAGTAGTTCGTCGCCTTGAGCTGGCCGCCTGTTTCGACCTGGCCGGTGGCATTATCGACGCGGACAACGTAGGTCTTATAGTTGTACGTCGTCGCTACCAGCACCGTCGCTACGACGCAGATACCGCAGAGGATCGTAAGGTACCGGTTGAGCTTCCGGGCATGGGTCAGATCCCGCAGGGCGTTCGCGATATCGTCGCCGTAATGACCG
>OIYF01000404.1_pt1 | contig 17780 bp, 20 predicted proteins | sample 1587971 | NCBI WGS metagenome assembly OIYF01 (sample SAMN03283248) | human gut metagenome | biome: human-associated habitat; material: feces | host: Homo sapiens | place: Peru | collected 2012 | reverse complement strand
GGCATCGGCGGCGGTGCGCAGGCAGCTCTGGCCGAAGCGGGCATCAAGCTCTACGGCGGTGTCAGCGGGGACGCTGATGCTGCGGTGAGCGCATTGCTCAACGGAAATCTGGGCTACGATCCCAATGTTCACTGTGACCACCATGATCATGAGCACGGCGAGGCTGGTCACTCCTGCGGTGACCACGGCTGCGGCAAGCATAGCTGCCATTGATATGGAACGCACACTGACACAACTTCCGTTCTGGTCATCCTTGACCGAACAGGAGCAAGAAACGCTACGCCGAAGTGCCTTTGTCCGTCATTATAAAAAGGGTGCGTTCGTTCACAGCAGCGACAATGAATGTCTCGGAATGCTGCTTATTCTTTCCGGCGAGATCCGCACCTATCTTCTCTCTGATGAGGGGCGGGAGGTAACGCTGTTCCGCCTGTATCCGGGCGAACTATGCGTGCTTTCCGCCTCCTGCGTGATCAGTCAGATCACCTTTGATACGCAAATGACTGCCGGAATGGATACGGACGTTCTGATTATCCCTGCAAATGTCATTGCTGCACTCAAGGAGAAAAATCTCCATGTCCGCTGTTTTCTCTATGAACTGGCAACGAAACGGTTTTCTGATGTGATGTGGGCGATGCAGCAGATCATGTTCAAGGGGCTGGATCGGCGGCTGGCAGAATTTCTCCTTGCCGAAGCGGAGCGTACCGGCTCCGACACGATACGCATGACCCATGAGCAGATCGCCCAGCACATCAGCTCGGCGCGGGAGGCGGTGGCGCGGATGCTCAAGAGCTTCTCGGAGGACGGGCTGGTGGAGCTGAAGCGCGGTGCGATCACGCTGCGGGATACAGGCGGATTGAATCACTTAAAATGAAAATATTGTTTTTAACACGAATCCGTGTTATAATATGAGCAGAAAAAGCTGAAAGGAGCATCGACCATGAAAGAAACGAAATACGCAGGTACTCAAACCGAAAAAAATCTGATGGCTGCCTTTGCCGGTGAGTCCGAGGCACGCAACAAGTACACCTATTTTGCATCCAAGGCCAAGAAGGAAGGCTACGAGCAGATCGCGGCGCTGTTCCTCAAAACCGCTGATAATGAGAAGGAACACGCCAAGCTGTGGTTCAAAGAGCTGAACGGCATTGGCGACACCGCCGAAAACCTTCTCTCCGCCGCTGAGGGCGAGAACTACGAGTGGACGGATATGTACGACGGCTTTGCCAAAACCGCCGATGAGGAAGGTTTCCATGAGCTGGCCCAGCGTTTCCGCCTGGTAGCCGCCATTGAAAAGCACCATGAGGAGCGCTACCGTGCCCTGCTGCACAATGTGGAGATGGCGGAGGTCTTTGCCAAGAGCGAGGTCAAGGTGTGGGAGTGCCGCAACTGCGGTCACATCGTCGTGGGCGAGAAGGCCCCGGAGGTTTGCCCCACCTGCAACCATCCCCAGAGCTATTTTGAAATTCACGCAGAAAACTATTAAAGAAAGAAAAGGAGAATTATCATGGAGCAGAAGTTTTACATTTGCAAGCATTGCGGTAACATCATTGCCAAAGTTAAGGACGCAGGCGTCCCTGTTGTCTGCTGCGGCGAGCCGATGAGCGAGATCGTTCCCGGCACCACCGACGCCGCCGTGGAGAAGCACGTCCCTGTCTGGACGGTGGAAAACGGCATCGTCCATGTCAAGGTCGGCTCCGTGGAGCACCCCATGCTGCCGGAGCACTACATCGAATGGGTATCTCTCCAGACCAAGCAGGGCAATCAGCGTAAGGAACTGCATCCCGGCGAAAAGCCGGAGGTCTGCTTCGCGCTCTGCGAGGGCGACGAGGTCGAGGCGGTCTACGCCTACTGCAACCTCCACAGTCTGTGGAAAGCGTGATCGTTCCGCGCATGGTATCTTAGAACCAACATAGAGAACTGAATGTCATGTATTGCAGGCAGGAGGCAAACAAGTCATGAAAGCACATAAATATTGGTCAATCGGAGCGGTAATTACCATGTTTGGAACTTTTTGCACTGGATATAAAGGCTCAAAAACAGCGCATAAGTACTTTGCGCTTAGTTCCTTGATCTGCATGGTTATGGCAGTATATACGGGTCATAAAATGATTTCAGGGAATAAGAAAACAAAGAGAGTAAAACAAGCGGAAGCTGTGGATATTCTTTGAGTAAGATAGGAATCGTTATTGTTTCTGATGACGATAAAGTCGGGCTAATGTTGTGTGCGAAATAAAAAACATCAAAGGAGAATTTCATTATGAAATATGTATGTGATGTGTGTGGTTGGGAATACGATGAAGAAAAGGGCTATCCGGAAGGCGGCATTGCACCGGGTACAAAATGGGAAGATATTCCGGATGATTTTGAATGCCCCTTATGTTCAGTTGGCAAAGATCAGTTTTCTGCGGCTGAGTAAAGAAGTACAACAGGACCTATAAATAAAGAGCTGTGAAGCGGTATCTTACATACTGCTTCACAGCTCTTTTGGGTTTGTACAAAAATTTCCGTAATGTAACCTCGTCACAGAAAAATGCTTTGCCATGCGGTATGATAAAGCCACGATAAAGAAAGAGGTGGCGAACATGAAAATCAAGCTCAATCCCGATCAGGAGATTGTCAATACCATCCGGGAAGGACTCAAGCGCACCGGCGGATACTGTCCCTGCCGCAGGGAGCGCACAGAGGCAACCAAATGTATGTGCCAGGAGTTTAAGGATCAAATTGCAGATCCGCTCTTCGAGGGATTCTGCCACTGTATGCTCTATTACAAATCCTTGCAGGATTAAGGGAGGAACGCTATGCTGTCAAAGAAACTGGCCGTCGTAGATAGGACGCGGTGTGTCGCCTGCGGTGTGTGTGAAAATACCTGTCCACTGGGGGCCGTCAAGGTGCGCCGTGGCTGCTACGCCGCCGTGGAGGCGGAACGCTGCGTAGGCTGCGGCAAGTGCGCAAAGCTCTGTCCCGTCGGCTGCATTGAGGTGAAAGTGAGGGCTGACGCATGAAAGCAAAGCATTGGTACGATTACCTGTGGGTATATGCCATCATCTATTTTGCACTGGGCTTTTTCAATATCCTGTTCGCGTGGCTGGGCATGATCGATTTTCTTCTGCCGCTGCTTTTAGCCATCTTTGGCGGGAACAAATTCTTTTGCAACCACCTCTGCGGACGGGGTCAACTGTTCAGCAAGCTGGGGACAGACCTTAAATGCTCCCGCTGCAAGCCCACGCCCCGCTGGATGTCCTCCAAGTGGTTCCGTTATGGCTTTTTGCTCTTTTTCCTGACGATGTTCGGCAACATGGTGTTCCAGACCTATCTGGTCGCTGCGGGTGCTGCGTCCCTGCGGGAGGCCATTAAGCTGTTCTGGACATTCCGTGTGCCGTGGGGCTGGACTTATACAGCCGGTACAGTCGCTGATTGGGTGGCGCAGTTCAGCTTCGGCTTTTATAGCCTCATGCTGACCTCTCTGCTGCTGGGTCTGATCGTTATGGTGCTCTACAAGCCCCGCACATGGTGTGCGTTTTGTCCGATGGGAACCATGACGCAGGGTATTTGCAAGCTGAAAAACAAAGAATATAATAAAGATAACAGAAAGGAGCCTTACTCATGGCTGAACTGAAAATTACTGCTGCGAATTTTGAAAACGAGGTACTGCGTTCCGACAAACCCGTTTTGCTGGATTTCTACGCGGACTGGTGCGGACCGTGCAAAATGCTCTCTCCCATACTGCATGAGCTTGCCGAAGAAAAAAGCGGTACGCTCAAGGTGGGCAAGGTCAATGTGGACGAGCAGATGGAGCTGGCGATGCGTTTTCAGGTATCCAGCATCCCGATGCTGGTCGTATTCAAGGATGGAAAGGCCGTTGCCAAATCGGTCGGCTATCGGCCTAAGTCGGAGATCGCCGCCATGGTGGAGGGCGCAAGATGAAAGTTGTGATCGTAGGCGGCGTGGCCGGCGGCGCGTCTGCCGCCGCCCGCATCCGCCGTTTGGATGAACACGCGCAGATCATCATGATCGAGCGCAGCGGCTATGTGTCCTATGCCAACTGCGGTCTGCCGTATTATGTGGGCGGTGTGATCAAAGAGCAGGAAGAACTGACACTGCAAACTCCGGAGAGCTTCTGGGATCGTTTTCGCATTGATGTGCGGGTACGGCAGGAAGTAACTGCGATCAATCCCACAGAGAAAACCGTCACCGTTCACGCATTGGATAGTGGAAAGGTCTACACGGAAACCTATGACAAACTGCTCCTCGCACCCGGCGCAAAGCCGACGGTTCCTGCGCTTTCCGGCGTCAGCAGTGAGCGTGTTTTCACGCTGCGCACCGTGGAGGATACCCTCCGCATCAGGCACTTTGTAGAGGATCAGAAGCCGAAAACCGCTGTTTTGGCTGGCGGCGGCTTTATCGGTCTGGAAATGGCGGAAAACCTTGCAGAAATGGGCGTTTCCGTCACCATCGTTCAGCGGCCCAAGCAGCTATTAGCGCCGCTGGATGCGGATATGGCGAGCTTTGTCCATGCGGAAATGCGCAGACACGGCGTGGCTCTGCGGTTGGGTGAAACCGTCACCGGATTCCGACAGGACGGAGATTCCGTGCTGACCCTGTTGGAGGGTAGTGAGCCGCTGCATTCGGATATGGTGCTGCTGGCCATCGGTGTTACCCCGGATACGCATTTGGCAAAAGAAGCCGGACTCAGGCTTGGTATTCGTGGCAGCATCGCTGTCAACGAGCGGATGGAAACCTCCGTGCCGGACATCTACGCTGTGGGCGATGCCGTAGAGGTCACCCATTTCGTGACCGGCCAAAAAGCATTGATCTCGCTGGCGGGGCCTGCCAACAAGCAGGGACGCATTGCCGCTGACAATATCTGCGGCGGAAACAGCCGCTTTCACGGCTCTCAGGGCTCGTCTGTTCTGAAGCTGTTTGGCTTGACAGCGGCCTCTACGGGGATCAATGAAAAGGCGGCGCAGGCAGCAGGGATCGCTTACGACAAAGTCGTACTTTTCCCGGCATCCCACGCTGCCTATTATCCCGGCGCACAGTCTATGGCAATGAAGGTACTGTATGAAAAAGAAAGCCTGCGGCTGCTCGGTGCGCAGATCGTTGGCGGCGACGGTGTGGACAAGCGCATTGATGTACTGGCAACGGCCATTCGCGCAAAAATGACAGCTTTGGAACTGACGGAGCTTGACCTTTCCTATGCGCCGCCCTATTCCTCTGCCAAGGATCCGGTCAATATGGCCGGTTTTATGATCGAGGATTTGGAGAGCGGGAAGGTGCGGCAGTTCCATTGGAATGAGGTTGAGGACTTGCCTTGCGATGGCAGTGCGACGCTGCTGGACGTCCGTACGGAAGGCGAATATCGGCGTGGGCACTTGAATGGATTCCGCAATATTCCACTGGACGATCTGCGGGAGCATTTGGACGAGTTAGACCGGGGTAAGCCTGTTTATGTGAATTGCCAGACAGGGCTTCGCAGTTATCTGGCCTGCCGACTTTTGACGCAGTACGGTTTCACCTGTTCCCATCTCTCCGGCGGATACAGTTTTTATCAGGTCGTAACACAAGAGCAGCAGACAGCGCGGAGCGCCTATCCCTGCGGAATGGAGAAGCTATGAGTGAAAATTTATTTGGCTTGACGGTTGCGGCAGATAAAGGCTTGGATGATTTGCAATGCCAGCGCCTTTTAAGCGAAAATCGCAGGTATCAGGAAGTCATGCTGCAATACCGATGTGCGCTGAAAGCACTGGAAAGCAGGTTGGAAATTCTAAACGAAGAGTTTTCATTGCAGCATGATCGCAATCCGATAGAAAGTATGAAAAGCCGCTTGAAGTCGCCGTCCAGCATTATGAATAAGATGCAGAAGCGCGGACTTTCTCTGGATTTTCCGACCATGCAGGCAAATATCATGGATGTTGCCGGTGTGCGTGTGATCTGCTCTTTCGAGGAGGATGTGTTCTTTTTGGCAAAGTGCTTAAAAAAACAGTCTGACATTGAAATCATCACAGAGAAAGATTATATTTCACACCCTAAGCCAAATGGCTATCGCAGTCTGCACCTGACGATCCGGCTGCCGGTATTCTTTGCGGAAAAAGAGATCCATGTGCCGGTGGAGATACAACTCCGTACAATCGCTATGGACTTCTGGGCAAGCCTTGAGCATACCATCCGCTATAAGAAAAACTTGCCGATAAATGCTGAAGTCGAAACTGAACTGAAAGAGTGCGCCGATTCCAGCAGAGAATGGGATGGTAAAATGGAGCATCTACTGCACATCCTAACTTAATTCGTCGAATATAAAATGAAAAGCACGCACTTTATTGCTTGTTTCGGTTGGATGGCTTAGGCTTGTCAGGGATCGCCACATCCGCCTTGGGTGGGTGATCGCTGAGAGCCCCAACCGATTTCTCTGTTTTCTGGTTTTCAGTCATAGTCTTTTCTGCTTTCGGCGGACTGCCACGGCACAGCTTTTTCGGCTTCTATAATTGTAAGGAACATGGCTTTTCGCTGAATGGAAAGCGAAGCTGACCCGGGCTGGGGCGGTCTGTATGAAAGCGATATTTTTTTGAAATAATCTTGACAAAATTTATCAAGATTGATATGATAGTATTAACAAGCAAGCGAAAAGAGGATGTGGAGCATGATCATCACCAAAGAGACGGACTACGCGCTGCGCATTTTGCGGGTGCTGCTGGACGGGGAGAAGCATTCGGTGGCCGAGATGTCGGAAACGGAATTGATCCCCAATCAGTTTGCCTACCAGATTCTGCGCAAGCTCTCCGCCGGCAATTTGGTGCGGGTGAGCCGCGGCGCTCTCGGCGGCTGCGAGCTGTCCTGCGATCTGGACGCGACCTCCCTCTACGATCTCATGGGGGTCGTGGGGGAGCGGGGCATCCTGTGCGCCTGCATGGAGCCGGGATATGAATGCCACTGGCAGGACAAGCATGGGCGGTGCGCCATCCACTGTCAGCTGGCGGCCTTGCAGCAAAAGCAGGACGAGGCGTTCCGTGCCGTGAGCCTGCGCAGGCTGCTGACCGGCGGATCCGATCCCCAAGATACAAGCGAGCTGTAAAATTTTAAGAGGAGGTACCCGTATGCTGTTTCAAACCACGGCGGCGCACGAAGAGCTGCGCGCGAAGATCCGGAGTTTTGCGGAGGAGGAGATCAAGCCACTCGCATTTTTAATGGATCAGAACAATGAGTTTCCCGAGGAGGCTGTCAAGAAGCTGGGTAAGCTGGGCTGGATGGGCATTCCCTACCCCAAGGAGTACGGCGGTGCCGGTCTTGATGCTCTGAGCTACGCCATCGCGGTGGAGGAGCTGGCCCGTGTGGACGGCGGCGCGGGCGTAATCCTCTCCGCCCACGTCTCCCTCGGCTCATGGCCCATTTTCGCCTATGGCACCGAGGAGCAGAAGAAGAAATATCTGGTTCCGCTGGCCAAGGGCGAGAAGATCGGCGCCTTCGGCCTCACGGAGCCCAACGCCGGATCCGACGCCGGCGGCACGGAGACCACGGCGCTGGATAAGGGGGACTACTACCTCCTCAACGGCGGCAAGATCTTCATTACCAACGCCCCTAAGGCGGACACCTATGTGGTTTTCGCCGTCACCACGCCGGACATCGGCACCCGGGGCATCTCCGCTTTCATCGTGGAGAAGGGCTGGAAGGGCTTTGAGTTCGGCGACCACTATGACAAGATGGGTATTCGCTCCTCCTCCACGGCGGAGCTGATCTTCAACGACGTGAAGGTTCCCAAGGAAAACCTATTGGGCAAGGAGGGCGAGGGCTTCAAGATTGCCATGTCCACGCTGGACGGCGGACGCATCGGCATCGCCGCGCAGGCGCTGGGCATCGCCCAGGGCGCGTTTGAGCACGCGTTGAGCTATTCCAAGGAGCGCGTCCAGTTCGGCAAGCCCATCGCGGCCCAGCAGAGCATCGCCTTCAAGCTGGCGGATATGGCCACCAAGCTGCGCTGCGCCCGGTTCCTCATCTACTCCGCGGCGGAGCTGAAGGAGCAGCACGCGCCTTACGGCATGGAGTCCGCCATGGCGAAGATGTACGCCTCGGACATCGCGCTGGAGGTCACCAACGATGCCTTGCAGATCCACGGCGGCAGCGGCTTCCTCAAGGGCATGGAGGTGGAACGGGCCTACCGCGACGCCAAGATCACCACCATCTACGAGGGCACTAACGAGATCCAGCGGGTGGTCATCGCCTCTCATCTGGTGGGCAGGCTGGGCAAGAGCTCCGGCGGCGAGAGCCGTTCGGCGGCCAAGAAACCCGCGCCCATCACCGGCATTCGCAAAAAGACCATCTTCCGGGAGGGGGATGCTGCCCAGCAGGTGGCCGACCTTGTGGCGGCGCTGAAGAAGGACGGTCACGACTTCTCCGTGGGCATCCCCATGGATACGCCCATCCCGCAGGCGGAGCGGGTGGTCTCCGCGGGCAAGGGCATCGGGGAGAAAAAGAACATGAAACTGGTAGAGTCGCTGGCCAAGGCCGCCGGCGCGGCCATCGGTTCTTCCCGCCCTGTGGCGGAGACTCTCAAATATCTGCCGCTGAACCGCTATGTGGGTATGTCCGGTCAGAAGTTCACCGGCAATCTGTACATCGCCTGCGGCATCTCCGGCGCATCCCAGCACCTTAAGGGCATCAAGGACGCCTCCACCATCGTGGCCATCAATAAGAACGGTAACGCGCCTATCTTCAAGAACTGCGACTACGGCATCGTGGGCGATGTGGAGGAGATCCTGCCCCTGCTCACCGCTGCGCTGGATAGCGGCGAAAAGCTGCCCGCGCCGCCCATGGTAAAGATGAAGCGGCCCACGCCGCCGAAGCCCGCCCCCATCGGCGACCGCTACGTCTGCAGCGGCTGCGGCTACGAGTATGTGCCGGAGTTGGGCGACGAGGACGGCGAGATCGCGCCCGGTACGCTCTTTGAGCAGCTTCCCGCCGAGTGGGTGTGTCCCGAGTGCGCGGAGACGAAGGATCAATTTGTAAAGGCTTGAGGCCGTGAAGGAGGCAAGATAAGATGTATTGCGTGCGTAAAGTAACGAACGACCTCTACTGGGTGGGCGCCAACGACCATCGCCTGGCCCTGTTTGAAAACTGCTTTCCCATTCCCCGGGGCGTAAGCTACAACGCCTACTGCCTGCTGGATGAAAAGACGGTGCTCTTTGACACGGTGGACTGGTCTGCCTGCCGCCAGCTTTTGGAAAATCTGGCGTATGTGCTGGATGGCCGCGAGCTGGACTACCTGCTGGTCAACCATCTGGAGCCGGATCACGCCGCCTGCATCGAGGAGATCCTGCTGCGCCATCCCAAGGTGAAACTGATCTCCAACGAGAAGGCATTCATGCTCATGCGGCAGTTCGGCTTCCATGTGGACGGACATGAGTGCATCGAGGTGAAGGAGGGCGACACCTTCTCCTTCGGCAAGCACACCGTCACCTTTGTGGGCGCGCCTATGGTTCACTGGCCGGAGGCCATGGTGACCCTCGACGTCACCGACGGCGTCCTCTTTTCCGCCGACGCCTTCGGCACCTTCGGCGCGCTGGACGGCAAGCTGTTCGCCGACGAGGTGGACTTCGAGCGGGACTGGCTGGACGACGCCCGCCGCTACCTCACCAACATCGTGGGCAAGTACGGCCCCCACATCCAGCTCCTGCTGAAAAAGGCCGGCGGCGTTTTGGATCAGATCAAGTACATCTGCCCGCTCCACGGCCCCGTGTGGCGCAAGGATCTGGGCTGGTTCATCGAAAAGTACGACACATGGAGCCGCTATGCCCCTGAGACCCAGGGCGTGCTCATCGTCTACGCCTCTATGTACGGCAACACGGAGAACGCGGCGCAGGCGCTGGCGGCGTCGCTCTGCGATAAGGGCATGAGCAAGGTGGCGATGTACGATGTGTCCTCCACTCATGTCTCCCAGCTGATCTCCGAGGCGTTTAAGTACAGTCACATTGTCCTGGCCTCTGTGACCTACAACCTCGGCATCTACCCCGCCATGCATGACTTCCTCATGGATATGAAGGCACTGAATCTGCAAAACCGCACCTTTGCCATCATTGAAAACGGCTCATGGGCGGTGAAGTCCGGTGACCTCATGCAGAAATTCGTCAACGATGAGCTTAAGAACATGACGGTGCTCAACGAGCGGCTCAGCCTCGCCTCGTCCATGGGCACGGACAAGCGCACTGAGCTGGAAGCACTGGCGGACGCCATTCTGGAATCTATGAAGTGACTGGCAGGGAAGCCAAAACCAAGACAACAGACAACAAACAGCCCCGCCGCGTCGGCTGCAGAAAAACCGGCTTTCAAAAACAGAGCGGGCAAGCGTGATACTGCGCTTGCCCGCTCTTTGCCCAAAAGGACATGAGAAGTGACCGGAGAAGATGAGAGGATCGAAATGGAGATCAGAAAACGAAACGGGGAGTCTGTTCCCTTTCAACAGGAGAAAATTTTCAACGCCATGAAAAAGGCGTTTGACGGACAGGGCAAGGAGATCGGGAGCAGAGAGATGGATGAGATCCTCGCCACCGTTCTCAACAATCTCTCCGTCACAGTGCCGCTCACCGTAGAACGTGTGCAGGACGAGGTGGAGCGAACGCTCATGGAGCGCGGACACTATGAGGTGGCCAAGGCGTACATCCTCTACCGCGAAAAGCGGTCTGCGCTGCGCCGTGTCCGGCATACCATCGCGCGGACGGTGGGGGATGACTCGCTTGACGAGGTGCTGCGCCGCATCCAGATGGATTTTACCGAGGAAGTCTACTCCCTCGCGGCGCTTCAAATGAAGTTTGAGAGCTTCTGTCGCCCGGGCATGACGGAGGATGAGCGGGCTGAGGCACTGACCAAGGCAGCGGTAGAGCTGACTACGGCAGAGGCACCCAAGTGGGAGTTCATCGCGGCGCGGCTTCTGAACCACTCCTTTCGCTGTCGCAACGCACAGGAATGGGAGGGGCGCGGCGTCGGCGACCTCTATGGCAGGCTTCGCTATCTGACGGATAAGGGACTCTACGGTGACTATATCCTTGCCCACTATACCCACGAGGAGATTGCCATGGCGGAGGACTTTCTCTGCCCGGAACGGGACGAGCTGTTCACCTACTCCGGCCTTGACCTGCTGCTCAAACGCTATGTGATCCAGTCACGCAGCCGCGTGCCGCTGGAAACACCGCAGGAGATGTTTTTGGGTATCGCGCTGCATCTTGCTATGAACGAAGGCTCTGACCGCATGGGGTGGGTAAAACGCTTTTACGATATGCTCAGCCGTATGGAGGTCACGATGGCGACACCTACCATGTCCAACGCACGAAAGCCCTACCATCAGCTTTCAAGCTGCTTTGTGGACACTGTGCCGGACAGTCTGGACGGCATCTACCGCTCGCTGGACAACTTCGCAAAGGTCTCTAAATTCGGCGGTGGAATGGGGATGTACTTCGGTAAGGTGCGCGCTGCAGGCAGCACCATCCGCGGCTTTCAAGGGGCGGCGGGCGGTGTTATCCGCTGGATCCGGCTGGTCAACGACACCGCCGTGGCGGTGGATCAGTTGGGGATGCGGCAGGGCGCTGTGGCGGTTTACTTAGACGCATGGCACCGGGATCTGCCGGAATTCCTTCAACTGCGCACCAACAACGGCGACGACCGCATGAAGGCACATGATGTGTTTCCCGCCGTGTGCTATCCGGATCTCTTCTGGCGACTGGCGGAGGAGAACATAGACGCGCCGTGGCATCTCATGTGTCCGCATGAGATCCTCACGGTCAAGGGCTACGCTCTGGAGGATTACTGGGGTACGGAATGGGAGAAGCGGTATCTGGACTGCGTCAATGACCCGCGCATCGAAAAGCGCAGCGTCACCGTCAAGGACATCGTGCGGCTGGTGCTTCGCTCGGCAGTGGAGACCGGCACGCCCTTCGCCTTCAACCGCGACAGCGTAAATCGTATGAACCCAAACGGCCACACGGGAATGATCTATTGCTCCAATCTCTGCACGGAGATCGCGCAGAACATGGCGCCCATCGAGCATATCAGCACTGAGGTGCACACGGAGAACGGCGACACAGTGGTGGTGACGGCCACACGCCCAGGTGAGTTTGTGGTCTGCAACCTGGCGAGTCTGTCTCTCGGTAATCTGCCGGTGGAGGACGAGGCCTATATGGAACGCACGGTGGAAACGGCCATCCGCGCACTGGATAATGTGATCGACCTCAACTTCTACCCGTTGGAATACGCGCGGCTTACCAATCAGAAGTACCGCAGCATCGGCCTGGGCGTCAGCGGCTACCACCACATGCTGGCAAAGCGCGGCATCCGCTGGGAGAGCGAGGAGCACCTTGCCTTCACCGACGCGGTGTTCGAGCACATCAACTACGCCGCCGTCAAGGCGGACGCAGCACTGGCACGGGAAAAGGGTCGTTACGCACTCTTTGAGGGCAGCGACTGGCAGACGGGCGCGTATTTTGAAAAGCGGGGTTATACCTCCGAAAAGTGGCAGGCGCTTGCGGAAACGGTGGCGGTGCAGGGAATGCGCAACGCCTATCTGCTGGCGGTCGCACCGACCTCCAGCACATCTATCCTCTCCGGCACGTCGGCGGGCATCGATCCAATTATGAAGAAATTCTTCTTAGAGGAGAAAAAGGGCAGCATGCTGCCCCGCGTTGCCCCGGAGCTTTCTATGGATACATGGTGGTACTATAAGGCGGCGCATCTGATCGACCAAAGCTGGTCGGTGCGCGCCGCGGGCCTTCGCCAGAGACATATTGACCAGGCGCAGAGCATGAATCTCTATATCACCAATGACTATTCCATGCGTCAGGTGCTCAGACTGTATTTAGAGGCGTGGAGGGTCGGCGTCAAGACCATTTACTATGTCCGCAGCAAGGCCCTTGAGGTCGAGGACTGCGAAAGCTGCTCGTCATAAGGAGGATAGCATGACGGAACTGAAGAAAAAGCCCCTCTTTAACCCGGAGGGCGACCTTGATGTGCGCCTGCGGCGCATGATCGGCGGCAATACCACCAACCTCAACGACTTCAACAATATGAAGTACGCTTGGGTCAGCGACTGGTACCGGCAGGCCATGAACAACTTTTGGATCCCTGAGGAGATCAATCTCTCGCAGGATGTGAAGGACTATCCCCGCCTGCTGTCAGCCGAGCGCAGCGCCTACGATAAAATTCTGAGTTTTCTTGTCTTTTTGGATTCCATTCAGACAGCGAACCTGCCTAATATCGGCGCCTACATTACCGCCAACGAGGTCAATCTCTGCCTGTCCATTCAGGCGTTTCAGGAGTGTGTCCACTCACAGAGCTACAGCTATATGCTCGACACCATCTGTTCCCCCGTGGAGCGCAATGACATCCTCTACCAATGGAAAACGGACGAGCATCTGCTGCGCCGCAACACCTTCATTGGGGACTGCTACAACGAGTTTCAGGAGCGGAAGGACGCTCCCACGCTGCTGCGCGTGATGATGGCGAACTATATTTTGGAGGGCATCTATTTTTACAGCGGCTTTATGTTCTTCTACAATCTCTCCCGAAACGGGAAGATGCCCGGCTCGGCGCAGGAGATTCGCTACATAAACCGCGATGAGAACACGCACTTGTGGCTGTTCCGCAATATCATCACGGAGCTGCAAAAGGAGCAGCCGGAGTTGTTCACCGCCGAGAGCGTACAAGCGCTGCGCGAGATGATGCGTGAGGGCGTGGAGCAGGAGATCGCATGGGGGCATTATGTGATCGGCGACGACATCCCGGGGCTGAACCGGCAGATGATCAGCGATTACATCCGCTATCTCGGCAATCTTCGCTGGACGAGCCTTGGCTATCCGGCATTGTATCCGGGCTTTGAGAGCGAACCGGAGAGCATGGAATGGGTCAGCCAGTACGCCGACGCCAACATGGTCAAGACCGATTTCTTTGAGGCACGCAGTACCGCCTACGCCAAGAGCACCGCACTGATAGACGATTTATAAGAAAACCAAAGACATCAGAATAGGAGATACTACTATGAATTACAGCGCTATGATTCAAAATCGCAGATCCGTTCACGCATTCCGCGAAAAGGAAGTTCCGAGCGAGGCTATCGGCCAGCTCCGATCCTACTATGAAAAGACCTGCCCCCGTCTTGTCCCGGAGATTGCAACGGAGTTGATCGTCTTGGACAAGGATGCACAGCCGGCGCTGGAGAGCTCAGCGGGCTATAAGCAATTTCTCATCGGAGCACCGCACTACCTGCTCCTTATGTCTGCCCCGCATTCCTATGCGGCCATCAACGCCGGCTACATGATGGAAGATCTCGTCCTCAAGCTGACTGAGTTGGACATTGACACCTGCTGGATGACCTTCACCGACAGCGACAAAATCAAAAAGGCACTGTCTCTCACCACCCCGTTAGAGGTGGCGGCAATCGTTGCCTTTGGCTACGGGGAAAAGACCGCAAAAAAGCTGCGGCTGAATATCCTAAGTATGTCTCAGATCGATGTGCGGGCCGAGCAGCAGTACTACGCGCCCAAAAAGGGCGTGCATGATTTGGTTCACATGGGGAGCTGGAGCAACAAGTCTGGGCTTGACGAGATGATGGACTTCTACGACGATATGCTCTGGCAGTCCTTCTACGCCGCTTCGCTCTCCCCCAGCTATCTCAACCGTCAGCCCTATGGCTTCCTTGTGCAGGATCACAGCATCTATTTGGTGCAGCAGGAGGATGCCTACACCGATAATTTGGATGCCGCATTGGATCTCGGTATTGTCATGCTCCACTTCTCCGCCGTCGCCTCCCAGTGGGCGGGGCAGGTACGCTGGGAACTTTCACCTGCTGCGCCCGACGGCCTGCCGGAAGGACTTCGCTCCGCTGCGGTGTACCACATGTAACGACTCTGGGGGAAGCAAGGCAACGGTAAAATGCGCGACCGTCGATCCGCGGTTGAGCGTATGTTCCATTAGAAAAGAAAAACCTATCAGTCAGAGTCTGATTAAGGAAAATAGGAGGTATTTTTTATATGGTTATCCGAACGGTAACAGATGCCATCCGCTATGTAGGGGTGGATGATAACACATTGGCACTCTTTGAAAACCAGTACCCCGTCCAGCCTATGGGAGTGAGCTACAACTCCTATGTCATTCTGGATGAGAAGATCGCCGTGATGGACAGCGTGGACGCACGGGCGGCGGAAGAATGGCTTTCCAATGTAGCGCAGGTGTTGGAGGGGCGCAGCCCCGACTATCTTGTGGTCACACACATGGAGCCGGATCATTCCGGCAGCCTCATGCGGCTGGCACAAAAGTACCCGGAGATGAAGATCGTGGGAAACGCGAAAACATTTACCCTGATCAAGCAGTTCTTCGGCACAGGTGCATTGTCGGAAGACCGTATGCTGGAGGTTGGCGAAAGAGATACGCTTTCCTTGGGTTTGCACCGGCTGCGCTTTCTGCTGGCGCCGATGGTACACTGGCCGGAGGTGATGGCAGCGTATGAAGAGGAGGAAAAGATCCTGTTCTCGGCGGATGCCTTCGGCCGCTTCGGTTCACTGGAACGGACTGCCCGTGCCCCCTGGGCGCCGCAGGCCCGGCGGTATTATTACAACATCGTCGGAAAGTATGGCGCACAGGTGCAGGCGCTGCTGAAAAAAATCTCCGCGCTGGAGATCAAAACGATCTGCCCGCTCCATGGCCCCATGCTCACAGAAGACTTGGGGGAGTATCTGCGGCTCTATGATCTCTGGTCACAATGGAAACCGGAAGAACCGGAGGGCATCCTGATCGCTCACGCATCCATCCATGGAAATACCGCATATGCATCGGAGGCCCTCAAGAGCAAGCTGGAGGGAAAAGGTGCGCAAGTCACCATGTGCGATCTGACGGCAACAGACCTTTCCTATGCCGTGACCAGCGCATTCTACTGTGGGAAACTGGTGTTGGCCTGCTCCACCTATGACGGAGGACTGTTTCCGCCCATGAAGGAGTTTTTGGAACATTTACAGACAAAGGGATTCCGAAACCGCCGGATCGGCCTCATGGAAAACGGCTCATGGGCCCCTGCTGCCGCGCGGCTGATGCACGCCGAGTTGGAAAAGATGAAGGAACTCCGACTGTGTGAAACAGATGTATCGCTGCGCGGCGCACTGAACCAAACCAGCGAAGCGCAGATGGACGCTCTGGTGGCGGAGCTCTGCGCGGAGTAGGCGGCGAGTCTGGCTTCGTCTGTCCGCCCGATGCCTCAAAAGCAAAACATCGTCGCTGATTTATTTAGACAACAATATGGCGTTGAGTGATGCCGAAGCTTTGAAAATGGATCGAAGCGCAGCCGCAGATGTTCTCTGCGGCTGCGCTTTTTGCATTTTGACCACGGTGCAAACGGATGGCTTTGACCGTTGCCCTCGGTTTCTAAGGAGACACGAAGTGTGCTACATGGAAGCGTACTTCGTGATGGGATAAGATTTTTGCAGAAGATGCAGAAATCTGTCGAAACGGAGGTCTCAGCACATGAATCCATATAAAGAAATACTCCGAAAATTCTTCTCGAAATATGTCAGCACTCTGCGTAAACGCAGGGGCTGACGCAGGAGGAGATGGCGGAGAAGCTTCGCATCACCGGGCGGGCATATAGCGATTTGGAGCGGGGCATATACTGCTTTTCCGCTGTTGCACTGGTGTTCCTGCTGCTCATGCTGGAGGAAGGGGAGATAAAGGAACTTTTATCTCCCCTGCGGGATGAGATCGAAAAAGTCGAGGGCAGAGAGGTGGCGTAGTGATCCATGGAAATGGGGGACATATACGGGCTTTTGCGCTATCTTGGCCTATCTGCGGAAAGCACTCGTTTTTTTCACGTTTCGTATGCGGTCTATCTGACGACACGGCAGCCAGCCCGGACGCCGTTTGCCGAATGGTGGCTGTACCCGGCAGTTGCCGGACACTATCACACCTGTATTTTCAACGTGAAGCGCAGCGTCTGCATTGCGGTGGACCAGGTATGGGAAACGGAAAGAGAGGCGCTGAGATCCATCACGAAGTATCCCTTGAAGCGGGAGCCTCTTCCTTCGGAGTTTATTGCCATTCTTGCCGCCTACATCAAGAACGGAGATGCAGCGTGAACCTTTTGCAGTACCATGTGCTTAGGGATGCAAGAAATAATCGGCACACAGGGTAAGGCTAAAAGCGAAGCGTCATCATGGGTGGGAATGGTGTCTGCCCTTGTGAATTATTTATGGAGTACGAAGGTATGGGACGGACGAATGTCGGGAAAGGCTATACACAGATGCTCCTGCGGGAAAAGCGAGATGTCAAAGTCATGGCGAAAGAGGTCTGCACGAATGCGCCATCTGCGCCCGTTACAGCGACTGCGCCGCACCGATGGATGAAGAACATTGAGAACAAATTCGCGGATGCGTTAAGAATCCTTTCGCTATGTTGATGCCTTCAATGCAGTGGCAATGATAGAAGATCTCTGCGATGTGTGTGATGACAAGTACGGCCGAGGGCAGATATCCTGCTTCGTCATTACGAAATTAACAGCATGCCAGTTGTGAAGGCTTCTCCGTAAACTGCGCGCTCTTAACAAAGATATTATGCGCTAAGAGGTATCCTAAGCAACATGAAGAGTTTTGCAGACGAAGAAAGGAAGATCAAAATAGATGAAATTGAACCAGCAGACAGCAGCACTTGCGTTATGCACGCTTCTTGGAGTCTCTGTACTTGCAGGCTGTGGAAGAAGTGGAGATTTTTCTGAACTGCAGCCGGCAGTAAATAAAATCGAGTACACGAACCTGAACGACAGCGGATCA
>OIYF01000392.1_pt1 | contig 18102 bp, 13 predicted proteins | sample 1587971 | NCBI WGS metagenome assembly OIYF01 (sample SAMN03283248) | human gut metagenome | biome: human-associated habitat; material: feces | host: Homo sapiens | place: Peru | collected 2012 | reverse complement strand
TTTCATAAAGCTTAGCTTTTGCAATGATTCTATTGCTTACAATCTTCATATGCGCTTCAACACACCCCTTATCGGTTGGGCAGTATGGTCTGCAGGTTACAGCTTCAATACCTAGAGAACGGCACAAACAATCAAAGGTCTTATTGATTGTTCCACCATACAATGATGGAGTGATTACAGCACCTTTGAAGTTATCAACTACGATGGTCTTGGTTACACCACCTAATGATTTAAACATATCTATTAGGGCTGGAATTACATCCTCAAGCTTTTGCGAATTGATGGCTCTTGCTTCAAATTTACTTGATGCAGGTAGAGCTAATCCAATGACTGTAGCTTGTTTTTGATTACCTTCGCTATCTGTATAAGCAATGGTAGGTCCATTAAAGTCAAGCTCAGCTGCTGCACCTAATTCGTGTTGCTTTCTGTATTCAGGATCAACATCATTTTTGGCGTATACAGACCATTCCTTGTATACATGCGACTTTGAATACAAGCTATAACCTTGCTCTTGGGCTTTTTTGTGGTTTTCTTCAGAGAAGTACACCTCATCGATAATTAGTGAACGATTAGGTGCTGTCTTTCTGTCAGAGCGGGTCTTAGCATTCTTGCGGTAGGTAATATATAAGTCCTGCATCCTTGCATAGTCTGGTTGCAAATATGGCTGATTTTTGTCAGCTTTTAATTCATTATTAGACTTGGCATACCACTTTTGATGTAGTTCACTTGGGGTTAGAGATTCAATTTGCTCTCTAGTGGTTAAATTAAGGGATTCCAATTTATGCTTAGCTCTTACTGCTACACCGTGGCATACCTTAAATTCAGCTTCAAGATCTTTTGGGCGTTCGGTTAAAGCTTTAACCAAGAACTGTTGTAAGATTTCTGCTTTCATTTGCTTTCCTCTTCCTGGACGATGCAATCGTCTCAATTTGTTGTAAAGATATTTGTCCATACAATTTCTCCTAATAACGAACTCGTTATTTGAGAAAATTGTAAATTTAGGAAAGCTAAAAATTTGATCTAAACGTCACACATCTTGCGATGCATTTTCAGATCATCTTAGTGATAAAGGATCAAAATTATTTCGGATCTTCTTCGTGATAACGAACATTAGGCAAAGATAGGATAAAGCCAAATAGCACAGGCACAGCTTACACTCAAGCGGTAGTCACCCCACTGAGCAAAGCTTGTGTCTACTATAAGAACCACCAAAAACAAATGGAGAACATGCTGACAGACCCGATGATACCTCTTGATACCAATGTCTGTGAGCAAACAATCAGACACTTAGCAGTCTTACGCTCTGGTTGTTTCTTCAAGGTCAATAAACACTCAATGCAGAGCCAATGTATTTGGTCTAGCGTTATTGGTACTGCTAAAATGGCAGGCATCAATGATGTAGAGCAGTACTTAAGAGACTTTGCTCGAGCTCTATGGAAGCATTGCATGGAGAATGTGTTAACCCAAGACTTCCATGAAAGTAATCAGGACGCCACCAAGTTGATGAAGCGCCATACTTGGAACATGGCAGAACTTAGCAATGACTTTGACATTGCAGCCTGGGATCCTTGGGAGTACGCTAAAAATCAGCAGAAACCTGAAATAGAAACTAGCAAATAATCCCAACCCACCAAATGAACAAGCGGGGTAATCTACAAAATGTAGGTTACCCCGTTTTTTTTACCCCTAGTGCCATCGCTAAGTTGAGTTTCATATGCGATGGTGAAGTTACGAAGAGTCCCACTTTAAATTACCAACTTCGAACCTTAATCGTTTACCACGCCCCCCAAAACAACCCCCTCACAAGTTTTGCCTTACGAGGGGGGAATGTTATTAGCTGTTAAATGCTAACTACGTAAAATTCTTAACTAGAATAATGACTTAGCAATTGAAACTGCATTTTCAACAGTGAAACCGAAGAGCTTGAATAATTCTTCAGCTGGAGCAGATTCACCGAATCGGTCTATGCCAAGCACCTTACCGTTAAGGCCAACATACTTGTACCAGAAGTCAGTTACACCAGCTTCAATAGCCATACGTCTAGTGCAGCTTGAAGGGAGTACAGATTCACGGTATTCCGCAGACTGTTTATCAAACACTTCATTACATGGCATAGAAACAACGCGTACCTTTCTGCCTTCTGCTTCAAGAGTTGTAGCAGTCTTCATGGCAAGTTCAACTTCAGAACCAGTAGCAATGATGATTAAGTCAGGCTGAGAAGTACCTTCCTTAAGAACATAAGCACCCTTATAGATGTTGTTAAGCTGTTCTTCAGTTCTATCCATCTGGGCAAGACCCTGACGAGAGAAGATCAACGCATTTGGAGTAGTCTTGCTTTCAATTGCAAACTTCCAAGCAGCAGCTGATTCAACCTGGTCACATGGACGCCAAGTGTTTAGATTTGGAGTCAAACGAAGTGAAGAGATCTGTTCAATTGGCTGGTGAGTTGGGCCGTCTTCACCAAGACCAATTGAGTCATGGGTGTAAACGTAGATTACAGGGAGCCGCATGAGAGCACTCATACGCACTGCATTCTTAGCATATTCCATAAACATAAGGAATGTTGCGCCGTATGGAATGAACCCGCCGTGGAGGTAAATACCGTTCATGATAGCGCTCATACCAAATTCTCTTACCCCATAGTGTACATAGTTGCCAGAGGCATCATCAGGAGTAATAGACTTAGAATTCTTGTGCATGGTGAGATTACTTGGAGCAAGGTCAGCAGAACCGCCAAGGAATTCAGGGAGTAATGCCCCAAATGCATCAAGAGCATTCTGGCTTGCCTTACGAGAAGCAATCTTAGCAGGGTTATGCTGAAGGTGTTCAACAAATTCCTGAGACTTAGCAGCCCAATTTGCAGGGAGTTCATGCTTCATACGACGCATGTATTCTTCAGCTTCTTCTGGGTACTTTTCAGAGTAAGCCACAAAAAGTTCATTCCATTTTGCTTCTTTAGCCTTGCCTGCTTCCTTAGCATCCCATGCTGCATAAATATCATCAGGGATTTCAAATGGACCGTACTTCCAACCTAAAGTTTCACGTGCTAAAGCAATTTCTGCATCGCCAAGTGGTGAACCGTGGCAGTTTTGAGTCCCCTGCTTATTAGGTGAACCAAAGCCTATAATAGTCTTACAGCAAATAAGACTTGGCTTATCAGTGCAAGCCTGAGCAGCTTCGATTGCCTTCTTAATAGCAACTGGATCGTGACCATCAATCTTTTGTACGTGCCAATGGTATGCTTCAAATCTAGCAGCGGTATCTTCAGAGAACCAACCTGAAGTCTTACCATCGATAGAAATACCGTTGTCATCCCAAAACGCAATGAGCTTGCCTAGCTTTAAAGTCCCTGCTAAAGAACATGCTTCATGAGAAACACCTTCCATGTTGCAACCGTCACCGAGGAACACATAAGTATAGTGGTCAACGATATCAAGACCTGGCTTGTTGAACTGAGCAGCTAAAACTTTTTCCGCAAGCGCCATACCAACACCATTGGTAATACCCTGACCTAATGGGCCAGTTGTAGTTTCAATACCATCAGCATAACCATATTCAGGATGGCCTGGAGTCTTTGAATGAAGCTGTCTGAACTGTTTTAAATCCTCGATAGAAAGATTGTAGCCGGTGAGATGTAACAAGGAGTACAACAACATAGAACCATGGCCGTTAGAAAGAATGAAACGGTCACGATTAACCCATTTAGGATCAGCCGGATTATGATTTAAAAAACCGCGCCATAATACTTCAGCGATATCTGCCATACCCATTGGGGCACCCGGGTGACCGGAATTTGCTTTTTGAATGGCATCCATGCTCAATGCACGAATGGCATTGGCTAATTCTTTGCTAGAGGGCATTTATAACTCCTGCTAATTACACAAAACGGCGATGGCCGCCCTATCCTTTAAATTTGTTTAAATTCAGTAAGAATACAGAATTTTATTCTCCGCCCAACAAGGATTTTTGAACCGAGAAAAATACAACCTGTAAAAAACACATTACTGTGCGATGTATATTATACATGAAAGGACCATTTGAGCAACGAGCAACAAATCATGCATGTAAGCTAAACTGTTATTATCTTAAATAATCGGACCTATAAATAATTGCCATTAATTTCGTTGTGCTTTTAATTCATCTAAGAATTTTTTACATGCAGCTTTATCCATCTCACTTAAAGACACAGAGCCTTGTTGCCGTAAATCTTGTTCGTAGAACGAATCATCGACCAAACTAGAACTTACAGTGTGATTTGATTCCCAACGTGATAAATTGCCATTTTCGTCTAGCACATTTTCCTTGATGTTTTTATATAACGAAAGTACTTTGTTACTCAGCAATTTATCCGTAACAAGCGAATTAGCAGGCGCTATCATCTGTCCATCATTAGAATAAACCGGGCCTCTAAAAACATAGTCATCACACGATAGAAGTTGGGAACGACGCATACCTATCCTTTGAACCGTTTCGCGACTTACAAGTGGGCTAAAAGAGGAAATATTAACCGCTCCATCAGTTTCATTAAACCAAGTAATGTCTTCGCCAAAGCCATTAAATCCACTATTTATCATCGAAAAAAGGCGCAAGTAAACTTGGCGATAATCAAGTTCGTAACTACTTAAATAGTACTTGTTATCTTTTTCCACATCATCGGTATGTTGGCCAATATAATACATATGTAATTCTTCAGCTTTGTCACACCAATAACAGGCGATCATAGACCCAGTAACCACGTCCACTGCATTATTATCGTGGAGCTTTTGCACAGCTTGAGCCGTCACTTCTTTGTCAAATGAATTACCAGTCCAAACCACATTCACCGTTGCATTAGGATTGACAAATTCCACCCCACGGGCGAAGTAATTTATCGAGCGCATGTATTCAACAAACGGAAAATCAGAAATATAGCCTATATTATTGGTTAATGTTTGCATCCCCGCGAGCATCCCCAAATAATACTTTTCCATAAAAATGGATACCCCATAATTTCGAACGTTACCACCGGTAGCTTTACCGTTGTAATAATAGAAGGAAATATCCTGATAACGTCTGAAGATATTTTCCATTTCCAAACCATACGGAAAACCGAACAAAAAGATGTTACGCACCCCTTCATCATGGGCTTTATCAATAATATCAGAAAGGATTAAAAGGTTATTACCAACCCCTTCGACTACTGAGACGTCAAACTGAGGATAGCTTTCGGTAGCTCCCATAAAGCCAGTTAAATTCAAAAAATATTTATTTTCCGGGGTGGAATTAGCATATTGAATCATCAATACAGAAATAGGTTTAGCTTCAGGTTCCCCAAAAACATTAGCAAAGGAAGCAAAAATACTATTTGATTTGCCCAAATACATTAGTCCAAGTACGTAAAGGCACTGAAAAACCATAAAGCCTAAAATTAAGAGCACGAAACGTTTACGTTTGAAGTTTACTTTCATTGTACGTCAACCTCCTCGACTCCATCGACAAACCAATTAAAGTGAAATAACAACTCGTTATCAGGTATCACTGTACCTGATGAAACTCTAATATTCCCCTGGTTATCCCTAATTGTGCCTCGGAATACTTCACATTCATGTGAAAGCAAACATGACATCTCTGAATCGATATAATTTACTACTTCTACCGGTACATCAACGCCTACACCTTTAAGTTTTGCCGTGGCGGTTCTGACAGGTAACCAGTCTGAACCAGAAGTAAATTCATTAACAATAATTCGACGCGCTAATTGGCGATAGAACATAGACCAGTCCCAAACAGCAGAACCAATGGATGAATTGACAAAACTTGACTGTTTGTTCACATGATAACTCACACATTGCAAGAAATTTCGATCACAAAACCTTTCCACATCATTGCCACTTAAATGATAAGTCCAAGTTTTAATATGCGGATAGCGATCATAGAATTCATCGAGACGTCGTGGCAAATCAGCCTTTCCATTATTTGGAAGTTGGAAAGTAAAAACTTTAGCATGCGGATTAACTTTCTTCACCCCTAAAGTAAAAGCATTAATCCCACGTATAACCTCTGAATTCTTATTTAAATAGACATAGCCAAATTGGCTCCCTTTTGAGGTCATGCCCACTAAAATCCCAGAAAGATATCTGACATAATACATACGACTAAAGAAGCTATAGACGTTTGGTTGATCTTTAACACCTTCACTAATAGTAGTTATAAACTTTACTTGTGGATAATGAGCTGCAGCCAAGTTGATGCAATCTTCATAAACTCTTGAAGGAGCTATAACTACATTGCCCCCTCTAACCACAAAGTCATCGATATAGAGTCGACACTCTTGTGGGCCGATGCTATCGTGAATTTCTGCCACTAAATTTAGCTGACTAACCGCCACTAAAAATCCATTAGCATGAGCTTCATTCCAGCCATCGTCATCATGTTTGCCAAAAGTCAACATCATGAACATAGGTTGCTTTTCGGCTGGCTGACGGTCAGTCACGACTATGTCATCGTTATATTGATAAAACGAAATAAATAACGACATTAAAACAATGATCACGAGGCACGCGATCAACACAAGAGTCAAATTGTAATTTGTCCGCATATGCACCTCTTTTTTACCCTCGATCCTCAAATATCTTGTCTTCAAACAAAATCTCTTCAAATTCCTTTACCGGAATAGGTTTAGAGTAGTAATACCCTTGGCAGTATTCACAGCCTAAATCACGAAGCAAATTCTTTTGCTGCAGGGTTTCTACCCCTTCTACGAGAGTATGAATATTAAAATGCTTAGCAATCAAAATGATATCCTTGATGATGAGCATTGACTTACGATCAGTAGGTTTCATGCGATCCACAAAGGATTTATCGAGTTTTACCGTATCAAACGGCATAACTGACAGATTAGACAATGAAGAATAACCAGTCCCAAAGTCGTCCATTGATAATTTAAAACCAATGTCCTTTAACTGGCGTAACACTTCAATAACGTGAGAACTATCATCAACAGTTGCTGATTCTGTAATTTCAATGTCAACGTACTTCAAGAGATCACGATAACCTTCAACTTCCTGTTTTAGTTCAGCGACCAAATTAGGGTTTAGGAATTGCACTTGTGAAAGGTTGACAGAAATTGGAACTAAGCGCTTACCAGCTTGTTCCCACCGACGTAAAATGCGCAGACTTTGTCTAAACACATAACTGTCGATAAGAGCAATAGAACCATTGCGTTCGAACACCGGAATAAATTTATATGGTGGCAAAATACCTATGCCTTTGTAATTCCAACGAATTAATGCTTCAGCTCCTGCTAAGGCATTAGTCTTTAGATCATACTTCGGCTGCAAGTAAACCAAAAATTCCCCCGCCGCTAAAGCTGGTTCAAGTTCTTGTTCGAGCACATTATTAGCGCGAATTTCATCACGGAATTTTTCGTTATAGATGTAGATGCTATCTTTATGAGTATAGGTTATACCTTCACTTCTATTCTTGTTTTTAGCTCGCCATGCAGTCATAGCAATAGCGCAGTTATCAATGCAGTAATCTAACTGTTCTTCTGTTGGAGCTAAACGCTTAGCATCGAACTCCGCCACCCCACAACAAAATACTGATTTAATATCAACATTTGGGATAGAGTTAAAGTTATCAAACATGTGAAGTAAAGTTTCGCGGATATCTTCTTCCTTGTGAGCTGCCATTATAAGCACGAAAAAGCCTTGTACTCTCGAAGCAAAAACGTGTTCATCGTCTAACTCAAGAAAGTATCTCGCCACTTTCAACTCGAACTTTTCCGCTAATTCCAAACCATACAAACGAGAAACCCATTCATAATTTGAAATAATCATCTTAACCACAAAGATACGATGGCCACTTTCCACCATCTTAACCATGTGTTTAAAGTTTTTACGCAAGCTCGATTTATTAGGCAATTGAGTATATTCATCAACATAAGCCAAATAATGTATGGAATTACGGTTCATATTCACGGTGTATTCATAGTATGAAAGCAGTAATAAAACTACCAACACAATACTCAAAATAAACACCACAAACATTACCATGATGGCGCTAATCTTGCTGTCAACTATAGAAGCAGGTATAAGACTAAAGTAATACCACCCTTGAAATTTAGTTGGCAAAATTGAGACATAATGCTTAGGGTACTTTTTACTTTGATAAACAAAAATTTCATCCTGCCCAGCATTCAAAAAATCTACTTCTGAAAAATTATTCTGGGTTTCTAGGGTTTCTATTTTTTTTTCTTCTAACCAACCACGAATAAAAGCCACGGATTCCTTTGGCAAGAGACGATCGTCAATAGAATGGTTAATAGCTACCACATTTCTCATGCTATTAACCAAAAAGCTCATGCCGTGATTATCTAACTGACTCGAACGACGATCACCAACAAATAATTTGATTAGTTCTACTTCGCTTATCTGAACGAACAGGAAATTCTTAATGTAATCACCTTGGTTTAAAGGCACCGCCATGATGATATCGTAGTGATTGCTATTAGGAGTTTTAACATAGATTAGAGAAACATCACTCCTAATGGATATCATTAGTTTTTTGAATACGCTAGGAGCGAGCTTATAGCCATAGAGCGAATTACCATCAATATCAACAATACCGATGTTTAAGTAACCAAAAACTTCGCGAATACCTTCTATGACAGAGTCGGTATGGACCCCGCCAACGTAAGAATTTTCTGACAGTGATTTGGCAGCAATTTTCAAAAAATTTTTTATATCATCTAACTTTTGGTTAACGTTATTAAGTTCATTAGCAGAACTAACCAAAATGTTTTGCTTAGACGAAGAAAGAACAATCTCTTCAAGTTTGTGTTTATAAGTAAGTGACCCACCGATCAACGTACAAACCAGCACCACAACCACAATTACTGATTGCTTATATGTTAATAATTTTTTTAAGAAACCAAGCATAGCGAACCGAATAATTTACTGAGTCTTATTAAATTTTTAGTCAGTCCTTCCTCAGAAGGTATATCCAACAAAATTTATTGACCATTATTTCGTGCGAGGAAAACGCAACAGACTTTAAACACCAGACAAACACTTTCCTTTAAATTATAAGACGTTAAGCTTTTCTTTTGTGCAAAAGAAAAGCTCATTTAACCAAATACCTTAAGCTATTCACATAATTAAAATTTATATAGCCCCAAATACATGCCCAATCTAAGAAATTGAATGTATTTACACTATGTTTTCTCAAATGATCCCCAACTTTTCAGTTCCCCTCCCCCACCTCACGATCGTAATTCCCAGAAATACCATGAGACAAATCACACAATTTTGATATAATACGCATCATAGTTGCTATGCCTAACGGCGTATTTTATCTAAAATCTCCAAGAAGACTCCTTCCTCATTAGGTGGGAGATGAATTGGTTTTTTTGGCTCTTACCTCTTTTGAGCTTAAATATATGATAATATACTAAGAAAAAGTAATGTAGTGGACTTAGAAGTCCTATACAGTAGAGGTGAAGTGGACACACCTGTAAGAATAAGGATAGCATAGCTATCAAACTTCTTTAGAATTACTCTAATGAGTAATTACGAAGCTCCCACCTCTTTAGGTGGGGGAGGGTGTCACACTAGCTCCTAGTGCGTCTAATTTAGCGTAGTTTTAGGATTCGCTATGGGTAAAAAACGGTTAAATTTACCCATCCTCATTACCCATTAAACAAAATCAAGTCAGGGAATTCGTGTTAAAATAAGGCTTTTCTTGCATTTTTACCAAGAAAACCAAGCACCACCATTTATTCTTTCTAGACCAAAGGCTCGGTCATCCCGCCCTTTTGTCGTTAAACTAGTTTTGGAGCTTGTTCAGAATATGTCTAAATTATTCACCTCTGAATCCGTGTCTGAAGGACATCCAGACAAAATTGCGGACCAAATATCCGACGCCGTACTCGACGAAATCCTTAAGCAGGATGTGTCAGCTCATGTAGCCTGTGAAACCTTTGTTAAAACCGGGATGGTTTTAGTTGGTGGCGAAATCACCACTACCGCTTGGGTTGATATCGAAGCATTGGTGCGTAAAGTAGTTTGCGACATCGGGTACAACCATTCTGACATTGGTTTCGACGCCAATTCATGCGCCGTACTCAATGCTATCGGCAAACAATCTCCAGACATCAATCAAGGTGTTACCCGTGAAAATCCTATGAACCAAGGCGCAGGCGACCAAGGTTTGATGTTCGGTTTTGCTTGTGATGAAACCGATGTATTTATGCCTGCTCCTATCACTTACGCTCACCGCTTAATGCGTCGTCAAGCTGAAGTACGTAAAAACGGTACTTTGCCTTGGTTACGCCCAGATGCTAAGAGCCAGGTTACTTTCGTTTACAATGATGACGGTTCTATTGCCGGCATCGATACCATCGTACTTTCTACCCAACATGATGAAAATGTGACTAACAAGGAAATCCATGAAGGTGTTAGAGAAGAAATTATCAACAAGGTAATTCCTGCTAAGTGGCTTACTGATAAAACCAAGTATTTTATCAACCCAACTGGTCGCTTTGTAATTGGTGGTCCTATGGGGGACTGTGGTTTAACTGGCCGTAAGATTATTGTTGACACCTACGGTGGCTATGCAAGACACGGTGGTGGGGCATTCTCTGGTAAGGATCCTTCAAAGGTTGACCGTAGTGCAGCTTACGCTGCGCGCTATGTAGCTAAAAACATTGTAGCTGCAGGCCTTGCCCGCAAGTGTGAAATCCAGATCTCTTACGCTATCGGGATTGCTGAACCAGTTTCTGTAAGTGTTGATACTTTTGGTACCGGTAAGATTTCTGAAGCTCGTCTTGAAGAAATCATTCGTCAAGTATTCGACTTGCGCCCATATGGTCTCATTGAAATGCTCAACCTCAAGCGCCCAATCTACTTCCCAACTGCAGCTTATGGCCATTTCGGTCGTGAAGACTTCCCATGGGAACAAATTGATAAGGCAGACATGCTTCGTCGTTTAGCTCTTGACTAAATATTCAATTCTTCCCTACTAATTGGTGGCAACACACCAATTAGTAGGGAAATAATTTAGGCTTGGAGTTTTTTTTTAAACCAACAAACCCCAAAACTCATAACTCAAATTTTTAAGCCCATTTAACCCGCTAAATGGGCTTTTTAATTATTCAAAGCTCAAGCTACTACAGCAAAATTTAGGGACCGATAAAAATTCATTGATCCCTAATGCTAATTTCGCTTTATTTGATGCTTTAAAACTTCATCTAATAATACTTAGATCACTTCTTGACGTAACACACTAATCTTTAAATCAGCAAAATTGTCATCTTTAACCAAAGAAGCAATTTCATCAGGGCTGTAGCTATCTGGATAAACAACAACGTAACTAATATCCCCTTTCTTCAGATAATGACTTTGTCCAAATTCCGTGTATCTAGTCGCACCAATACTAATTAAAGTGTATTCTGGGCGACCACAAGCTAGGAGGTATGAGTGAATATCTTCAGCCGGACCTTCATCTTTTTGTCCATTCAATTTTTCAACCATCCAAGCAATAAGCTTTTCATACATGTAATTGTAGTCCGCAGCTGCACTATCTACGCCGTAAGCGATACATTCACCATCACGCTTTAAAAAACAAGCGATATGATAGTGTTCAAGTATCCCTGCTTTAGTGAAATTATCAACCGCAATAACATTTTGGCTAAAGCCTTTGGTATTAGCACCCCAGTTCTTCTTTTCACTAATCTTACGTGCGCCTTGACGTCTAATAGAACTATCATTGTAGGCCCCAAAATATATAGGAGCTAATGATGCTACTTCATCGCCGTTGTAGCAAATACGACACAAGAGACCAATTTCAGGTTCAATCTGTAAGTTATCCCCTTCCCCCTTAGGAGCGGTTAACTTATCAGAAGTTAATGGATACACCCCAAGAAATTTAGGAGTTGTGTTGCCGGTAGCCTGAGGAAGGTAAAAAGGAAACATAGCTTTAGGCGCACAAGCTTCCTTCACTTGAACCTTAGTAAAGTCAGAAGCTTCCCCTGCTTGTTCCAAATGCCCAGCAAAATTACCGGCAACGCCAAAACCTATTACTTTTGTTAAATCAATATGGTGCATAATCTTATCCTTAACTTTGTATGCTCAGTTTGGTATTTTACAATGAATCTGCCATGAGTACACAAGCTCTCTCCATTAAAGAGCAGATTACTTTGAATCCACTAGCCAAACTCTTTCCATCAAAAGAGAATCATTCTTAAAATCTTGGCTTCTTTTTTCGTATTTTAGAATCTAAAAAATTATAAATTTGCCCCCGGTCTTAACTTTTGACGGTTTAGTAAAGTAGACGATCAAGGTCCGTAACGAGTATACTATCTGTTTGCAAATACCGACATCTAACCCTCTAACCATCAAAGTAATTAAGTTGTTAAAACTAGGAATTACGTACAAGTATGACTACGTCCTAGTGAGTTAAAATTGCAAATTTAGATACCAAACTATCTTATTAAGCAGAATATGATGAATAAAAAAATTTTATTTTCCGCTCTTATTGCTCTCGCTTTAGTATTTTCCTCTAATAGTTATGCCAAACAGAGCCACACATATAACAACAAAGTTGATTCTAACCTCATATCTTTTTCAGAAGCCAAAAGAGAACTTACTAAAATTTATAATGCCAATCGAGACCCAGTAAATGGATTCACTGAAGCGAGCCAAACTTTTTACTGCCACTGCCCTATTGTTAGAGAAAAAGTTAAACATTCAACTAAAACTAAATTAGTGCCCAATCTTGACGCTTGTGGATATGTAAGTGGTAAGTACCATAAAAGAGCTGAACGCATTGAATGGGAACATATCATGCCGGCAGCTTGGAAAGGTCGGGACCTAAGATGTTGGCAAACCGGAGGCCGTAAAAATTGCCAAGGCGACCCTGAATTTGTCAAATTTGAAGGTGATATGCATAATCTAGTGCCTTCTGTAGGTGAAATTAATGCCACCCGCGGTCAGTTTCGCTATACTGATTTTCAGAACAAGAAAAAATCGCCTTATGGTCAGTGTTTCTTCCTCGTCGATACCAAAGCCAAAGCTGTAGAACCCGCTCGTTATACCCGTGGTTTTATTGCTCGAACTTTCCTCTACATGTCGGAAACACATCACGTGGAGTTAAGTTCCAAAGATAAAAAAATGATGATCGATTGGAACAAAAAGAACCCACCTACCACGTGGGAATGTTACCGTAATGAGCGTATTGCTTTGCTTTCTGGCCGTGACAATCGTTTTATTACTCAAGCTTGTAAAAAACAACCTAGCCAAAAACAGACCACCACCAAATCAACTAAAAACAAAAGGAACCGCTAAAGTATGCGCACAGTTAGAATCTATGAACCATCGAAGCTGAGCCTTGGTCTTCAGACTACCTTGGGAGCCGACGGGGCCGGCCACGTAGAGCGAGTACTCCGCATGAATGTTGGCGACCCATTAGTTCTTTTTAATGGCGACGGTCAAGAATACGATTGCGTCATCACCGAGTGTTCTCGTAAAAACGTTGCGGTGATGATTAACGCTATACGCCCTAATAACACTGAATCACCACTTAAAATCCATCTGGGTCAGGTTATGAGCCGTGGAGATAAAATGGATTTTACGATTCAAAAAGCAATTGAGCTTGGCGTTACAGAAATCACCCCACTCATTTCTATTCGCTGTGGCGTTAGGTTACAAGCGGACCGACTAGCCAAAAAACAAGAAACCTACCAAAAGATTGTTATTTCAGCTTGTGAACAAAGTGGACGTGCTGTAATACCAAAAGTAAATCCAATCATGGATATCAAAGACTTTTTGGCCGAATCTACAACTGCTACTGGTTTAACCTTAAACCCATATGCTAACCTTCGTATCCGCGATCTAAAAGCAACCCACCATGATTTTAGGCTTCTAATTGGCCCTGAAGGTGGTTTTGATGCAGCCGAAACCAAGCTTGCAGCTGATAACAACTACCTAGATGTTCAACTCGGCCCTCGTATATTAAGAACTGAAACCGCAGCTTTAGTCGCTATCAGCATCCTGCAGTCTACTTTAGGAGATTTATAAAGATGGATGTTAATTCATTAGAACTTGAACGCGCAGGAGATTCATTAACCGGTTCTATCTTAGTAGCGTCTCGCCTATTCGATGGTACTTGTAATGAAAAAATCGTGATTTTGGTAAATTATCACAGTCGCGAATTCATCTATGGTCTCGCTTTAAACAAGCAAGCTACTAACGTGGATGAATTAGCCCTCTTCTATAATCTACAACTTGAACCAAGCGATAAAACCAAGTTAATTGATAAACCGGTGTTCTTTGGGGAACCAACCCATAGACGCCAAACGGTAACTATTTTGCATGAAAACACCCCGGATGCTAACTTTATTTTTACCGAGCACATTACAGACACTTTATGTGCTTCAAAATCTTCAGATGCATTTCAGGCAATTGCCGATGATGTTTTCCCAACCTGTGATTACAAAATTTTTCTTGGGCACATGATGTGGACGGAAAAACAAATGTTTAAGCTGCTTAAATATGGTTTTTTCTTCCGTTTACCGCCTGACGACGACCTATGTTTAAGAACGCCAGCTGACAAATGTTATGACACTTGTTTAAATAAATTCAACTTTGACTTAAACAGCCTCAACCTAGGTGCCTTACCAGAAAATTTTGAATCCTTAAGACGCACTACGGGAGCAGGAAAACCCGAGAGCACAAAGTACAAAGCATTTCTTGACCTTAATGATTCCTAAGCCGAAACTATTTTTAACAAAGTCGTGCCAAACCCCAATTTACTAACATAAACAAGCAGGAATATTTAATGAGTACTATCAATACAGAGCTTAATAAAAAACTTCTTGAAGGCTTGTCATTAGGCCATAAATCAGCTTATGAAACCAAATACAATCCTAAACTACTCCAAACTGTTCCTCGTAGTTTAAATCGCGATACATTAACCATCAAAACCCCATTTTATGGTTACGATTTATGGCATATGTATGAACTTTCATGGCTTAATGCTAAAGGTAAACCTGAGGTTGCCGTAGGGGAACTCGTCATCCCTGCAGAATCTCCATTTATTGTTGAATCTAAATCTTTAAAACTTTATTTAAATAGTTTTAATCAAACAAATTTTGCCAGCCTCGAAGAAGTACGAGCTACCATCGAAAAAGATTTATCTGCCGTTTATAAATGTCCGATTAAGGCTGAAATTTGGCCTTTGCATTCTTGCGGAGCGCAAAAACATTTCGCTCTAACTAATAATATAAGCGATGCTATTTGTCTTGATGACCTTGATATAGAGGTAAATGAATATACCCTCAACCCTGCACTCCTGCTTGGTGATAACCCGCTTAGCACCACCATAGTAGAAGAAGCTTTGTACACCAATCTTTTAAAATCTAACTGTCTTGTAACCGGGCAGCCAGATTGGGGAACTGCAGTTATCAAATACAAGGGCCCCGCCATCAAGCATGAAAATTTACTTAGATACATCGTGTCCATGCGTGGCCACAATGAATTTCATGAGCACTGTGTAGAACGTATCTTTACTGATATTGCTAACACCTTTTCCCCTGAAGATTTAGAAGTCCGTGCTTTTTACACTCGCCGTGGAGGTCTCGATATTAACCCAATTCGAGCTATGCACACTCCTGAACGTATTGCCTTCCGACTTATCAGACAATAATAACGAGGAGAACTTATTATGCTTTCATTAGCTTTGATAGCCATACTACTTCCTTCCTATCCAAATAATGCTTTACCTAACGTACCAGAACAAGTACGTTTAGCTCAGCACTATGAAAGCATAAATCCCTATATCTGCATCCAATACGCCAATCAATATTTGGAGGCTCCATCCTCGTTAGGGGAAAAAGTTGAATTGTCCACTTCGCAAAGACTTTATGCCCTTAACACCTTAGCTTCATGTCAAATCACAGCCGAAGAAATCACAAGTGCCCAAAAAACTTTAGAACAAATTTCTCAAATTCCTGTTACCAATAACAGTATTAACGAACAAATCTTGATTCTTGCGGAACATAATCGTGAACGCATTCATATGTACGAAATGACGCAAAACAATATGCGCCAACGCGATAGTTCCCATTCTGCGACCCCTGAGTTTAGAGGTCCTTTGCAGATAGAAGATTTAAAAACCTATTCTTATCTTATGAATGCCATTAATAGCATTCATGCCCGCAATTTTATTGAGGCGGGTAGTACATTAGATTACCTTCATAAAAGTAATAAAATCAACAAGAATAGTGATCGTAACCTCTGGGAAATGCTCTATTTAACTACTAGCTATCTTTATCAAGAAACTAATGTTAAAGACCGTTCTTTTAATTATTTAGGGAAGTTATACACACTTTATAAGCAAAATAACCAAGACTTTTATGCAGCAATCACCGCTCGCGAAATGGCTACTATTTTGGCTGATGCAGGTTTTTATGAGCACGCCATTTATATGCAACAAAGTTATCTAAAAATCATCGAAAGAATCCCAGAATACCAAACGCAATATATTCGAGGGATCGCCGAACTTACTAGCTACGAATTTCAAGCCGGAAACACTAGTAATTCTTACTCCATGCTCTTAAAGAGTGAACTATTACTAGAAAATACCGACATTGGGATTAACGACAAAGCTTTTATTAACGAACAATTAGGTTATGCCTTTAAAATGCAAGGGGACCGAGCTCGAGCCGTTAAATACCTAGAAACCGCAGCAGAAATTTTCAAAAACGAAAAATCTGTTGAAAACTACTACAATACTATTATCGACTTGACTGAAATATACCTAACTACTGGCAAATATGAAAATGCGCAAAAATTGTTGGCTGAACTTTTAAATGTAACCACCCAACTATCGCTAGAAAAGCAAGTAAAAATTCAATATTTAAGAGCCCGACTCTATGCGGCGCGTAAGAACTTGCCTCAAGCATACACGATCTTAAGAAGTATGTTTGAACAAGACCCAAACAATACCCAATTTCCAGTGCTGTCAGACAATTTTAAAAACATCGTTAATAACGCCTTACCTGAACTCGTAGCTGTAGCTAAGAACAAGGAGTCATCTCCTAAGGGCAATAGTTATATCGATGAATCTTTATTCACCGATTTACCAAATCGAACAAACTACGTTTTGCTATTGATAACATTAGTCTTAATGCTTCTGTTTTCCGTTTCCCATCGACGCAATGTCAAGTATCGCCAAGAACTATCATCATATGAAGACAATAAAGCCTTCTACAAAAACATGGTACTACCTGGAGAAAATGAGCTCATCTCATACTTATTTAGTCTTAACTATAACAATAAGTTAGAGCACAGAAAAACTGAACACTCCTTGCCTCAAGAAAAGGAAATTCTCAATATTTACATTCCATGCTTTACCCGAATGGCCATGGAGAAAGGTAATGATAAAACCAAGCAAATAGAACGTATCTTTACAGATAAACTATTTCAGCTTTTTGAGGATCAAATACCACGCATCTATCGCATTAGTAAAGATCGGATCATCCTGATAAAAAACAAAAATACCGATATGGATGCACAAAGCACATGTAACAATCTCCTAGAAAACATTCAACAATTTTTACGAGAATTGCACTTACCAGATGAAATGTCTATCGGAGGAATTGAGTATCCATTCCTACTAAATAGCACCATTGAGCTTACTGAAAATAAGATTATTGAACTTTGTTTATTAGCGCTACATGCTTCATGCTATATAACAAGCGTTACTAAAAAATCTAGTTGGGTTTTATTGCCATCTATAAATATTGAAAAGAAAATCACCCTCTCGGGTGATATTAGAGAAATAGCCGTTGAAGCTTTTGAACGAGGGATATTGCATTATTATGTTTCCCACGGGCGGGAGCAATTAAACTGGCGCCAACTTCTGCAGGTAACATCCGACCTCAAATAAATGCCATTTAACTGAACTCGGCAAGAAGTCTCCCACCTCTAAGGTGGTGAGATGAATTGCCGAAATCTACTCGACAGCTTTCTAAATATTATGCTATAAGTTCAAAACATAGAACCGTGGGACACACGGGGTTAGCTCGTTGATACTGTACTCATTAGAGACAATATGAAGTGACCT